>Ga0209700_109751_pt1 | contig 10739 bp, 5 predicted proteins | sample SiratroredBW_FD_187528 | JGI IMG/M metagenome (GOLD analysis project Ga0209700, IMG submission 187528) | Root nodule microbial communities of legume samples collected from California, USA - Siratro red BW (SPAdes) (version 2) | ecosystem: Host-associated > Plants > Roots > Nodule | place: USA...
TACTGATGCAGGGAGGTAATAGCTAATCCAAACTGAATATTAAAAAAAAAAACCTAACACAACGTCGGTTATGGTCAAATCCGACGTGGTGATGCACCTCAAAATTCAAAATAGATGCATCACAACGTCGGTTAAGGCACAAGACGACGTTGTGGAAGCATCACAACGTCGGTTGGAGCCTCTTAACCGACGTTGTGATGCATCTATTTTGAATTTTGAGGTGCATCACCACGTCGGTTAAGCGCCTCCAACCGACATTGTGATGCTTCCACAACGTCGTCTGGTGCCTTAACCGACGTGGCATGGAACCCAGTCATTCAATCATCAGTGAATTACACGTCGGTTTGGGTGTTCTAACCAACATTGTTGTGTTTAACACAACGTCAGTTTTGTTAATCGACGTCATGATCAACGTCTCCTGGGTCAACGTCAGTTCAATACCCGACGATAAATGTCTCTTAGAACCGACGATGAAGATCCTTTTTGTACTAGTATGATTACACATTTTCCAAGTATTATTTGCTACTTTACAAGTCATAAATAAATTATTATAATTTTTTTTCAAATGTTGTAAAAATAACACACATTGTAAGAGCTGTTTGTATTCCTTTCTTGGCTAAATTGCCATAAATGGTTAAACTATTTTGTAATGCTTTCCAAACATGTGATTAGGCCGGAGATAATTTTTTTATTTTTTAAATTTTCCAAACATGTGATTAGGCAGGAGATAATTTTTTTATTTTTTAAATTTTAACATATTCTTCTTTTTCCTCTTTCACCATATCATTGCTCAATTTCTTATATGCAAACTTGATAGTATACTATTCAGAATCATTTTCTCTTAAATCTGTTTATATTTTCTCAAAAAACCTTACACTTTATATTCATACACGTATATTTCTATTTTGTATTTATATATATTTAAATATAACGTATTATAATACGCGTAAATCTAATTTGAATTAATGAAAGTTTAAATTTCTTCTCTCCTACTTTTTTATATTAATATCTTCAAATTTAAATGTTCCTCATGTCATGATATTATTTTTTCTCTTCCAGTAAAAATTATTTTCTATCTTTAATTCAACTTCCTTATCCACAATGAAAATCATTCATCAATGTTTTGTGTTGCAACATACTAGTTCATTATCATAATTATAATATAAATATCATAATATAAAATAATTTAAAGTATATTTAGAATACTTAAAGCAATTTATAACTTTTTCATATTTTATTTTATATTAATCTTATAACTTCAAATTTGAGTAAATTATATCTAACTTAATTATAATTAGATTTTTAAATATCAAAATTTATTAAATTTTTGACATATTTAAAATTACATGAGATTATTAACTACATATCAATGGTTTTAAAAATTAAAAATCAAGTTAAAACTTATCATATTGATTAAGCTGACCCTAAACAGCGTTGAATATGAGATAATTTAACCAACACTATATATATTCAGCCTTTAAAAGTTGTGACTAGTGAATTTATATATATATATATATATATATATATATATATATATATATATATATATATAATATTTTTAAATTCTTTGCATATGTTCAATGCTACATTGCTACCTACTTTAGATTATCAATATTTATTCTCTAATATCCTGTTACGTTAAAATGAATTTCTGTTTTCTTCAATACTTCAATACAAACGGTTCTTTACTTAAGTAAACTACATTTTACAAATTGAAACTGAAACTATCACTAGCACCTATCTTTCTTTCAATTTTGAAGTTATGATGCGTGCGCAATATTTCTCTTTCAACATTTAGACCTAAAAAGATCATTAACTGAGTTTTTTTTTTTTTTTTTTTGGGATTTAGCTCCTAATTTTTTATACAGATTTTTCTTCATGTTGTAAGTTTTTTCTTGCTTTTTAAGAAACACGCTAGCTTCTTCTTTTCTTTTTCCTCTCTATTATTTAATACATTTCCTTTTATTTTCTGATGCTTATTTTATAATATTATTTGGAATATTGTAGGAGAATATCGAATAAAGGGACTTAAGTTTGGCTAACCACACAACCATGTTTATTCTATGCTGTGAAAAATTTTGTGAACAACTCACTTTTCATGTGCTAAATAGTTGACTTTTAAAATATTCCAGTTACTAGATGCATTGAACTATTTTTTAGAATAGTTTTGTTGAACTAGTTTTGAAACAACAAATTGAGTTAGTTTTTAATAGGTTTTATTTTTTACTGATGACTTTAGTTTGATCCTAGTCTAACTCGTTTTCATAATAGTTTTTTCCTGTCCCTACTAACAAATACTTAAATCTTTCACCCTATTTCTTATCTTTAAACTAGAAATCTTATCAATTTGTCCCAAGAGCATATTACCGAAGTTCACAAAAGTCCTTTTATAAGGTTTATGTCCTTTGTTGATAGTTTATAAAGTCCTTTGATAATTTTTCAATTATGACATAAAAACTTTGAATTTCGAAAGTTCATATAAGAAAGGGTCTTCAAAATTTTGTTGAACTCTCATTATAGTTACTTTCTACTTAAGATTCTTGTCAAAACATTCTATTCAAATCTTTATAATCTTGACTGTCAAAACATTCTATTCAAATCTTTATAATCTTGACAATAAGGAGAAAAACTTTTCATAAGGAGCGAGCTTATAAAAGAAGATGTCTTACTCTCAATTGGAGAAGTTTTTAGCATATACCTCGCCAACTTGGAAGACAACCTTTTATGTATACTTTTAAATATCCTAATTATTCAACATATCAACAATTAGAAGTTTGTGGAGAAAATTTGTTTCTTAACTAAATTCACAATTTGGAAAATTCTTTGAGTGACTTTCATTTTTTGAAGATAAATATTTAAGGATCACTCAAGAAGTTCGTGCTAACGTTTAAGAGCAATGAGTCAGGTTGAGCACAAACAGTAGTTATCCATTACTTTTCTAATTAAAAAAATCTTTACTTTATTACTTGTTTTGTTACGCACCCGAGTGCATGCTTAAAAAAATACCCATATGTAAGAGAAGTGACAACTCTCATGACACGGATATTAGATCAAAGTAAAGATGAAACCAAGAACTATAAAGACGAGAATGTTAGTCGTTTGTTGGCTAAGAGGAATGACAATTCTCACAGCACAAGCATCAGATCAAAGCAAAGATGAAACCAAAAACTAAGAATGAGAATGTTAGTATGGAAGATCGAATAAAAGACATGTTTCATGAAATTGATCAAGAAAGGTTTTACCAAACACATGCTCTATGTGTGATAAATTGAATAGTGATCTAGAAGAAACTTTGTATCCCAAGTGTACAAACTTCTTTCAGTTTTCTTTTGTGTTAAGACTCTTGAATTTGAAGGCAAAATATAGGTATAGTGATAAAAATTTCATTAAATTATTAGAACTTTTGGAAGACATGCTACCAAGCAATAATACAAAATATACTTTCTTTGGCTAACAAATATGCATGTTATAGACATGTATAAGAACATTGAGACAAACTAAACACATACAAACATCATGCATAGAAACACATGCTCAATACAAACTCATTCAATTGACTCAAATGCACTATTTCTCTTATCTCTAAATGCAAGTTGCACCATCACATATGAAGTAGTTTAAAAATACATGGACCATATCATACTACAAAAGACTATCACAATCCACTTTCAACTAGAATAAAATTTAACAATAACTGGTTGAGATAGTATACTTGGTCATGGTTGTCAATCATCCCACTCATTAACAAAAGGTTCCTTGCTAAAAATTTCTCGAGTTAAGGTAAAAGACCATAAAGACCCTCTTATATACACTCACATCCACATCTAAGAAAAAAATGAATGAATAAATTAAACATATACACAAAATACATAATAAATAGATGGATTATTTATTGTATATCTCAAATCACCAAACATAACTCGTATTTTCACAATTTTAAACCATTACCCAAACTTCTCAAATGACAAAGTTTAACTTGGGTTCCACGATACTAAGTTATTACTTAAAATTCTCACAATATACAGAAAACACACAAACTCACATTTTGTGATCCCTACAAACCTCAAAACAAATCAAGAACTTACACATAACACAAGATCTCACAACAAACAACATAAATAGTAAGCAAAAATTATCATAGCACAACATATCATTCATCATTATACATCTTAAGATATACATTTTCATACATATATAACGAGCATAATTTTACTCACACTTACAACATTTAATCATAGATTTCTTGTACTATAATTATGACCCAAATAAACTCAATTAGATTAATCTTATTTAGAACAATTCATAATTATAGTCCAATAAATTTGTGATTAAATGTTCTAAGTGTGATTAAAATTATGCTTATCAATATACATTCATAAGGTTAGTTTTAGACAATGACAAGTTTTCATGTGTGAACCTTATTATATATATTGATGAACATAATTTTACTCATATTTAAAACTTTTAATCATAAATTTCTATAAAGTTTACTATTATCTTATTAAAACATAATATAATTATATACAAATTTTGTCAAGATTTATTTCAATAGTTTACTATGCTTAAAATAAGGAAGAATATCTCTACTTTAATCTTGACAAATTCACCTTGGCTAACTAAAATAATCATAACTCAAGTTATATATATCATATTTTAGTGAAACTAGCACCATTAGTTATATAGCATTTAGGATTATAACTTTTCTGAAGACGGTTTTCCGTAATTCAGTATAAAATCATGCGTAAACGAGGTCATAAACTCTTAAAGTAAAATACACTCTCTCGCAAGTCTTTCACACCTTAATGTCCTAAGTTACACCCCATTGAGTGAACTTGTGACATAATCTCTCTCCACACACCTCTCATACTTTTGTATTGCATGTTAAAATTATTATTACAAACTTTTAACTTTATTTTCAATATAAAGATATATCTTTGATGATACATTTCAAACTCTAAATACTAATGAACACAAATTACAATAAATTAACTAAAAAACAAAGAGCACAAATTCAATAAATTAACTAAAACATAAAGAGCACAAATTCAACCACTTTAAATCTTGTGAGTACAATGAAGGATCAACATTTGAATTGATTTTTATTAAAGAAGAAAATGTTAAATTCTATTATATCTTAATTATTAATTGCTACAAACATTCATCTTAATTTCCTAATCCATCAATTAGAACCTAAAATTCTAATTGATCAATTAAATCATGTTAATTTTTCACATATTTTTGTAAAGCAATTAGATCCCGAAGTCCTAATTTTTTCACGTAGAGCACAATTTATATAACTAGGATCCTAGGAGCACAATTACATAACTTAATAATTAAACTAGAATTAGTTAGAACTAATCGTAACACTCCAATCACATGCAACAAAATTATATTAAAGTTTAGGACTTGTCTTTCTACTTATAGTTTTTATAAGCATGCATATATGAGAGACTCCTTCTCTCAAAGAGTAAGAAACTAAAGAAGTGTATAGCAAAAATAGAGAAGAGTTAATCCCTATTTATACACTCATGAGTGATCTACAGTTGCACTTCTAAAAACCAAGACCAACTCACTCCAAACAATTTTCATTTCTCAATGCTATCAACTTTATTTTATTTTGATAAGAAACTTTTATTTTATATTCTAAGCCTAATGAAATAATCTAATTAAGCCAATTAAACAATTATATTACATAAATTTTAAGAAAAAAAAATACATTGTTACGTAATATTCATCCCAAATTTTGCTATATCGAAAAGTTAAAGATAAGCCTCATTTACTCTTACGCTTCCAAGTAGAATTTTAAAAAATAGTTTCTCATCCTCATTTCTATATAACTTGGACTAATAGAATTTGTAAAAATAGGAAAAATACAGAAGAGGAGTGATTGAATTGTGTATTTAATTTTATGATTTTTACAATTTTTACAGAAACCAAAGTTTGATCAAAAATAATATGACAAAGTTTTAACATGACAAAAACAATATGACAAAGTTTTAACATGACTGAGGTTTTCACAAGATCAACATCTCACAAAGATAATCAGATGAAATTTTTAAGTCGACAAATGCAATGTCATAAAATATTATAGTGGAGAGATTTATGTTTGATTTTCTACACTAGTTCATCTAAAAATTCATATTATGTCCAGTTCTTGACCAACGCAATCATGTTTCTTTATGTAGACGCTATAAGATATAAGACAAGTATTCTTTGGATCTTAGTCACTCCTGGCTAAAACTAATTATTATTTGAATCGCAACCACTCCTAGTTATGCCTGAGTACTATTTTGGAATATAACTACTCTTGACTAAGAATAAGTATTATTTAGAACACAACCACTCATAGCTAACACAAACTTGTTTATACGCAGCACATAATCTAAATAAATAATCGTAGGTTTGCTAACTAAAAGAGGGTAATGTTCTAAGACAGATACAAGATAAAAGAAATACTCTTTTAGGTTGATAAGTATCATAAACAATGTTCTTGCCTTACAGTTAGGGCATAAGATTTTTAGGTTACACTTATCTTAACTTAGAAAGATGATGTAGCTTTAATAGAATTCCCTTATATCGACTCGAAAAGAATGATATGATGTTAATTGAGTTAACATATCTCCACTCAAAAAAGATGATATGGTTTTAAATGAGCATACTTATCTAAATTTAGGAAGGATGATATGATGTTAACTCAACTCATCTATCTTGACCAAAAAAGAATTATATGATTTTCATTGAACTCACCTATCTGGACTCCAAAAAGATGATATGGTGGTACTTAAGTTCGTTTATCTCGACTGCAAAGATGATATGATGTTCATTAAGCTCACTTATCTTTACTTAGAGGACTAATATGGTATTAATTAAGCTAATCTATCTTGACTAGAAAATGATGACACGATGTTGATTGAGAACCTATCATGACTTGGAAAATGATAATATAATGCTTGTTGATCTCACCTATCTTGACTCTAAAGGATAATATGATGTTAAGGCTCACTTGTCTCAACTTCAAAAGGATGATATGTTTTTAGTTGAGCTTATCTATTTCGACACAGAAGAATGATATAATGATATATATTTTTTTTATACATATGTGATTGTATTTTTATAAATTTATTTATCTTGTGGATATAATTTAGAACAACTTTTATTTAACATGTACTGATTTTTAAATACGAAGATAAATATAAAAGAATAAAATTAATACTAGTTAAAAAATAATATCATAAATTGTAAGTGAATCAGAATGTTAGATTTGTGAAAGAATAAGGAAGAAGGAAATATATTCAAACTATAAAGTGAGACAAATAGAAAATTTGATTTTTGGTAGGAAAAAAAATATCTTTCCTCTTTAATTATTAACTCACTTCCTTACCATATTAGTAAAAAAATATTCATCATGATTAATAGAGAAGATATTAGTATTTCTTTTTAGAATGAGAATTAAATAGAGAGTTAATTCCTTGTGTGAATATATTTGTATTTTAAGGTTGTTTTAGGAAAATAAAAAGATATAATATGTTCTTTTTTTTTTAATAAGAAACATATAATTTTTTTTTTGCATATATGTGATTGTATTTTTATAACTTTATTTATTTTAAATTTATTAAGATTAAGTGGATATCTTTTAGAATAACTTTTATTTGACATGTATAGATTTTTAAATAAGAAGATATAATGGGTAAAATTAATACTAGTTAAAAATTAATATATTTAATGTTACATGCTATTCTCTCTAACAAGCATGACATGATGGTTACATATTAATATATAAAATTATTTATAAAGATTTAAAACTAGAAGGTATTATAGTCATTACTTTTAATTGAACTTATACTATTGCAAAAGAAATAAAGATAAAATAATATTAAATAAGTGAACACCCAAAAGTTATATATATATATATATATAGCTGTAAATAACAAAATTGTTCAATTTTTATTTTATTTGTCTCTATTTAATACAATAAATATATGTGTAAATATTTAAAAAATTGAAAACATATAAAGAATGATTGATAGAAAAATGTAACTAACCAAATTTAATTTTTTTAAATGAAAATAAAAATTCTTCAAAAATCCAACTATCTAAAAGAAAGATAATAGATAATAATTGGAAGATATTATACCTAATACTTAACCTGTACAAGTTTACACATGATATAATATATATTTTTTTTAATAATCTAAACATTAAATCAAATTGAAGGAATTGATATTTGATTATATTTATAATATATTTGTTTCATTTAAAAAATGTAACATGCTACCTAAAGTCTCCGAACTTCAATTAATAACTTGTTTCATTGTCAGGGAACACACGCACAACAAGGTAGCTTGGAAGTTCTCGGTTTATCATCTCCATAAATTGAGAACAACCCTTTTTCTTCAATCTTTCCCTTTCTCTCCACAAAAATGAAAACCTCAATCCAACATCACATTCATATTTCTTGGTTACCTTTGGAGGTCACAATATTTTAATGGTCTTTGATCCATTTCTACTGGCGAATACGCATGCAACAATTGTGGTGAGTTGAGGGATTTTGGGGACTTGTGATTTGTCGAATATTACTTAGGGTTAGACAAGAGGCACAAAATCAGGCAAAGACCAACATGCTCAACTATGAATACGATGGGTGCTTCGTCATTATCACATCCCAAGAGGTCCTGGTAGGTTGATATACTTTAGATGACTCTGTTCTGAGTACATAAAAACAACCATTTGAAGTGTGTCACGTGTGGTTCTACTTCACAAATAAATGTTAACTTATTTAATATTCTTGTTAAGAAAACTAAAATAAATCATTTAAATTAATAAGATGTTGATTAAAACTTTTCAAATTTTGTTAATACAAGTCAAAGTTGGTCTCCTTATAATTTTTAACTAAAATTTGAGTAGTTTTATAATCATTTTAAAAACTAGTAGTTTTAAAAAATAGAGTATTATATTGGATTTCCTAATATTTAATATACTAAGCATAATAAGTAAATTTGTATTAATGAACTTTATTTAATGTTCATGAAATTTATTCTTATTGAGTGTTGTCTTTGTGTTTATACTAGTTGCTGCTTTAAATTATTAGAGCAGTTATAGTTTATTTAATATTTTATTTTAAAATTTATGAAGTTAAATTATTATTTTTATTAGTTGTTATTGAATAAAATTGTTTCATTTTGAAATGAATTACTAATAATATTATTTATTATTTTTTTATAATTTTTTAAGAAAGATTAGTTAATAAATATTTAAAGGAATACAACTGCTGGATATGAAATAAAAGGATGGACATGTGTTTTTATTGAAAAAAAAACAAAACACAAAGATAAACATGTATAGGAAAACTTAGGCACCTCACCATTCTAACAAAAAAAATATAATATTTAACATTTTTTATTGCAAATGAATGACATAAGTTCCTAAAATTTTGGTCATTGTTGTACCTACGGAATTTCCAAGAGAAACATTAATGAATTCTTTTTTCTATCTTTTATAGCATTCAGTGTGAAAGTGACGTCCATTTTTGGATTCATTGACATGTCCTTAGCAGTTGTGACCTTGATTACTAACTGATTAAAATGATTTTAAAATATTTATTTCAATTATGTGAGCGTGCAATGTTTAATTTGTTTATTTTTCTTTTAATTAGTTTATAGACATAGTTGTCACTGATTCACGGAGATTCCTGAAGACTCATCTAGAGAATCTTCCACACCTATATACAAAAAGTATAAGGATGAGTCTTCTTTGGATATTTTGTTTTGTTTTCTAAATTAATCAAAATAGATTGTCGTCTTTTAAATTAAATTAAATCTATTGAATTTGATTAGAGCATGGATCGAAGATGGAAATTGACTTAGAACAATAAATTTGAAAAACCAATTTGTTAATAAAATTAAGATGGATTTATTAGAATCTTCTGTATAACCGGTACAATATTGATTACACTGATATACTTTTCTAAAGAGAAAATAAATTTAGCTGATTTAATTATTAAATTATATCTTTTTACTTTTTTTATGATTATTTATATTATTTTTTTAAAATTAAAAAATAATAACATAATCAAATAATTTATATTTCAGAAAATAAAGTTTTGTAATGGAGTTTGTGAAATTTTCAATTACACTAATAATTTAATTATCATTATTCTTATAGTCAATTATATCTTCTACTTTAACTCTTGATCAATTTTTTAGAGTTTCAATGTGTTCTTCTGTTAAGGAAATGATGGATGTGTTATAATACTTATGTTAAGGAGGATGAGGAGTATAAGGATCAACCTAAACATACTATGAGTATCTTAAGTAAGATTATACAAAATTTGATTGTCCTTTGTTCAAATTGAAGCAAAAACTTAAAGAAACGAATTACATACGAATTTTACATACGGATTCATTACATACGAATTTATTATCTACGGATTCAAATCCAAATATAATTACATACGGATTTATTACATATGAATTTTATATACGGATTTTACATACGGGTCCAAATCCATACGTAGTTTACCTATGAATTTTTCTGTAGATATATTAATAATTAATTTTATCAAAATTATAATAATTATTATTAACATTATTATTATTATTATTTTATTTAATATTATTACTAATTATTATTATTATTAATTACATTAACATTATTATTATTAATAAAAATAAATAATATTATTAAAATTGGTATATATATATATATATTATTAATGTATATAATTAATAATATTATTATTA
>Ga0209700_109752_pt1 | contig 10739 bp, 6 predicted proteins | sample SiratroredBW_FD_187528 | JGI IMG/M metagenome (GOLD analysis project Ga0209700, IMG submission 187528) | Root nodule microbial communities of legume samples collected from California, USA - Siratro red BW (SPAdes) (version 2) | ecosystem: Host-associated > Plants > Roots > Nodule | place: USA...
AATTTTTTGACAACTATAGATAGGCAAAATAGAAAAAAAGATGTCAAAAATACAAAAAAAAATCAAAAAGCAAATAGTAAACAATGGAATTCTGAAAATGTTTTGTATTTCAAATATCTCTATTTTTTTTAATAAAAATTCAAGAACTTTTCAGATTTTTCTGATAAAATATATAATTCGTAGAGTAAAGCACCACAAAAATATTTAGAATTTTTAGACAAGTTTGGATAGGTGAAATAGGAAAAAAAATGTCAAAAATGCTAAAAAAATTAATAGTAAACAATGGAATTTATGAAGAATTTTGGATTTCAAATGTCTATATTTTTTTAGAAAAATGTTCCATGATTTTCCAACATTCTTTGATAAAATCTCTAATGCATAAAAGAAAACAACATAAAAATTTCTAGAATTTTTAACAAGTACACATGGATGAAATAGAAAAGAAAATGTCAAAAATAATAAAAAATTAAAAAAAGGCAAAATAGAAAACCACGAAATTTTGAAAAAAAATATTATTTCACATATCAATATTTTTTTAAAAGAACTTCTAGAAATTTTCAGAATTCGTTGATAAAATCTCTAATCCTTCCAATAAAACACTACAAGAAATTCCATAATTTTTTGACAACTTTGGATTGGTGACATAGAAAAAAAAAAGATGTCAAAAATGCTAAATAAATCAAAAAGAAATAGTAAACGATGGAATTTTGGTGAAATTTTGGATTTCAAATACCTGAAATTTTTTTAAATAAAAATCATAGTTTTGCACAATAAAACAAAACAAAAATTTTAAGAATTTTTTGACAACTATAAACAGGTAAAATGTTTTATATTTCAAATATCTCTATTTTTCTTAATTAAAATTCAAGAACTTTTCAGAATTCTCTGATAAAATCTATAATTCGTCGAGTAAAGCACCACAAAAATATTTGGAATTTTTGGACAAGTTTGGATAGGTGAAATATGGAAAAAATGTCAAAAATGCTTAAAAAATGAATAGTAAACGATGGAATTTATGAAGAATTTTGGATTTCAAATGTCTATATTTTTTTTGAAAAATGTTCCATGATATTCTAAAATTCTGTGATAAAATCTCTTATCCATAAAATAAAAGGACATAAAAATTTCCAGAAGTTTTTACAAGTACAGATGGATGAAATAGAAAAGAAAATGTCAAAAATAATAAAAAAAAAATAAAAAGAACAAATAGTAAATCGCTGAAGTTTAAAGAAAAAAATTATTTCATATATCTATATTTCGTTAAGAGAACATATGGAAATTTTTAAAATTCGTTAATAAAATCTCTAATCCTTCCTAAAAAAACACTAGAACAAATTCCATATTTTTTTGACAACATTGGATAGGTGAAACAGAAAAAAAAAAGATGTCAAAAATGATAAAAAATAAAAAAGAAATAGTAAACGATGGAATTTTGCTGAAATTTTGGATTTCAAATATCTCAAATTTTTTGAAAAAAAAAAACAATAGTTTTTGCAGAATTTTTTGGTAAAATCTCTTATCCATACAATAAAACAACACCAATTATAAGAATTTCTTGACAACTACAGACAGGTAAAATAAAAAAAGACGTCAAAAATACTAAAAAATCAAAAAGCAAATAGTAAACGATGGAAATCTGAAAATGTTTTGTATTTCAAATATCTCTATTTTTTTAATAAAAATTCAAGAACTTTTGACAATTCTCTTATAAAATCTATAGTCCATAGAATAAAGCACCACAAAAATATTTAGAATTTTTTGACAAGTTTGGATAGGTGAAATAGGAAAAAAAAGATGTCAAAAATGCTAAAAAAAATAGTAAACGATGGAATTTATGAAGAATTTTGAATTTCAAATGTCCATATTTTTTTGGAAAAAATGTTCCACAAATTTCTAAAATTGTTTGATAAAATCTCTAATCCATAATATAAAAGAACATAAAAATTTCCAGAAATTTTTACAAGTATAAATGGATGAAATAAAAAAGAAAATGTCAAAAATAATAAGAAAATGAAAAGAAACAAATAGTAAAGCACGGAATTTTGAAAAAAAAAATTATTTCACATATCTATATTTTTTAAAAAAGAACTTTTAGAAATATTCAGAATTCGTTGATAAAATCTCTAATCATTCGAATAAAACACTACAAGAAATTCCATAATTTTTTGACAACTTTAAATAGCTGAAATAGGAAAAAAAATGTCAAAAATGCTAAAAAAACAAGTAGTAAACAATGGAATTTATGAAGAATTTTGGATTTCAAATGTCTATATTTTTTTAGAAAAATGTTCCATGATTTTTAAAATTCTATGATAAAATCTCTAATCCATAAAATAAAAGAACATAAAAATTTCCAGAATTTTTACAAGTACAGATGGATGAAATAGAAAATCAAATGTAAAAAATAATAAGAAAATTAAAATAAAAAACAAATAGTACACTGTGGAATTTTGAAAAAAAAATTCACATATCTATCTGTTTTTTAAAAGATCTTTTAGAAATTTTCAGAATTCGTTGATAAAATCTCTAATCCTTCTATTAAAACACTACAAGAAATTCCATAATTTTTTGATAACTTTGGATAGCTGAAATAGAAAAAAAGATGTCAAAAATGGTAAAAAAATAAAAAAGAAATAGTAAACGATGGAATTTTGATGAAATTTTGGATTTCAAATATCTCAATTTGTTTTTTTAAAAAAACCATAATTTTGCATAATTCTTTGATAAAATCTCTGATCTATACAATAAAACAACACAAAAATTTTAGGAATTGTTTGACAATTATAGACAGGTAAAATAGAAAAAAAGATTTCAAAAATACTAAAAAACCAAAAAGGAAATATTACACGATGGAATTTTGAAAATGTTTTGTATTTCAAATATCTCTATTTTTCTTAACAAAAATTCAAGAACTTTTCAGAATTCTCTGATAAAATCTATAATCCGTAGAATAAAACACCGCATAAATATTTAGAATTTTTTGACAAGTTTGGATAGGTGAAATAGGAAAAAAATGACCTAAAAAATGCTAAAAAACAAATAGTGAATGATGGAATTTATTAAGAATTTTGGATTTCGAATGTCTATATCTTTTAAGAAAAATATTCCATCATTTTCTCAAATTCTTTGTTAAAATCTATAATGCTTAAAATAAAAGAACATAAAAATTTCCAGAATTTTTACAAGTACAGATGGATGAAATAGAAAAAAATGTTAAAAATAAAAAAAAAATTAAAAAGACAAATAGTAAACTGCTGAATTTAAAAAAAATTATTTCACATATCTATATTTTTTTAAAAGAACTTTTAGAAATTTTCAGAATTTGTTGATAAGATTTCTAATCCTTTCAGTAAAAAACACTACAAGAAACTACATAATTTTTTGACAATTTTGGATAGGTGAAATTTAAAAAAAGATGTCAAAAATGCTAAAAGAATAAAAAAATTATAAACGATGCATTTTTTTGGTGAAATTTTGGATTTCAAATATCTCAATTTTTTTTTAAAAAAAACAATAGTTTTGTATAATTCTTTGATAAAATCTCTGATCCATACAATAAAACAACACAAAAATTTTAAGAATTGTTTGACAAGTATAGACACGTAAAATTGAAAAAAAGATGTCAAAAAATAATAAATAACAGAAAGCAAATAGTAAACGATAGAATTCTAAAAATGTTTTGTATTTCAAATATCTCTATTTTTCTTAATAAAAATTCAAGAACTTTTCAGAATTCTCTGATAAAATCTATAATCCGTAGAATAAAGCAACACAGATATGTTTAGAATTTTTTGACAAGTTCGGGTTGGTGAAATAGAAAAAAAAAGATGTCAAAAATGCTAAAAGAATAAATAGTAAACAATGGAATTTATGAAGAATTTTGAATTTCAAATGTCTATATTTTTTTAGAAAAATGTTCCATGAATTTCTAAAATTTTTTTGATAAAATCTCTAATCGAAAAAATAAAGGAACATAAAAAATTCCAAAATTTTTTACAAGTACAGATGGATGAAATAGAAAAGAAAATGTCAAAAATAATAAAAAAATAATAAAAAAACAAATATTAAATCGCTGAATTTTAAAGAAAAAAATTATTTCATATATCTATATTTCTTTAAAAGAACTTCTAAAAATTTTCAAAATTCGTTAATAAAATCTCTAATCCTTCCTACAAAAAACACTACAACAAATTCCATATTTTTTTGACAACGTTAGATAGGTGAAACAGAAAAAAAAAAGATGTCAAAAATGCTAAAAAATAAAAAAGAAATAGTAAACGATGGAATTTTGCTGAAATTTTGGATGTAAAATATCTCAAATTTTTTGAAAAAAAAAAATAGTTTTTGCAGAATTTTTTGGCAAAATCTCTGATCCATACATTAGAGTAACACAAATTTTAAGAATTTCATGACAACTATGGATAGGTAAAATAAAAAAAAGACGTCAAAAATACTAAAAAATCAAAAAGCAAATAGTAAATGATGGAAATTTGAAAATGATTTGTATTTCAAGTATCTCTATTTTTCTTAATAAAAATTAAAAAACTTTTCAGAATTCTCTGATAAAATCTATAGCCCATAGAATAAAGCACCACAAAAATATTTAGAATTTTTTGAAAAGTTTGGATAGGTGAAATAGGAAAAAAAAGATGTCAAAAATGCTATAAAAACAAATAGTAAACGATGGAATTTATGAAAATTTTGAATTTCAAATGTCTATATTTTTTTGGAAAAATGTTCCATGATTTTCTAAAATTCTTTGATAAAATCTCTAATCCATAAAATAAAAGGACATAAAAATTTCGAGAATTTTTTACAAGTACAAATGGATGAAATAAAAAAGAAAATGTCAAAAATAATAAGAAAATTAAAAAAAACAAATTGTAAACCACCGAATTTTGAAAAAAAAATTATTTCACATATCTATATTGTTTAAAAAGAAGTTTTAAAAATTTTCAGAATTCGTTGATAAAATCTCTAATCCTTCAAATAAAACACTACAAGAAATTCCATAATTTTTTGACAACTTTAGATAGGTGAAATAGGAAAAAAAATGACAAAAATACTAAAAAAAGAAATAGTAAACGATGGAATTTATAAAGAATTTTGGATTTCAAATGTCTATATTTTTTAAGAAAAATATTCCATGATTTTCTAAAATTCTTTGATAATATCTCTAATCCATAAAATAAAACACTACAAAAAATTACATAATTTTTTGACAACTTTGGATAGGTGAAATAGGAAAAAAATGTCAAAAATGCTAAAAAAAGAAATAGTAAACGATGGAATTTATGAACAATTTTGGATTTCAAATGTCTATATTTTTTTAGAAAAATATTCCATGATTTTCTAAAATTCTTTGATAAAATCTCTAATCCATAAAATAAAAGAACATAAAATTTCTATAATTTTTTACATGTACAGATGGATCAAATAGAAAAGAAAATGTCAAAAATAATAAGAAAATTTAGAAAAAAAAACAAATAGAAAACCGCGGAATTTTAGAAAAAAAAATATTTCACATAGCTATATGTTTTTAGAAATTTTTCAGAATTCGTTGATAAAAATCTCTAATCTTTCCAATAAAAAATACTACAAGAAATTCCATAATTTTTTAACAACTTTGGATAGGTGAAACAGAAAAAAAAAAGTGAAAAATGCTAAAATAATAAAAAAAAAATAGTAAACAATGGAATTTTGGTAAATGCAGGACCTATTCCAATTTAAAGAAACTCTAAATCACAAACAAACAAAACACTGAACACTGCAGGACATATCAAATGCATGCACAGATTATGTTGTATAGTAACAGACTGATTGTAACCTTATCCTTATTCTCCAGCTGCAATGATTCCCACACAATGTTGATTTTGTTGACTGCAGTTTATCAATTCTGAATTGATTCTTGATCCTTTTCATGTACTTATTCTTCACTGCACAGCATCTCAACTGTCCAGATATCATTGCCTTCCCAAGAAGCATCTTTTCTGGTGCAGTAATACACATAGATTTTGTTTGCACATCAATCAAACAACTACAGCAGTTTCTGCTTAATATATTGATCTTCAATTAACTGGGACACATTCCAATCAGTAAACTACTTTCAGAATTAATTCACATGTTTGAAATCAATAATGCCCAACTAATCTTTGAGAAAATTGAATCTTTCTTTATTCAAGGGCTTTGTGAATAAATCTGCAAGTTGATTTTTAGAATCAACAAATTGAATTTAGCAATCACCATTAATTATGTGATCCCTTATAAAGTGGTGGCAAATTTCAATATGTTTGGTTTTATAATGGTGAACTGAATTTTTAGTCAAGTTAATTGCAGTTGTGTTATCACAAAATAATGAAATTTTTGAAAGATTAAGTCCAAAATCACTTAGCTGATGTTTTAACCAGATGGTTTGGGCACAACAACTTCCAACAGCTATGTATTCTGCTTCAGTTGTAGATAATGCAACACAGGCTTGCTTCTTGTTGTGCCAAGATATCAAACTAGATCCCAGCAAGTGACATGTCCCACTAGTGCTCTTCCTATCTACTTTGCAACCTGCAAAGTCAGAATCAGAATATCCAACAAGATTTAAAGTTACCTCACTTAGATACCATAGACCAACTTCAGTAGAGATACTTCAAAATTCTTTTGGTTGCCACATAGTGTGATTCCTTTGGTTTAGCTTGAAATTTGGCGCGTAAACACACACTGAACATGATGTCTGGTCTACTTGCTGTCAAATACAGAAGTGATCCAATCAATTGTCTGAACTTAGTTTGATCCACATCAACTCTAGTTTCATCAGCATCTAAATAGCATCCAGTGGCTATTGGAGTGGAAGCTTCTTTGGAGTTTTCCATATTAAATTCTTCAATAATTCCCTACAATACTTTGCTTGACAAAGAAATATGCCATATTCAACTTGTTTAACCTGCAAGCCTAGAAAGAAATTGAGCTCCCCCATCATGGACATCTCAAATTCTCCTTGCATAGTAGCCACAAACATTGTTAAGGTGCTTGCTTTAACCTATACAAGGCCTTCTTGAGCTTGAAGACGTAATCTGGATTGTTGTGATCTTCAAATCCAAGGGGTTGGCTCACATAGACCTCTTCATCAATGAACCCGTTCAAGAAAGCGCTTTTGACATCCATTTGATGTAATCTGAACCCCTTCAAGCAAGCATATGTTAGTAGCAATCTAACTGCTTCTAATCTAGCTACTGGTGCGTAGGTTTCACCAAAATCGATGTCTTCTTCCTGGTTATATCCTTTTGCCACAAGCCGTGCCTTGTTCCTCACAATGACACCTTGTTCATCTATCTTGTTCTTGAAAACCCACTTGGTTCCAATCAAATTCATCTCCTTTGATCTAGGAATAAGTGTCTAGACCTCATTTCTCGCAAACTGGTTCAGTTCCTTGTGTGTGGCCTTTATCCAGTTGTTGTCTTCTAGAGCTTCACTCACTGACTTGGGTTCAACTTGTGACACAAAGGCCATATGTTCGCAAAAACGATGGAATTTATGAAGAATTTTGGATTTCAAATGTCTATATTCTTTTACAAAAATGTCCCATGATTTTCTAAAATTCTTTGATAAAATCTCTAATCTATGAAATAAAAGAACATAAAAATTTCCAAAATATTTTGCAGGTACAGATCGATGAAATAGAAAAGAAAATGTCAAAAACAATAAAAAAAATAAAAAGAAAAACCAATAGTAAACCACATAATTTTGAAAAAACAATTATTTCACATATCAATATTTTTTTTAAACGAACTTCTAGAAATTTTCAGAATTCGTTAAAATCTCTAATTCTTCCAATAAAACACTACAAGAAATTCCATAATTTTTTCACAACTTTGGATAGGTGAAATAGGAAAAAAAAGATGTTAAAAATGCTAAAAAATTAAAAAGCAAATAGTAAACGATGGAATTCTGAAAATGTTTTGTATTTCAAATAACTCTATTGTTCTTAATAAAAATTCAAGAACTTTTCAGAATTCTCTGATAAAATCTATATAATCCGTAGAATAAATCACCACAAAAATATGTAGAATTTTTTGACAAATTTGGATAGGTAAAATAGGAAAAAAAAGATGTACAAAATGCTAAAAAAACAAATAATAAACGATGGAATTTATAAAGAATTTTGGATTTCAAATGTTTATATTGTTTTAGATAAATGTTCCATTATTTTCTAAAATGCTTTGAGAAAATCTCTAATCAATAAAATAAAAGAACAAAAAAATTTCCAAAATTTTTACAAGTACAAATGGATGAAATAGAAAACAAAATGTCAAAAATAATAATAAAATTTTAAAAACAAATAGTAAACCGCGGAATTTTGAAAAAAAAATTATTTCACATATCTATATTTTTTAAAAGAACTTCTAGAAATTTTCAGAATTCATTGATAAAATCTCTAATCCTTCCGATAAAACACTACAAGAAATTACATAATTTTTTCACAAATTTGGATAGGTGAAATAGGAAAAAAAATGTTAAAAACGCTAAAAAAACAAATAGTAAACAATAGAATTTATGAAGAATTTTTTATTTCAAATGTCTATATTTTTTTAGAAAAATGTTCCATCATTTTCTAAAATTCTTTGATAAAACGTCAAATCCATAAAATTAAAGAAAATAAAAGTTTCCAGAATTTTTTACAAGTACAAATGGATGAAATAGAAAATAAAATGTAAAAAAAAAACAAATATTAACCGTGAAATTTTGGAAAAAAAAAAGTTATTTCACATATCCATATTTTTTAGAAAGAACTTCTAGAAATTTTCATAATTCATTGATAAAATCTCTAACCTTCCAATAAAACACTACAAGAAATTCCATAATTTTTTGACAACTTCGAATAGGTGAAACAGAAAAAAAAAAGATGTAAAAAATGCTAAAAAAATATAAAAGAAATGTAGTAAAGTATGGAATTTTGGTGAAATTTTGGAATTCAAATATCTCAAATTTTCTGAAAAAAAAAAGTCATAGTTTTGTAGAATTCTTTGATAAAATCTCTGATCCATACTATAAAATAACCCAAAAATTTTAAGAACTTTTTGACAACTAGAGACAGGTAAAATAGAAAAAAAGATGTCAACAATACTAAAAAATTAAAAAGCAAATAGTAAACGATGGAATTCTGAAAATGTTTTGTATTTCAAATAACCATATTGTTCTTAATAAAAATTCAAGAATTTTTCAGAATTCTCTGATAAAATCTATATAATCCGTAGAATAAATCACCACGAAAATATTTAGAATTTTTTGACAAATTTGGATAGGTAAAATAGGAAAAACAGATGTACAAAATGCTAAAAAAACAAATAATAAACGATGGATTTTATAAAGAATTTTGGATTTCAAATGTTTATATTTTTTTAGATAAATGTTCCATTATTTTCTAAAATGCTTTGATAAAATCTCTAATCAATAAAATAAAAGAACAAAAAAATTTCCAAAATTTTTTACAAGTACAGATGGATGAAATAGAAAACAAAATGTCAAAAATAATAATAAAATTTAAAAAACAAATAGTAAACTACGGAATTTTGAAAAAAAAATTATTTCACATATCTATAATTTTTTAAAAGAACTTCTAGAAATTTTCAGAATTCATTGATAAAATCTCTAATCCTTCCAATAAAACACTACAAGAAATTACATAATTTTTTAACAAATTTGGATAGGTGAAATAGGAAAAAAAATATGTTAAAAATGCTAAAAAAACAAATAGTAAACAATAGAATTTATGAAGAATTTTTTATTTCAAATTTCTATATTTTTTTAGAAAAATGTTCCATCATTTTCAAAAATTCTTCGATAAAACCTCAAATCCACAAATTTAAAGAAAATAAAAGTTTCTAGAACTTTTTACAAGTACAAATGGATGAAATAGAAAATAAAATGTAAAAAAAAAACAAATAGTAAACCGTGAAATTTTGGAAAAAAAAGTTATTTCACATATCCATATTTTTTAGAACGAACTTCTACAAATTTTCATAATTCATTGATAAAATCTCTAATCCTTCCAATAAAACACTACAAGAAATTCCATAATTTTTTGACAACTTCGGATAGGTGAAACAGAAAAAAAAGATGTTAAAAATGCTAAAAAACTATAAAAGAAATATAGTAAAGTATGGTATTTTGGTGAAATTTTGGATTTCAAATATCTTAAATTTTATGAAAAGAAAAGTCATAGTTTTGTAGAATTCTTTGATAAAATCTCTGATCCATACAATAAAATAAACCAAAAATTTTAAGAATTTGTTGACAACGATAGACAGGTAAAATAGAAAAAATGATGTCAAAAATACTAAAAAATTAAAAAGTAAATAGTTAACGATGGAATAGATGAAGAATTTTTTATTTCAAATGTCTATATTTTGTTAGAAAAATGTTCCATGATTTTCTAAAATTCTTTAATAAAATCTCTAATTCATAAAATAAAAGAACAGAAAAAATTCCAAAATCTTTTACAAGTACATATGGATGAAATAGAAAAGAAAATGTGAAAAAAAAGAACAAATAGTAAGCCGCGGAATTTTGAAAAAAAAATATTTCACATATCTATATTTTTTAAAAAGAGATTCTATAAATTTTCAGAATTCGTTAATAAAATCTCTAATCCTTCCAATAGAAAACACTTCAAGAAATTCCATAATTTTTGACAACTTTGGATAAGTGAAATAGAAAAAAAAGACGTAAAAAATGTTAAAAAAAAAAAA
>Ga0209700_109755_pt1 | contig 10733 bp, 4 predicted proteins | sample SiratroredBW_FD_187528 | JGI IMG/M metagenome (GOLD analysis project Ga0209700, IMG submission 187528) | Root nodule microbial communities of legume samples collected from California, USA - Siratro red BW (SPAdes) (version 2) | ecosystem: Host-associated > Plants > Roots > Nodule | place: USA...
TTTTTTTTTTTTTTTTTTTTTTTTTTTTGAAAAATCAAGAATCAAAATGAAATACCAAACAATGCTATGAAAAATAAATATTGATCAATAGTAAACATACCATGAATAATAAGATTTAAATAATTTTTGTTTGTTCATAAATTTGTGATTCTATGCATAGTCCTTGATAATTATTTTCCCCGGTTTAGCACTTAATAAAATTTGTTTTACTTCTTAACATTACTGAGTGATGAACTAAGTTAAATAAAAAGATATCCATATTATTTTACATAGTTAATGATTGAGAAGCATGTTATCTGTATTATTGACTCTTGTTATTTATTTACACCATTTAACTGATGAGTTATCCATTGAATGATTATGTAAATGATTGAGTAAGCCATCATATGTATATATTTTTTAATTATTATTTTAAATTAATAAATACGATGGAACAATGCCACTGTTTATTTTGAATTAGTGTTTGTATAATATTTATTTCATTATTTCATTATTTGTTATTCAATAGCAAGAGATAAAAAAGAATATGATATTTATAATAGCACACCTTAAGTAAATTTTTGAATTTTGTTTTCGGCCTTTGCTATTTTTTCTTTCATTTTGGTTCATCATAATTTCTTTTTCTCGTAATTAATATTATTTATTTTTTAAGGCAAAACCTCTCAATTTAAACTTGCATTCGCATAATTTTTAAAATAATTATTTTATCTTTTTTTAAATATTTTTCATGTTTTTTGTTTCAGAATTTTTTTAGTAATATATTTTCTAGAATACAATTTTCAGAAAAAAAAAAGTAAAACACATTAAATATAGTTTGGAATAAGTTTTTTATTTTTAGAAAAAAACATTTTCTAAATGAAACTTTCTAAAATGTGTTTTTTAGAACCAACTTTTCAAAACACAATAAATATGTTTGAAAAAAAAAATTCCAAAATAATTTACAACGTTCTTCTTCATTTATTCTTCTTCTTTTCCTCCTCCGATAGCACATCAGTGACATCAATAATAGCAATGTTAGGAATAATGGATACTGTTAAAAAAAAACAAATGATGAGATACTTTAATCATTTCGTCCAATTGTAGGAGTAATTGTAGGAGTACATGTTAAAAAATAAGAAATATACAAAGTAATGTTATTTTTTAAACTATCAGTAATTATGTCACATATATTTTTTAAAAATTATTTTGTTTTGGAATAAAGTTAGTGAATGTGATAAAACGAGGAGTTTATAAAGTTTGTATATTTTTTATTTATTTATTTAGGTAGTAGAAGAAAAAAATGATTAAGATGGATGGATATACAATTTTTTCCAGTATTCTTTATTTATTTTTGGTTCATTTTAGTATAAAAAATGTCAAAAAGAAAATAGATGCACACCTTAAGTCAAACCATAAAATTTGCATTACCATTGGCTAATTCTCTTCTTTTAAATAAAATAATTATAAAAGAAATATACATATAAGTGTTACTAAGCTACTAATATGATAATTTCATCAATAACTCATCACAGCTTAAAGATGAGAAGGACCAAATACTAAAACAAAAAAAATATTGAGAAAAAAAATATGTAAAAAATTATTAAGATCCATAGTAAAATAAAAATGTACTTGTCTGTATGAATTGGAAATGCATGACGACAATGCAGATCCATAATTTATAGAAAGGTTAGTATTTAGGCAATTGATTTCTGTACCCCTTAAAGTTGAACCTGCAGTCCTCATAATTCTTAAAATTATTATTTTACCCTAATCCTCAGTCTCAGTTATCCAACAATTCTTGTGGTAGTATGTTGAAATACTTATATATTACAATATTTTTAATTAACAAACTGAGATTTGTTTACATATAAACACTGATACCTGTCAGTACTATTAACATGCAATTTTTTATAGAAATGTCAGAGCTAAATAATATTGGGTTCTCCAATGCTTTTTTAAGCATGCAAGCTTTGTGACTAATTTTCAAAGCTGTCAACTTAATCCTCCACTATACCAGGTTTGAATCTGTAACATTAATTAACCCTCTATAAGTAAATTTCTGCCATGCACATTTCTGGTGTAAATTTTACTGTTCAAAGTCAGCTTGTTCATGACTTCTTGAAACTAGAATGAGACAGTGTTCAATACTACTCAATAAATATTTGTCTACATTTTTCTTTTATCTTTTGGTAGTCTGTGATTCCTTTGTTTTTGTTACACTTGAAAAGATTAAAAAGTAAAATAAATTATGTATCTTTTTAATAGTTAAATACACACAGTGCTTCATATTGAAGACGATTTTATAATATATTCTAGCCAGTTACCCTTCAGATTTTTTAATAATTATTATAAACTAATGTGACTTATTAACTTAACAAATACTATCTCATGTAACATGATATTATTTTTGAAATATATAGTAAAAGAAAATATAATTTTTATCATATACAATTTAAAATAAATTAACACAAAAACACATTATATAAATTTTAAAGTAATTATTATAAAAAAATCAACAATTTTAATTATATGTCTTTACTTTATGTTTATAAAACAGAGTTAGAGAAGAAAGAAAGTATTTTAAAATAAAAAACGAAAAACAAGGAATCTGATTAGTTGTATAATTTGAAATATAAAGAATGTAAAATTGATCTTTAAAAAATTAAAAGTTATAGGAATTTAACTTGTGCTTTTGATACTTGAATTTATTAAGGAAAGAGAAAGGAAAAATGACTTAAATTTTGTTAAATAAATGATAATCTGATTATTTATTGAATTATAATTGCGTTACTGCTTAAAAATAAACAAAGTTAAATAATGTACAAGTTAGAACATGAAATGTCTTTATTTCTTGCCATTAAATATGTATTTTAAGAAAAATAAAGATATTTTTGAATTTTACACTATCCTAACATATTTTGTTAATGTTAATATCCTGTGGTTGAGAATGTGTAAATTTATCGTTAGAAACCTAGCTCTACATTACTTTTTCCAGATATTTTTGTTGTGTTGGTTGCTATTGGGCTTAGCACTTTCTTTTAAAAATAAAAAACAAAACTAGGCACTACTTCAAACTACAAAAAATGGCATCTTAGGTAGGAATACCTACAAAATTGCTACCTATAATTATGTTGTAATATGTGGGGCTAATCAAATTAATACGTATTTAGGTAAAAGTTTGACCTCCCCAATCGTGTGTTAGCTATTTGCAATCCACAATTTAAAGCAAAACAATTGTTTAGTTCATCCAGATAAAGTCAAATTTCATATTAAAATTCAATAAAAGCAAACTTTTGCCACGAGTTCAGAGTTTATACTAAACTTTATTATAAATTTGATCTTTTAGTTTAGCATATTAAAAGTGTCGTTGTTTAGAAATTGAGATTAATATAAACACTGTTTCCTTTAAGTATTTATTGAAAACAAAATTATTATGAACACTCTATATTAGGTGCAAGATGTACCTAATAACACAACAAAATTGGATTTAAAAATATGTACTGAAAACAAAAAGTATGAACATTCGAAAATTATATTAGGTAACGTATTTAATAACAACAAATTTGAAAAACTGGAATATTGAGGTTGAGAAGAGCCAAACCCTTTACTAATTTAATATAACATTTTAAAAAACAAAACCGTGGGTCACGTCAAAAGATTTACACCTAAAATGTGAGTTTTAAAATAGAACTGATTTGAAACTTGAAACTCAGGTACTTAAAAAAAGTAACCTTAAATAAAATTACCATTTTTCGAAGATTAAGATTTAGAAGAAAGAGTGTGTGGATATATACGAGCAAACCCACCTGATCTGTTTCAGAATTAAAATACATTTGGGCTTCTTGCTAGAACCGTGTACAACATGTATATCATATTTGCAAAAAGAAACAACGGATATTTATCCCCAGAATCAGACATAGACGGTTGTGAAATACCCACATTTGTCTCCTTCAATTGACAAAATACCACACACTAAATATTCAATTCTGCTTCTTCTGATCATAAAAGAACATGCTTCTTCAATTACATTGAAACTTTGCGACAACATGTCACATGAGACAACAAAATATTCGATCAGATAAGTTTTGCTGCTCTTGAAATATATAATTAAACTAAATTTATATTTACATAGAAAATAACTTTAAAGATACTAAAAAACTTGTTTCAATGAGAGTTATGTGATAATGATAGTAGTTTAATTTAATGACAGACACGAAAGTTCAAAAAGAAAGTGGGACAAGACAATTGCCTCTTTGATACGGGGTTAATAATTCAATTTGGAATCTACGAAATGCATTTGGTTATTCAACTTTTTGGAGACAACTAACTAAGCTACGTTATTAGACTAGGAGTGTTTATTTTCTTTCCATACTTTAAGAAAATCATGACTTTTTTTTTTTTAGTTTATAGTTTAGAGTAATTTTTATCAGATTATCTAGAGTGAGTACTTTCGGTTCAAGATTTTTCTTTTAAAATAACACCATTGGAGTTAAATAATGGGTCTACCACACATGGGACTGAAATTTGAGTGAAAGATCCTTCGCATCATAAAGTTTACTAGATGTGGTTGGTGTTGTGAGAACTAGGAAGAGATAAAAAAAAAAAATAATAATTTTGATTATACAGCGCAGCCTTTTAAATTCCTTTCTCTCTTTACTTTACTGTGTTATTGTTTGAATTTGAAATTGCTTGAGCTTGGATTGAAGGAAAGGGAAGTTGTACTCAACATAAATGAGTTAGTTTATTTTACTTTTATAAATCAGTTTTGGGGTCCCTTTTTAGATGACTTGGGTCACTAGGTTTTCCCATAGCTTTTAATCACAACCTATATAATTCTAAGTAAGCATTTGACAAACAAAAACTCTTTTTAAATGAACTCTTAAGTAGTTTAAGGACTAATAATACTACATTGGTCTAACTTGTTTTTAAAAAATAAATCATAAGCTACAAATTATATATATATATTAGGAAAAAAGTAAATAATTGAAAGCCTTCCACGAGAACAAAGAAAGGTCACCCACTTTAAAAGAATCCCAATGGCACATGACAAAAGGACCTAAAGAGAAAAACCTAAAAAAGTAAGAGAAACAACAATCAATAAAGCGATAAACAATCCAATATGAACCCAAACACAAATCTGGTGAGAAGAAAAAATGAAACAGAATTCTTTGAATAAGAACAAAATTATTCAAATGAAACTGATTTTAATATTGACTTTAATTATTATTGTGATTATTATTATAGTGTGTTAATAAATATAAAATTGATGGTATAATTAATGAGAATAATGAATGAGCAGAGAGGTAAATGAGTAAAATGAGGAAAAAGCAGGGACAAAGATGGAAGAAGTGGAGCTATGCATTCATAAAAGTGTGAAACGGCACAGTGTCTGCCGTTTCCCGATAAGCCCGGTGATTTTTGGAACAATCTCTTCTTCTATGTTCTTCTTCATCTTCCTCTTTCACTTCAGGTTTCAGCTTGAGCCACTTTGAGCAGAGGTTCAACTTCCACCTTGTACTTCTAGTTTTAGCACAACCACAATTTTCTTTCACTTTCTTTTTCACCACCCAAACAATCCTTTAGAACATTCTTGTGTCGAACTTCTCTCACTCATTCAGTTTTGTGTTTCCATGTGCAGAGAGAGAGAGAAACATGTGCGAGAGTAAACCAAGCTCAAAATTCAGCACCAAAACATGTTCATAAGCTCTGGTCTTGGATTTAAGGTCTTGTCTTGGACACAAACTTTTGTTTCAGATAGAGGAAAACAACAACAAAAAAGCTGAACTTTTTTTTTTCTTCTTCTTTCTTTACATTTCAAGGTGCACTTGAGAAGCAAGCATGACCATTTGGAAAATTCTACAATTCCTGAAATAACACAGCAAAGGTCTATTACTCTCTTAACCTTTTTCCTTCCCAAGCTACCTTTTTTCTCTTCCTATTTATACTGTTTTAATGAGTCTGAATTTCTTGCAAATAATGAAAGGCTGGTTTTTTCTGTTGACAAAACGGTGGAACTGATCTGAAAATGCAATAATGTGTTTTAATGAGTTGATATTTGCAGGTTCTGAATTTCATTTACCCTTTTGGTTTTTGTTCCATTAATGGAACTCCAGGTTCGCAGATCTGTGAGGTGTGGGAACAACAAACTCAGACCTTGTTTTCTTTTCCCTTTCTATTCTCCAGACCTTAACACCTTCCACAAAACCCGATCCAACAATGTTCAAAGTAACAAGCCTCAACCTCTTTAATTTATGTTAAAGAATAATTGTAATTTCCAAACTACGCCTCAATGAAAAAGGTTATTGTGGGTTCTAATGAGATTTCGTAATGTCTGCTATTTTTAAGGACAGGAAAAAGCTGTAAACAAGCAAATACAAGCTGAAGCTAGAAGGAGCTTGGTGCAGATCCGAAACCTATTTGCAAAATTTGCTGCTTTAGCTTAAAAACAAAGCGCGAAGACTTGGATCAAAGGTAGGTAGATATATACATATAGGTAGGAGTTTCCAAGCATAATTTGTGTTATCCCTTTTCTTAAAGTTTGATGGTTTTTAATAAAACGTTTAGGCTTATACCTTTTAAGGTGCTGAGTGTTAAGCAACATGGTCAGACTCAGATCCTATCTGCTGTGTAATAAGTGAACCTGAGAATGTTCTGATGGCTTTATTTTATTTTATTTTATTTTTATAAACAAGTACAAAATAAATAAACTTCTCTTGGTTTTGGGATGATGGTAATAATTTTAATTTAATTTAGTTTAATTTTTTTGTTGTTGTGGGTGTGGTGTTGCTTTTGGTTTGCAGGAGGTGAGGCTGGGGCTCTGCGACCTACTCAGTCTTTTGCTTTTGAAAGGCTTTCTTTTCTTTCTGCGATTGGGAAAAGCTTTATCAAGGGCTTCTGACTTGGACCGCGATTTATCGGTGCGTAAATAAAAGGCCTTTTTATCACTACGCGGCCAAAGTACTTCTGATTCTGAATCATAGTCATCAATGCAAAGCACATAGCAACAACAAAAACCCCACCTTCTGTGCACTCTCTCATCCATTCGCACCTTTGACTCTATTTTTTTCTCTCTTCTCTCTCCTGTTCGATAAGAGAAGAAGTAGACCAAGTGGGTTGTGTAGCTTGGAAAAAAGGCGTGTCTGTGATATGGAAGAGGATGAGATTCAAGCACAGGCAGCATGTAAGTTCCCTAGAGTTGGAAATGGAAGGAGCGACCAATACCAAGAGGAGGAAGAAGAAGGAGACATAAGAAGAATAGGTATTGGTGGTGGTGGTGGTGGTGGAGGAGGAGGAGGAGGAGGTGGAAGTGATGCTAGCACAAACCATTTCCAAAGCAGTTGGCACCACTCTTCGAGAATCATAAGGGTGTCTCGAGCATCTGGTGGCAAAGACAGGCACAGCAAGGTGATGACCTCAAAGGGGTTAAGAGACAGAAGGGTTAGGCTCTCGGTGACCACAGCCATTCAGTTCTACGACCTTCAAGATCGCTTGGGTTATGACCAGCCCAGTAAGGCTGTGGAGTGGTTAATCAATGCTGCTTCTGATGCTATTTCAGAGCTACCTTCTCTCAACAACCCCTTCCCTGATACCCCTAAGCAGCCAAGTGATGAGAAAAGGCCAACCAGTGGTCAACGTGGTGGTCAAGCACAGGCCTTTGATGAGGCAGATGGAGACACCAATTTCCTCCAGCAAAGCCAAAACCAAAGCCAGAACCTCTCTCTCTCCAAGTCCGCTTGTAGCAGCACTTCCGAGACAAGCAAGGGTTCGGGCTTGTCCCTCTCCAGGTCTGAGATCCGTGTGAACCGTGTGAAGGCAAGGGAGAGGGCAAGGGTAAGAGCAGCAAAAGAGAAGGGAAAAGATAGAGACAAGGAGAAAGAAAAAGACAAAGAGAATGAGTCTGGCATTGCACATCACCACCACCACCACCACCAACACAATGTGAACAACCCCAACCATATGTCTCACACTGCTTCCTTCACTGAGCTTCTCACTGGTGGGATTGGAAGCACAGTAACAGTTAACCCCACCACCACAGCAAGTCCTAATGGATCATCTGTTCATCAGATCCATGAGGGTCATGATGAGGCCAATCTATTCAACAAGGGAAGACAGCAACAACAACATTGGTCTTCACCAGTGACACCTATGGACTACTTCAGCCCAGGAGGCCTCTTGGTGGGACCTTCTTCATCATCTGCGAGAACTCAACACCAACACCAATCTTCTTCAGGACAGTTCCAATTGGGACATGCCCTTCCCATCTCACCATTCAGTGGAGAAAACCACTCGGATCAGCTGCAGCATTTTTCCTTCATGCCAGACCACCTTAACATGCCAGCTGTGGTCACTTCTTCTTCTTCTGCTTCTCAGCCCAGCGGGGGTGACAATTACAACCTCAACTTCAGTATCTCTTCGGGCCTTGCTGGTTTCAATAGGGGGACCCTTCAGTCCAATTCTCCGTCCTTTTTACCTCACCTCCAGAGGTTTCAACCTTTAGACGGATCATCCAATCTACCTTTCTTCATTGGAGCTCCTGCTCCTTCTTCCGCTCCTCCAACCATTGACACCAACAACAATAACAACCACCACCACCTTCAGTTCTCTCCCATCTTCGACGGCCGCTTGCAACTTTGCTATGGCGACGGAACAAGGCATTCTGACCACAAGGGCAAGGGAAAGAACTAAGTTCCTCCACGTTTCTTTTCTTCCTGGTAAGACAAAAATAAACTCCCCTCATCTCTCTTTTTTCTTTTACTTTTCATCTTAGTCTCCTCATTCTCTATTCTGTTCTTGTTTTTGTTCGGTGTATAGTAGTTGATTTTGCTGTCATTTTTTTTTTCTGTTATAGTTTTTGATTGGTGCATAGTGCATAGTGCCTTCCATATTAACTATCTTTATATGTTTTTTAACATTGCTAAAAAACTAAAAAAAAGACTAGTAGTTTTATAAAACTAACATTATCACTACCGTTCATTGCTGCAAATGACGTAGTACAACAATAAGATATTAAAATATTATTGAAAAGTATAAATAAAATGTAATGGATATTTATCAGCGAAACTTTATTTTGGTCTTACACCATACTTATTATATGACAGAGGAGGAGCAGTGACTTAGCTGTCATTTTTCTTTTCTCTTACCAGTTGATATTTTATGCTTTGGCATTGGTAAACCTTGGAGGAGGACATTTAATAATGTGTGTGTGAGAGAGATAGAGATAGAGATAGAGATAGAGAGAGAGAGAGAGAGAGAGAGAGAGAGAGAGAGAGAGAGAGAGAGAGAGAGAGAGAGAGAGAGAGAGAGAGAGAGAGAGAGAGAGAGAGAGAGAGAGAGTGTTTGGTTTGTTTATTTATTTAATGAATTTGAAAGAGGGTGGTCATGAATAGATGTGTTGAATGAGTGCATTGTGCAATACCAGGAGCCGTTTGCTTTCTTGGTAAGCATAAACAAGTTGGGCAGAGAGCATAGTTTTATGGGATGCTATCTGTTTTATTTTTTGTCTTACTGGTGCATGGGTTGGCGTGAATAGCGCTTCCACTGTTTGTCTCCTTTTTTGTTCTCTCCTTGTCCTTGGTTCCCTTTCTCTCTGGCATTGGTGAGTCCTTGCCAAGTGTAACCTTTTATTGTGGTTAACGCAACAACCACCATGTGTAGGTATAGTAGTAGTAGCTTAGTCACTTTTGTGCCAAAACCAAAACAAAACTGGCTTTAAGATCCCAATTCCCGCATTGTCAGCTTCTGCAACCAAATTCACTTCCATTTCGATAACAAAACCACTCATTTACCACCTTTTTCATCTACTCAAACCTCCATGCACGTCCCTCAACTTCACTCTTCAACTTACTTATAACCAAAATCATAAAAGGAATAATAATCTATAGTGCATACCACATTTAGATTCTATTTGTTTAAGGATAACTATACTAACCTTAACAACACATTTCTTAATTAAAAAAATATATCTACCTCTCTTACAGTTACCTTATTTTCTTGTTCAGAGAGGTAGGTTGGAGTATATTTAGCACATACTACCTCCCTTTTCAAGGAAAAAAAAAACTTTTCTTTTTATAATATAATCAAATTTTAACCATTTTTACTTTTAAAATACTCCGGCTTTAGTTGATATCTGACTTTTTAATTACACTGTTATAATATGTTTTTCTATTAGAAGGATATTTTAAAAAATATTAAAAAAACAGGAGAATTTAATACACACACTGTTTCTACGGAGTAATCTTTTACGGTTCTTTCACCCAAACGAGTAAAAACGTTTAATTATTTGTTTTTTTGATGCAACGTTTAAATAATTTACCTATTATACCCCTTTCAGTTTTTTCTTTCCACACAATTTTCAATGCAAAATAAAATAAAAAAATAAGGGTGTAATTGGAAGAAATTATGTTATCTTGAAATTTTAAAAATGACATAAAAATAACAAATTTTCCTTAAAAAATGAGTATTATATAGTACAGAGGGAGTAGTATAAAAATAGGGGAGGTATATTTATAATTACAAGTGTGTTTAAGTAATGCAAACTTCAAGAAAAATGGATGTAGATATGTTGGTCACATATCCATGAATGTTATAGATCGTCGTGTCCTTGCCCGAATATATCTACTGTAGTTCTTTTCTTACTGTATTATATTAAATTCACTGTATGTTACTGTTACCACTCATTTGAACAGAAATAACACACCATTATTGGTCAATGAGAGATTCAACTTAAAAAAAAAAAAAAAAAATGTAAATGAAAA
>Ga0209700_109757_pt1 | contig 10730 bp, 10 predicted proteins | sample SiratroredBW_FD_187528 | JGI IMG/M metagenome (GOLD analysis project Ga0209700, IMG submission 187528) | Root nodule microbial communities of legume samples collected from California, USA - Siratro red BW (SPAdes) (version 2) | ecosystem: Host-associated > Plants > Roots > Nodule | place: USA...
GGTCTCAAAACCTGTCACCAACATTTATTTCTTTTATTATTTGTCTAAGTAACTATTGGCCTTCAATTATTAGTATATTTTGAATTTTGATGGCCTCAAAGTCTTTCTTATTTGTTGCAGCTTCAAAGACTATTGCCACCACTTGTTGTAATGACTCCTCTAGCTTCTTAGCCCTTGCTCTAGTCATAGGGACCTCCCAATCCTTGCAAAGATTCTTCAATTGGAGTTTGCACTTGGGCTTGGGCCTGGATGTCCTCATCAGCAATGATGGTGCTGGAGGGTATGGTGCTCTCCCTTTGGTGTATTTGGGTTAAAACAGTGGAGAGGCATAATCCTATGGTGATGGTGCGACGGGGAAGAAATATTTGTGGAGATTGAGGTGGTGGCAGTGGTGGAGGTGCATGGTGGCGCAACAGTGACTTGATAGAGGTGTATTGAAACTGTTTTGGGGTTGATGGAGTGGTGTAAAGGTGATTTTTAGGTACTGTTTTTGGGTTGTTTTGAAGGTGAAAGGTGATTATGGAAGTCGCCTTTTGGAATTGATAATGAATAACTTCTCTCTTTACCTTTATCTCAATTTGATGAATTAGAGCTCTTAGGAGCCCAAAATACATGAAAAGATTTATGGAAGATGATGAAATTTTTTTTTGTAAGAAATAAAAAAATTATCGTGTAAAAATACAAAATGATATAAAGAGCAAAAGGAACTTTTTTTTTTATTTTTTTTCTTTATATGAAAATGATATGATGAAGAAATAAAAAAATGTCACAAGAAGATAAGAACATGATTTACAAATTTCAAACTTCAAGATCCATATGAAAATTTAAACCTTGCAAATCATACTTGTGATTGTTCTTTAAGAATGATAGCCTCCTTTCTAAATGTTCCTTGCTTCTCAGTTTTAAACTGAGTGTGGATAGTAAGACAGGAGAATCAATCTTCTTTCTTTCTTCTTCTCTTCTTTCTCTCTCTTTTTTCCTTTTTATCTTTGTATCCTCCCCCTTCTTCCGTATCTCAAAGTGATCAGTAGATCTTTTTTTAACATAAGAGCAGTTACCACCTAAGTGAATCCTCTTTCTTATTATTTTATTATGACCATCTGCACTCTCTAGGGGAGTAATTGCGAGGCTTTTGGGAGGAGTGATTGTGAGAGTGTTTGTTGGAGTCTTTTCTGTTGTCTTTGAGGGACTTTTTGCTGGAATTTTTGGGGGACTCATGTGCAGACTAATTTTGAGAGTGAGGGAACTCTTTTCAGCAATAGTTGGAGTGAGCGTCAGGGGAGTGTTTTTGGGACTGTTTTGACTGATGATTGGGGGAGTCTTTTCTACAATCTTTGGACTGATGCTTTCTTGAGCATTCTGAAACTCGTTTGGTCGCTCTTACGGAGACTCCTTCTAGGAGTGAAGTGATAGTGGGGCTGTTTCTGGGAGAGAATGTGGGACTGAGACTTGGACGACTCCTTATCGGAGTCCTTGACCTATTCCTTCGTCCAATGGAGAATGGGGCAGTGCTCAATTCCTCTCTCAATAGTCTAATTTCTTAGCTACTGCAGAGATCTGCTTCGCATTGGAGTGAATAATTTCTATTCTTTCCAAAGCCTTTTTCCACTCCTCACACTCCTCGGCCTGAACATCCTCACCCTCACTAACAACTGCAGCTGAAGACTGTATATGTTGACGTGCATTACGCACAATGTCCACATTCTCCTCCTCTTCGGTCAAGTTCCAATCCCAAACAATATACACAACACATAAACAATAATTATTACCACATAACAATAAATTCTACAATCATAATGTAAAAAATTCAAACAACAATCACAATTACCTGACTATTTATAATTAAATGCTCAATTTTTGAGGAGTATCTCAAACTCCTAATGACTGGCCAATCACGAATTCGGGGGAACAAATAACTGCATCCCAATCCGAGATGTTGCACAACCCATAGCTTCACAAAAAAAAAAATCAAACCCAATTAACAAACCACATCTTTCATTCCCAAATGCATACCACATTATACATAATTTCAATAAATAAGACACAAACCTGCAACACAGGGACACAACCGGACAAGTGTAGGCCACCAGTGTTCGTCTGATGGCAGAAAAGATGGCAGGCTCGGTTTAGAGTCTTGACCAAGTAACTGTGAACAACCTCACCCTAATTCCACATATGTAAGGACTATAAATTATCTAATAAAGTAAAAAGAAATGAACTAACTGTCCTTGAAATGCGTGGAAAATAAAAAACTACAAACAAAAGCAATATATGCAATCTACAATAATTTTGAACATTCTCTTCCTCATCTAATTTCAATAAAATCTTGCCAACTGTGATGTCCTCCTGACCAAACAACTTGTTGACCAAACCGAGTGTAGAGTGATCAAGACTAACTTGTTGCCCACTAATATCCAAACCTAGTATAACACAAACATCTAAAAGAGAAAAGGGAACCAGATGCTCCCTAATCCTGAAGCTGCTTGTTTGGATGTTCCATGACTAACCAACTCTAGGATCAATACATTCAAAATTTTTAGACCCTCTTCCATGTGTAGCATCCATCTAAATAGTGTCATTTCCAATTCTTGTCTTTGAACGTCACCCATTTTCTTGTTGACTTGCACTTTGATGTTTGTGTTCACCCTATGCTTAAGTCTAACCTGCAAATTATATATAACGTTTTTGTTACTATCTTCACATTTAAAACATTTCAATAACAAGAAAAAACTTACAAACAAACTTATCGTAGGTTCTCCATCATTGACACTAACATTATTTTCCTTTTGCAGCCATGACTCTTCCAATTTTCAAACAGCTACACAAACAAAGCAATTTCAATCAGATGACTTCTAACTATGCATTCATGACCGGTTAGCCCTTTTTTCATGTCGGGTAATCGTAGTTGATGTTTTGGAGACTAAACTCAAATGTGTTCATGAGGACTATTAGCCCATATAAACTTTTTTCACTGGACCCACAACAATGATTACTGGTTGTATTAATACTGGTTTTGAGAATATAAAACATCACAGGTTAACTCTTTTTAAATGACGACACCCCATAGTTGAAGTTTTAGCGTCTAAACTCGTATGTGTTGACCTCAAAACTATTATCCCAAATAAAGTTCTTAACTTCCGAGAGGTTACCCAATGTTTAGTGAAGGGATACTTTAATCGAAGAAGTTAAGAACTTATTATGCGATAATGATCCTCATTAACGCTTATAACTTCAGTTGCTAAAACCACTACTAAGGTTTGCTTCGTTATCCCATAGGAAACCTGTCATGTTTTGTAAGCTCAGAATCAGTAATATTACTTTACACACCACCTCTGGTTAACCCTTGTCTAATGAGGGGACAACGTATTCAAACTTTGTCGACTAGGTCAGATCAGCACAGAAAAATATTTCAACATTATAAAAACATAAAAAGGTTCCTCCCTTTTGAACACAACCCTATAAAAGACCAACCTTTTCTTCAACCATCAGAGACCCCAAACCCCAAACGGAAAAATCAAACGCCAAAAATGCCAAAAATGAACAACCAAGAACAAAACCGTAAAACAACCAATAAAAGCTTCCTTTTCCATCAAAAGACAAACCTTTACTTACTTAAAGTACTACAAACCCCAAACCCCACAAACGGAACTCAAACCAAACAAAAAATGAAGCTTTTGTGTAAACATCAGCAGCCAACAACAAAACTATAATAAAGCAGTAATAAAAGACGAACCTTTACACAAAAAACCTAAATAGTTTCACAGTGGCATTGAACCGCAACCCTAAACGAACCACCACAATAACGAGACTCGACAGACCACGGAGATGACACGGTAACGCCGGCAAAGGAGACAGACCAACGTTGGGGAGACGAGAGTTATAGAGAGAGTGAGTTCTTTGTGGAAGATGAGAAGTCGTAAAGTGTAAGAGAAGCGCGCAAGAATGAATCTGTCCAGATTTTTGCTTTTCACCTTTGCCTCTCGCTGTTACTGTACACATGGATTAAAGAAATAATATTTTTTACACGTCAGCAGTGTCAAATGAACGTAATGACATGTCACGGTGTCAAAGTAACATTACTTATAAAGTTTGCACTATTGTATAAAGAAAAAGAAGAAAAACAAAAGGCATATATAAAGCTTGATATATTTAATAAGAGTGGTAATGATCATAGTCTTTGTTGATAAATTCACAAATAGAATCATTATAAATAATAAGGAATATGGCACCGTGTGGGTAAATGTTCAATCACAAGGAAACATCACTATAACTTCTTATTTATATATAGTTTTACTGATGTATTTGTTTTTGAGTTCATTATTACTCGTTAGTCAATTTATAATAAGAGTCATGAACATTTACCAACTAACAGAGATGGTTTGATATGTGGCCTTTTACAAATTGACTTACCCTTTTTTCATTTATCTGATTTTATTCCCATGTATATACATTTAAAAATATGTTCATACATATACATATTCACCATACATCACAGACATCTAAACTAAAACATCATTTCATGAATCTTTGAGGTTATGTTTAACTAGCCAAACCAACTCTGTTCCCACATTCAGTGTTCAACCTTCAATTGCACCTCAATTTGATTCTCAACCACCACATCAATTTGTACATGTACTCGTACCAACAATAATTGCTACATCAGATTCATATTCAGAAAATGAAGAGGAAGAAAATGAGGAAATTGAGTTGTAAACACCTCAACAAAGGCTTGCTGCCCGCAAAAGAGCATGCCTTGTTAACGTCATTAGTAAGCCAAATGTCTTTACATTGTTTTCTTAACCAAATTTATAATCCATAATGATTATGCTTGATACTACTACCTCTCACATATGATCAAGGAAAGAAAAATACAAAACAACTAAGAACCAATGATGTTTGGCATTTACCTCTGAATGACAGGATTGTTGTGCAATGGAATGATGTTGGAGTATTAATAGGTTTTTAGGTAGTATTGCAAGAAACTATAATGCATTTCCTATTAGCTATTCTAGTTGGAGGAAGATTCCTAAAGATTATAAAGAAAATATGCTTAAGAACACTATTCAGGTCAGCAATGTATAATTTTAATTTATAATATTCTTATACCATAAACATTGTTAAACCTGATTGTTTTATTTTTTGAAGGCTAAATTTGATGTTCATTCTGATGTTCATATAAATCATGTCCTTAAATCACTAAACATAAAATGGAGAGACTACCAACAAGAATTGTGGCAACAAAGAAATGATGGAACACGTACTAGAGATGAATTGATCGCAATGGCTTCAGAAGGAAGAGACAGAGATCAGTAGGCTTTTTTTGTGAATTATCGTTTAAATTCAAAAACAAAGGTACAATTGAAACTCTTTTCCATCACCTACATTCAAATTTATTAATTTTTATATGTTGACGAATAGGATAATGCATTAAAAAAATAAAGAGAATAACACAAAGCAAACCATTGCTCACATTGGTGGATCTAAGAGCATTGTAAGGAAAATAGATGAAACAGTGACAACAATACATATATTCATGTGAAATTTATGTTTTAATTTAATGTACATTGTGTCACTTAATTTTTATTCTATTTTAGAGGAAAACGAGTGTAGCCACAAGGTTAATAGAGGAGAGGTATGGATAACTAAAATTTTTGGTTACAATGCTTATTCATACAATGAGACATCTTCAAGTTCCCCTTCCTACACACAATTACAAAATCATGTTCATAATTTTTTAGCTTTTCATTTAGCTTTGAAAAATCAAATAGTAGAACTACCATTACATAAGTAGCATTCAATATCATTACTAGAATAAACAGAAAATACCAGTCCCAACTTTTTCTTCCTATTGATAGGTTATAGGTGTAACAGTAATATTTTAACTAAAATATGGTTATAGATATTTTTTATACATTATTATTTAAGCATAAATGTGGCCAAAGTGGCTATAACAAACACAAGTAGGGATTGGATGATAGAAGCCATCTGTTGTGCTCTTACCCTGCTTTGAACTTAGTTATTATGGCTTTGGCTAGGGTATGATTTATATAGAATAAGATATGCACCAAAATTAATTAATTAGTTTGCATGCTTCAACTAGCTATTCATATAATATTTTATGCATGATACAATTGGATGTGCGTAACATTCCCTGCTACCCATGTTGGCTACAAACATGAAGTCAAGAGATGTTACATGTTTTCGACTATGTTTATCTTAAATAAAAATGGAATTAAACAACTAATTATTATACATGATTAGTGAATTTTTTTCATAGATGAAATGGTCAATTTATTGTTGTTTAAGGATAAAATTTAGATGCAATTTCATAGACTTCTTATATGTTTTATAATTATTTTAATGAAATATTTTATTACATATAGATTATCAATTATATCGGATCTAAATTTGTATGTATATATTAATTTTAGGTAAAGCAGTGTACCAAAATCCATATATATCGATGATAAGTGTTTAATTACATGATACTAAACATGTATGTTTAAAATTGGTTGGCTAATTTCAGTTTTAATATTATTGAGTTTGACTAATTGTATTGATTGTGTTTTAAAATAGGCTTCTACACTAACATCACAAGTCAATGAAACGAAGACATTGATGAATCTTTTGGTTCAAAATTATCCCGATTAATTGCCTCGTGACTTTGCTAAGTTTCAAACGTCATCGAGTTAAATCTTGATTAAATTAATATATATTTTATATTATAATTTGAATGTCATTAATTATGATTATTCTTTATATATCAGGTATCTTATTAAGGAAGTGTATCTTACGAAGAAACTAATGATCAACATCAAGAATCATAATTGGAAAAAGTTATTTAGTTTTTTCATTATGCTTAATTTTATGATTGAGAACTAATGATAGTGTAATGTTCAAAAACCTTAAAGTTTGAAGTTTACATCATCTTACTTTATAGTTGTAGACTTTGTTGTTTGTTGCTTTTATTAATGTTATATTAAATTTTAAATACCAATATTTTTCTTTTTATGATCTCTTAAGTTGTTTCATAAATTTAGTCAATAAATTTAATTAATAAAATCCATAAAAAAAACATAACAGATGAATTTAACAGAGTTTACGTTCAAAATCACTCGAATGGTGGTTTGAAACCACCTAAAATATCAGGGGTTTAAAACTGTCAAAAACAGGGGAGGTTTCAAACCGCCAGAAATAACGGGATTAATAATTATCATTCCAGGGGTTAATAAAAACCGTCAATAACTAGGTAACGTTGCTGGCTCTTCTCGCAAAAGTTGAAACCACGGGTACTTAGTGGGGGTTAAAACCCCCGAAAATGTCAAATCACTAATACAAAATACACATTCTACGTTAGGATAATATGTCGGTTAAAATGGAACCGATGTACACAAAAATGTGGTGGTATTTTTGTAAATATTTCAAGAGATATTACGTTGGTTAACTCAAACTCGACATAATACATCATATTTTACGTTAATTGCTACTTATAACTGATGTAGAAAGACTGAAAAAAGTAAAAATTCAAAATTTGAAAATTTTGTAATAGCAATGAAGATACTATGTCGGTTGGGAGGTGCCAACCGACGTAGTGTAGCCCAAATTACGTCGGTTGGGACTTTTCAACTAACGTAAGTGAATTTTGAATAAAATTTGGTAAAATTTGGTCAGATACTACGTTGATTGGGAACTCCCAACCGACGTAGTATGTCCCTCGAGTTAAAATTAGGGATTTCAAAGAGAGTCTTACACTTACATTTTTCTCTTACGTTTTCTTCTCCTTCACCTTCCTCTTCTCCTCATCCTCACTGCCTCCTCATCAGCCTCACTGTCTCCTTCTCGGCCTCGTTTCCTTCTCCTCAACCTCATTGTCTTCTTGTCTAAGCCTTCGCGTGGTTCCGCTTTTATTCTCACTAGTTTTCATTTGTATTTTGCGTGGTGTCGCTTTCTCTTCTCATTGGTTTTTATTTGCATCTTTGTTGTTTATTGGTTTTGCCAGGGTTCGTTTGGCTCCATTTTTGGCTTCTTTCATATTTGTTTGGTGTGCACAAGCTTCTTAGTTGTCTCAGTTGAATGTTTGGTTCGACACTTGCCTCTTCTCTTTGCAAGAGGTTAGCAATTTTGTAAAATTCATTAAAAAAAGTTAGAAATTTATTTTTGACCCAAATTTTTTTATCAACATCTTGATTTAGTATATATTTCATGGTAGAGTTCTTACATTGTATAGGTTTATGATAGATTTAGGGTTTAAAAAATTTAGGACGAAAAAACTTCAAACAACCATAACTTTTGGTAGAGAGCTCGGATGGAGACGCTCCAAAAATGAAAGTTGCTCAAAATGGGGTAACAAATCCGGAAATTCCAAAATTCCATCTTTTAAGGTTTCTTTTTTATTTTTTTGTTATTTTTCACCTATTTTTTTAGATTGTAACCTTTTATTTCACATATCTATACTTGCTAGAAAATTCCAAAAATTTTTGTGGTATTTTCTTGTATTGATTAGAGATTTACCAACCCACTATTTTAAAAAAAATAACTTTTTACGTCAGTTGTAATTTACAACTGACGTAATAAATAACTTTTTACATGGTTGTAATTTACAGCCGACGTAGTAATCACTTCTTACGTTGTAATTCAGTATTTTAGTTGTATATAAAATGTCAGTTTCTTTTTTTCAACCGATGTAGTGGCGTACATCTTATGTCGGTTGCATAACCGATGTTATATGTCCAATACTTTCTATGTCGCCTACATCAATATCGATTCAAAACCGAGATAAAATGTCTTCCAGAACCGACGTAGAAAATTATTTTTCTACTAGTGAATATAACCTCATTAAAAATAATTTAGGTGCTCTTACTGCATTTGTTCAGGGTAACCAAATAAATGAAGAAATATTTTTTTTAACTTATTCATAGACTAAATTTCTATTAACATGATATTTAGTTGTAATATCATATTTTAAAGTTATTTCAAAATTATAAAAATAAAAAAAGTATAACACTATATTACAATTCTGGAAAGGGAGAAACATTATTTTATAGTTAAGGTGTGTGACCGAATATTTTTTTCCAATTATTAAATTAATTTTCATCAATGTCGATATTAATTTTGGTTAATATTGAATACACAGTTGAATCTTACATAAATTATATTATTTTAAATTAGACAGATTAACATTTTTTTAAGAATAAATGTGTTTGAAAAAGCACATAAAATCAATATTATAAAAATAAAAAATAAAAAATATTAGATTATTAGATAAAAGCTCAAGTCCTAAGAAAACAAATCTAAACAAAGTGAAATTTTCCATAGAATGACTGCCATAAAGAAATTTATTGTTGTAAATATGCATGAATTAACAAGCAAATATATAAAAAAGTTCCATAGAAATTTTTATATAAAAATATATAAAAGCACATAGAATCAACTATATAAAAGTAAAACAAACAAATTATTAGGTGATTAGATAAAAACTTACAACTCCTAAAACGACAAATCTAAACAAAGTGAAATTTTCCATAGAATGATTGTTATAAAGAAATTTATTGTTGTTAACATGCATGAAGTAGAAACTTATTGAAATGGTAGCACACATTAATTAAAACAACTGATAAAGAAATCAAGGATAAACTTCAATGAGAGATTTCAAGCCAAATACTGGGCTAAACGTGCAGCTGCTGAAGCCAGCTTCGTATATGAGTTTCTCCCATTCTTTCTTTTCTCTTTCTTTTGCATTGAAGAGAGTGAGCATCCCCAAGTCATAGCCCAGCTTCATCTCTGTCAGGCCTCGATCGTCACCTGCTTCATCAATTACTATGTCTATGATTACCACCTTTCCTTCCTTCCCTCTCCCAGAAATAGCTTCTTTGCAGTTCTTCAATATCTTTATGGAGAGTTCATTATTCCAGTTATGCAGAACCCACTGCAAAATAATTAACTCAAATTTCAGCAATAATGGTACACATTTAGTATATGATTTTAATATCAGGCACTTATGAATTCAATATTAGTCACCCTATATTGTACACATTAATTTGTGTGACAAGATAACAGTTGTGTGTAAACTATTTGTACTTCTCTTATTATACACTAATGTCTAAGACTTGGAATAATGGAAAAAATAAACAAACTTAATGTTTGATGAACATATATTTGGACATCGATGCATACCTTGAGTAAAACTGCATCAGCAGAAGGTATGGAGTCAAACATATCACCACCAACAAAACTCAGATTTTGGGTTGTTGTGAAGTTAGCCACAACTTGTGGTTGGTCCAAGACTATGCATTTCAAGTGAGGAAAGGATTGGTGTAAGAGCTTGGAGACAGCACCAGTGCCACCTCCCACATCGACAAGAGAACCCAACCCCTCAAAGACGTGCTTGCATTCTTGGAGGCCCACCTTGATGATTTCTGAATCAGCTGCCATTGCCTTTTGAAACGCATTCTGCAAGTTCAAATCTTTGTTGATGAAGTCCCAGTATCTCTCCCCGATTACGCTCTCGAAGAACGGAACTTCCGTATCCTCTGCAAACAGTTTGTTGGAGGACTTCCACAAGTCTAATGTACTTGGACGAAATGATACTTCAACTAGAGGTGCTAAGCAGAATGAGTTGCTTCTCACTAGAAACTTGGATGCAAGAGTCAAATCATACATAGTTTCTTCTTCTTCACCGTTGTGTGAGGGTATTTTGGTGAAGAAGTGGTTGTGTGTTAGAAGGCGCATGA
>Ga0209700_109759_pt1 | contig 10724 bp, 5 predicted proteins | sample SiratroredBW_FD_187528 | JGI IMG/M metagenome (GOLD analysis project Ga0209700, IMG submission 187528) | Root nodule microbial communities of legume samples collected from California, USA - Siratro red BW (SPAdes) (version 2) | ecosystem: Host-associated > Plants > Roots > Nodule | place: USA...
TTTCTTTTTTTTTTTTTTTTCTTTTCTCTAACCCACCCAATTTCTTCCCCATGGATCCTTGCCCTTTTGTCAGGCTAACCGTCGGCAACCTCGCCCTCAAAATTCCCGTTGCTTCCAAACCCGCGCGCTCCGTCGTTCACCCTTCTTCTTCCCCCTGCTTCTGCAAAATCAAGCTCAAGAGCTTCCCTCTACAGTCCGCTGTTGTCCCCTTCATCCCTCCCGAGAACAACCTCCCCGACTCCCATGTTCACCCCATCGCCGCAACGTTCCACCTCAGCAAGTGTGATCTCGACAAGCTCGCCGGAAAATCTATCTTCGCCGGGAAGCTCTGCCTCAAAATCTCGATCTATACCGGTAGGAGAGGTACTACCTGTGGCGTCAACTCCGGGAGACTCCTCGGCAAAGTGTCCGTGCCCTTGGATCTCGCGGGAACGTTGGCGAAGACGACAGTGTTCCACAATGGCTGGATTAGGATAGGGAAAGACGCCAAAGGCTCTTCCGCGCAGTTCCACTTGAATGTAAAGGCCGAACCCGATCCCAGATTCGTCTTCCAGTTCGATGGTGAACCTGAATGCAGTCCCCAAGTTTTCCAGATCCAGGGCAACATCTCACAACCAGTTTTCACCTGCAAGTTCAGTTTCAGAAACACCGGCGACCGAAATCACCGTTCCAGGTTACTTCACGCTATTACTTCGGCCTAGAGTTTTGTAGCGTTTAAATTATGCCAGTTGCTACTGTTAGGTAATTCACTCTATGCTGGCAAGGAAAATGAAAAGCCAAGCTGAATTGAACATATTGTTATCTTGATAGGAATTTGAATGTGACTGCTTTTGAATTACGCTGAGCTTTAGGAGTCAATTTTAAGGATTTGGATTTCCAATAGTGCAACGGTTTAGTTAAGGATTTGGATTTCCAATAGTGCAACGGTTTAGGTAATGTGAGTGCGGTGTGTTCCGCGTGTTAACGATGCGGTTATTCTGTTTCGTTCAGGTCGTTACAGTCAGAGCCTGGAGGTTCTAGAAGCTGGTTGAGTTCGTTCGGAAGTGAGCGTGAGCGTCCGGGGAAGGAGCGCAAGGGATGGTCCATTACGGTTCATGACCTTTCCGGTTCGCCGGTTGCGGCAGCTTCCATGGTCACGCCTTTTGTTGCTTCGCCCGGTTCGGACCGTGTGAGCTGCTCCAATCCCGGTTCGTGGCTCATTCTTCGCCCGAGCGACGGTACATGGAAGCCCTGGGGGAGGCTCGAGGCGTGGCGCGAGCGCGGCGGCTCCGACGGCCTCGGCTACCGCTTCGAGCTCATACCGGACACCAACGGCGGCATGAGTGCCGCCGGCATAGTGCTCGCAGAGTCCACACTGAGCACTTCCAAAGGAGGAAAGTTTGTCATTGATATGAGTTGTCGCAGCGGAAACAACGGCGGATCGAATGGCCGTGCCACGCCGGGAAGTGCGACATCGCCGGCGTGCAGCCCGAGGAGCAGCGGGGACTATGGATACGGGCTCTGGCCTTACTGTATGTATAGAGGTTTTGTGATGTCGGCGAGCGTGGAGGGTGAGGGGAGATGCAGCAAGCCTAAGGTTGAGGTTAGCGTGCCACACGTGAACTGCACGGAGGATGCGGCGGCTTTCGTAGCTCTGGCCGCCGCCGTGGATCTGAGCGTGGATGCCTGCAGGCTTTTCTCTCAACGGCTTAGGAAGGAGCTGTGCCAGCAGGTGGAATTGGTTGGGTGATTCCGGCGTTTTTTTTTTCTTGTCGTTTGGTGTTTTGCCCCTTTCCTTTTTTAAATTTTTTAGTGGGGTTGTTCATCTTGAGTGAGGCATTTTACTACTAACAAACAATTTACAGGCTGTACAGAGGGATGAGAGTAAGGAAGTATTAGAGTGGGCTCAGTGTATTCACGTGTGGCTTTTCATTGATTTTCTGTCTTTTTTTTTCAACAATTATGGGAAATCAAGAAAAAGCTTTTTTCTTAAATTTATTTTTTAGCAGAACTCTCACCTGCTTCACATCGTGTGTGCATCTCTTTCATTATTTTCTGCTATTTTAAGCTGTAAATGCTAGTCTTTGAAAATATTGCTTTGCCGACCATAACTATAAAAGATACATCACAACCCATTACATTAAATCTATACTTTACTTCTTTTTCAGGTTCTTATAGATTTTGTTTTATAATTTTTTTTCATTAGCAAGGTTGAAATATTTTTTTATTTAGTGAAATAAGAAGAAAAGGAGGTAAAATAAAAAATTACATGACAATTATTTTAATATTAATACAAAAATGTGTTTTGTATTTTTTTCCTATGAAATAAATAACAAAGATGAAAGATAATTTGGAAAAATTATTTTGTTATTTATTTTTTTAAAATTCTGATGTCTTGGATGTTATTTTAGGAATTCTATTATGTATAAGCATATTTCTTATTTTAAAAGTTTAGAAATGTTAATTATTTTCAACAATGGCTTTGTTTATTATGGTTTTGTAACAATGATAATAGTTTGCGGCTAAAATGAGAGATTTCAATGACTTCCAAAGTTGATGAAAAATGAGAAGAATAATAAAAATAAGAAAAAAGTAAATAAAATTAATCATTCAAACATTTAAATCTTTTCCTATATATATTACTTCCAAGTGCAAAAACAATGAATAAGATTAATAATATAAATCACTTTTTTCCTGATTCACTATAACTTCCTAATAATATTATTTGTGTGCTTCAAATGTTAATATAATTTACATTTTGTAAAATAAAAATGCCATGAATTTCTTCATAACTTATTTTTCAGAAATTTATTCACTAAATAAAATGGTTCCACAGTAGACTATTATTTTTCTTATTTTGAATGCTAATTTACACCAAGTCCGTAGTTAGTTTGTTTGAATTAACAACATGTATATAACTTGTTATTTTAAAAAATTATCAATTTAATCTAAACTTCTAATTTGTTTTGAAAGTTTTTTTATGAAATTCTATTTTAGGAAAAGGATGGAAAGATATACATAGACAACTGAATAAAAAGAGATATAATGATATGGTTAAAGAAAAAACATTGACTTGCTTCTACTTATAATATATGAATGTAAAAGAGAGAAAAAAAAAACAATAACATTGAGACGGTTTAACAAATAGAGTGAAGAAAAGTACAAGAATAGATAAAATATTTAGCAGAATATCTCAAGGGAAGGGGTGGTGTGGCATGGAATGAAAGTGGTAATGAATTTTGAATTTGCGTTTAAATGATGAAAGGTGTTAGATTGAGTGGTGGGGGGAAGAAGAAGGATTGTGTGATGCTTTGGGGCAATGTCTGGAATTTAAAATTTGTCCGAAGGCGAAATTAAGTAATGTGGATGATAGCTGTAACGCATGGGTGCAGAGCGTGCAGGCTGAAATTCAGTTGGGGCGTGCTTTAAGGGAGCTAATAATAATATTAGGCACATAATCATATGACTTCCTGTGCCGCCACCACTTATGGGATTTGATTTTGGAGAAGTTTATGTTCTTTTTTATGCCTAATAACATCAACTCTTGACTTCCCAACAAACCACGTAAGCATTACGCAAATTATATTCATGCATTTCAAAATGTGCCAGCCAATTAATCTACACAATTAAGAAATTGATGATAAAGATTCAAAATAATGTGAGAGTGAGAGAGGATTGGGCAGCGCAGTGGTAGGGTACAGAGCATAGAGTTTGGTGGTGGTGCACTGACGTGTACTTGTGTGTGGGTATGGGGTGGTCCAATCCAATTTTCTGCTCTATTAGGGGCACCAAACTTTCGCCACGGGACCAGCATCAATTTTTAGTAGATATAACCAAAGCTAAAAGGGGTTGTTTATGTGGAAAAACAGAAGAAAAAGGGGCATTGTTATTAATAAAAGAGATGGTAGGTTGTGGTGGGTGAGGTAGTATAGTAGGGTACTGCTTAGTGCTGACAGTGTCTGAATAATGAGGTCTCAGAGCAGAAATTAACTTTGTGTGTGTGTTTTGGCAGTGCTTGGATTGGTAATATTATAGGTTAGGTTGAGAGTGGCTATGTTATGTGGTGTGAAGACTTGGAAGCTAAGCCAGGTGTAGGGTGTGGTTTGAGTTATTTTGGTCCCCACAAGTGGGGTGTCTCATATAACATCCTTTTATTGGAAAGTGAAGAGGAATTTGGAGTCATGGTTAGAAGAACTTCACTCAAGAGCCAGCACACTATGTCATGTGCTTCACAATTTCTTAGTCATGAAAATAGAATTATTTCTGTAATTTTTGTTTTAGGTGGTACTTTTTAAATTATTAATAAATTTTCACCTTTCTTCATGGTGTTTTTGATTCCACACTAACCATGTTCCTTGGCTACATGGGATACCTTTAAAAAGTGCCAAAATTCTGCATTGTTAGTGTCAAGTCACATAATTAACCTTGTGGTGTCTAATTTAACTTTGTACCAAACTGTGCATAGAATGGGAGAAGTGGTTAAACTACTCAAGCTTAACATATAGCTGTCCCACTTGCTATATAACTGAATTTCATTTATTATGGTTGAAATTTGGGATGTCTCTTGACAGGTTAAGTTTTAACTTGCCCTTGAATGCGTAAATGAAAAATATATTTATTTTAAATTAAGTAATGCTATATTTTTCATGATACCACATTACCTTTCTTTTATTATTTCTTCTAATTAAATAAAAATAAGACCACTCATGTTTCGAAATTGTAACAGAACTAAACACTCTCTTCATTTAGTAAATAATATTATTCATAAGAAAATGTTGGGATAAATTTGAACAATATTTCTCTTTCCAGAGGGTGGATGAGACTAAGAAGGACTGGGGGACAGAATGAAATTATTCTTTGAGAAATTAATTATTTTTCAGAACATGTATTATGTGGAATTATTTTACTCAAACAGTTCTTGTACTTCTTACAAATAAAAGTTCACAAGATCAAACTTGTTTTTATCTTAAAGATATTTATTATGAACAGTTAAGGAGTAATAATAATATTAATTGTGAAAACCTGATTTTATTTCTTTTCTTAAAATAAAAATTAAATTAAAAAATATCACAATCCAGTATAATAATAGCAATTCACAATTACAAACATAAAATGCACATTAAAGTTTTATTATTAATTACAACTAAAAGTATAAATTAAAAAAAAAATCTGTCACAAAAAATTTACTCTACATTTTAATTATTAAGAAGTTCTTATTAGCCTTGAAGAGTCCTTATTATTTGTGTTTGTGATTCCATTTTATTCAATTTTTGTTAAATTATACTTAAAAAACTTAACATACAAATCAAATTCTTTTGTTTGAGTTTGTAAATTTTTTTAATTATTTGGCTTAGATAGATGACTAATGAGATTTAACAACTGTATTATTATTATTATTATTATTTAAACTTGACTATATCATTATTAAAATTTTGAAAAATATCATTGTGGATAAGGATGACCTTTCTTCCAGTTATGGTTATGGTTGTAACTGTACCCAGCTCACAAACTCAGAATGTTCCAATAAAGTCCAGGTTTGTGAAAACATCTAATATATTTCCATAAAAAGAAAGACAAGAAAATGTGTTCTTGTGGATAAGTTCTTCTACAATTGTCATTGCCAAAAAACAAAAAAGTCATGAAATATGAATCATGATTAATTGGAACAACTAGGGTTGGATATTCATCAGAACAATATATAGCTTTCCTTTTACTTTTACACAACTTACAATTCCTTTAAAATTACTTTTCAAATAATCTTAGTTTTTTTATTTATTTGGATTAATATATTTTAATTTTTATAAACCACTTTGAAGGAAGAAAATATTTGTGATTAAGTTAGTGTATGTCAAATTAGATTTTTCTAATTAATTATTTTCAGTAAAAGAATATTACCTCATCTCATATTTTCAAGGTTATTTCCTCGTGATTTTTTTCTTCCAGTCTTGATCTCACCTACTTCGTTCTTGTTATCACAATTTTAAATAAATCAGAATTCATTGATACGCTTGTTTTGTTTTTAATAATCATTTTTATTATTTTATTTTATTTGTTTTCAATATATTAAACCATAATAATGTTTTTTTAATTAAATTAGCGTTCGAGTGAGATTAATATTTAAGCATAATATATGCAGTTTTTTTTATATTACATTATATTATATTATAGAAACTAAAATACAATTTAATGAATATAACGATCAAAGGATAGAAAAGGTAAAAGATTTGTACATAAAAAAAGTTACAAAATTCAATCTCATTATTGATTATTAAATAATAATATATTTTCGCGTAATATAGTTATAAAAATCAATCTCATGGTATATTAGTGTATTTTAATCAATATTTTAGGTTTAAGTAAAATTTTAAAATAGATAAACATATTAGTTACAATTACAATCATTGATTTTAAATGTATATGATAAAACAAATCAAAGAGGAAATAGTTTTGTACTATAGGAATAATTGAGATATTGAATACTATATTATCTTTGATATTTTGACCATTCTTATTAGTAGTGGCTATCAGTGACTGACGGCATAGCCAATACATATATATTATAACAGTTATTGATTATAGTCAGTCATGTTGTAAAATAGGAGTCCAACTTTAAACATATAAATGGGAGAACTCCCTATTACCATTATAATCTTTCCCTATTAATTAAATTTCCAAATTTTTAATTAGTAAGGTAAAAGTCAGATTAATGATAGGAATTAACTGAATCAAGATAGAAATCAAAATTGAGAAGTATTAGAAATAGAAGATTAGAATAGGTTAGTATTTATTATATGGATCCTTCTCAAGTTAGAGATAATAACATTTTATTTTTAAAATAAAAAATATTGGAGCAGCCCAATGGGCTTTTAGGTGAATAACCTAATGTGAATATGTAGGTTTTTATTATCAGACAAAACAAAATAGAGTCAAAAGAATATATAACGTGTCTTTGTCATTTTTGGAATTTAGGGTTTACTTTGGGTGATTATTGAGTACTTGTTTGGAGCTTTGTTTTTTTGCTAAAATTTCATCCTCTTGCTTTGCTTATCATTGATATCAATTTGGTATTTCATATTTTTATTTCTCTTACTGTTTGAATATGTTTTATTTACCTGATAGCCTTCTCACTGTTTGCCTATCTATTTGTGAGGTTCTTCTGTATAAACTTTTCAGTTGTGATCTTTGATATTTTGTAGTGGAGGTTTTCTTCTGGACTAAGTCCCTTGGTTTTTGTCTCTCTCATTGGGGGTTTGCACTTTAAAAAAAATATTTATTTGTTCTTCTCTCTTGCATATTTATTTTTCTATTATCTGAAATCTTTGGATTGTCGTGTATTACGCATCTTTTGGTTCTTTCAAGTGGGAAATGTTTTATTTTAAACCCATATAATTTAATTTGGATAATTGTTTCATTGTGTAACCTCACATTTGAAGACTTTGTGGGACAAGCTTGAAACTTTGCATGCTTCTAAATCAGGGAACAACAGGTTATTTTTGTTGAAGCAAGCTATGAATTTGAGGTACAGAAAAGGTATGCCTATCTCTGATCATTTGAGTGAATTTTAAGATTGTTTTGATCAATTATCTTTCATGGTGTTAAATTTGAAGATGAAATTTTGGGAATTTGGTTGCTTAATACTCTTCTTGATTCATGGAGAATCTTCGTGTTACTTTAACTAATTATACTCCTATTAGTGTTGTGACCATAAATGTTGTAAAAGCTGCTATTTTGAATGGAGAAGTCGGGCGACAATCTCAGCATGCTTCCTCTTCATAAACAGAGCTTTTGGTTATTGAGGATAGGGGAGAAGTAGAGACAGAAATCAGGATAGAGGTCATACAAGCAAAAGCAAACACCGATGCAAATCAAAGTCTAAGCAGAAAACCTTTGAGTGCAACTATTGTGGCAAGAAAGGTCATCTTCATAATTTTGTTATAAGCTGAAAAATGACAACCAAGACAAGCAAGAGAAGAAGAATGATGAGAATGGTAATGATGTTGTTGTCACTACTTCAAATGACATTGTGATAGTTTATGATGAAAATTTGCTTAATGTTGCCTGTGATGATTCTAGTTGGGTTGTTGATAGTGGTGCTAGTGTACATGTAACTTTCAGGAAGGATTTTTTCTCATCTTATACTCCAGGTGATTTTGGTGTGTTGAAAATGGGTAACAATGATGCTTCAAAGGTAATAGGCATTGGTACTGTTTGTTTGAAAATCGACAATGGGACAAAGCTCATCTAGAAAAATGTCAGGCACGCACCAGACATCCGTTCGCATTTGATCTCTGTTAGTGTTCTAGATGATGATGGTTATTTTAATACCTTTGGTGGTGCACAATGGAAGCTAACTAAGGGTTCTTCGGTTGTGGGTGGCTCGTGGTATAAATTATTTTGGTTTGTATTGGTTGCAAGCTTCTATTTTATTTAATGATGTAAATGCTGTTGAATGTGATAACTTATCTGATTTATTATGGCATAAGAGGCTTAGCCACATTAGTGAGAAGGGGCTGAGTTGTCTAGCCGACTCCCACGTTTGAAAGGAGTCAAATTAGAAAAATGCGTTCATTGCTTAGTTGGGAAACAACACAGAGTCTCCTTCAAGAGCCATCCTCCTTCTAGAAAATCAGAGGTACTTGAGTTGGTGCATGCAGACCTTTGTGGTCCACTGAAGACCAAGACTTTCAGTGGTGGACTTTACTTTGTCACTTTCATTGATGATCATTCAAGAAAACTTTAGGTTTATGTTTTGAAGGCAAAGGATCAGGTGCTTGGTGTATTTAAACAATTTCAAGTTTCGGTTGAAAGAGAAACTGGAAAGAAGCTTAAATGTATTTGCACTGACAATAGTGATGAATATTGTGGACCTTTTGATGAATATTGTAGGCAACAGGGTATTCGATACCAGAAAACGCCTCTCAAGACTACTCAGCTCAATGGCTTGGCAGAAAGGATGAACAAGACATTGATGGAGAGAGTTAGATATTTACTTTCTGAAGCAAAATTGTCTGGATCATTTTGGGGTAAGGCTTTATATACTGATGCACATGTTATAAATTTATCTCCTGTTGTTGTTTTACAGGCTGATGTTCCTAACAAAGTGTGATATGGAAAAGATGTTTCCTATAACCACCTTCATGTCTTTGGTAGTAAGGCATTTGTGCATGTGCCAAAAGATGAGAGGTCCAAATTAGATGCTAAGATAAGAGAGTGCATCTTCATTGGTTATGGCCATGATGAGTTCTACTATAGATTTTATGATCCTGTTGAAAATAAGCTTGTCATAACTCATTATGTTATTTTTGTGGAGGATGAGACCATTGAAGATATTAATAAAATCTCCAAGCATTGACGTGGTTGATTTTGATTCGGGTATGATCCGGGTCCTCATACTGATATGTCTAATGTAGCAAATTCTAACTGTCATTATAATAATGTCAAGGATTATATTACAAATGAGTTTGGTGAAATTTTATCCTCCTACTCCTCTCACAATTGATATCAATATAATATTTTTAGATTTTTATTTTTTTCAATGTTTAAATATGCTCTATTTACCTACCTATTAAGCGTTCTTACAATTTATCTATAAATATAATTATTTGTAAAGTTCTTTTGTAAAAACTATTTGTTTTACATTTTGATATTATTTTGATATTTTATAATGAAGATTTTTTTTATAGTGAGTTAAGCGGCTTTTGTTCCTCTTATTCGGAATTTCCACATTAAGGAGTGTTGTGCTCCCTTCTCTCTTACATATATTTTTTTTTTTTTTACTCATTGAAATATAATTTGTTTTATCTTATATTAGACTTCTCTTATTTTTTTTAGGTAGCCAACATTTTATTTTACACATAATTTTGATAATATTTTCACTGCATGACCTTGACTTTTTCGTTAATATTTAGTATTTTATATCAGATATTCGGTCGTCTAAGAATAATTTTGATTTATGCTATAATATAAAAATAAGTTAAAAAAGTAAAATTTGAAATATATTTAAAACATAAATTTTATAAATGTATTTTTTTTACTATATGTTAAATTTTTAGAATTGAGTCATTTAGTTTTTTTTTACAATGTTACAATGATGTTAACCTTCCAGTTTGTCCGAATAATAATTCTCTTCAATTTCATAACGTGGTTTATCTAAATATAAACTGAAAAAAAAAATATTTATACAAGTAATAGTATTTGAAATCATTTTAAAAATAAAATTAATCTATAGAAATATTTAATGATGATAAATAAGAGATCAAAATCAAGATAATTCATATTAAACTAGTAACAATATTACAATTATCCCATAAACTATTTTAAAAAAAATCCAAACATTCATATATTTACATTATACATGCTATTTAAGTGTCATTCAACCCAACACTCTCCATGCTTAAAGTAGAAGTCAAATCGTACAACCATAAAAATAAAAAGTATTGTTATTATTTTATTTTACCAACTATTTTTATTTTGAAGTATCACCTTCAATATAAAAGATGAACTTTTGGCAACAAAACACCAATTGAAGATTTCGTAAGTTTAGAACTTCTATTACATATTGTTTAGCTGGTAATATGCTTCTATTATTAAGTATTCTCATATCTCATTGTTAAACTAAACTTTTATTCTATAATATCAATGGCATGCATAGCTAATTGTTTACTTAAACTTAATATATTTCTTATATAATATATATATATATATATATATATATATATATATATATATATATATATATATATTTT
>Ga0209700_109760_pt1 | contig 10723 bp, 9 predicted proteins | sample SiratroredBW_FD_187528 | JGI IMG/M metagenome (GOLD analysis project Ga0209700, IMG submission 187528) | Root nodule microbial communities of legume samples collected from California, USA - Siratro red BW (SPAdes) (version 2) | ecosystem: Host-associated > Plants > Roots > Nodule | place: USA...
AAGAAAAATAAAAAAAAAAGAGAAAAAAAGTTAAGAGTTAAATTGTTTAAATTTAAAAAAAAAAAGAGAGAATTATAAGTAAAAGAAAATGAATAGAATGTTGGTAGTTGATTTTATGTAATAAATTATTTTTTATATTAATATATTTAAAATAATTTGTTTAATATAAAAATATTTAAATATATATATATATATATATATATATTAGAATTAAAATAAATTTTAATTTAAAATAAAAATTTATTATAAAATTTCACAAATAAAAATTTTTATTTCAAAATAAAAAGTTTACAATATATCAAAATTTAAATTAATTAATTTTATCTATTAAATTGATTTATTTTATTTTATTTATTATTTTAATTCTTTATTTCTATAATATTAAAACAAATATTGATAAAAGATTCAATTATTTTATTTATTATTTTAATATCTTTATTTTAGTTATTAATTTATTATTATATAAAGTATACATTAATAAAATAATTATCATTTTTTTTATGAGCATTTAAACTAATAAAACATTTATAATATAATTGATTATTATCTCAACATAATTAGTTATATCATAAATATTTTATTATTATTATTATTTACGTATATAATTCAGCATGTAAGAGTATAATCATATATATATATATATATATATATATATATATATATATATATATATTATAAATTATCTCATTTTATCTTGAAATGTATGTTGTGTATATAAAGACAATATGAAAAGTGACATTTTGGAACGTAGCTTTATAAATACAATAAAAGTTATATAATATTTTTTATGATCAAATGTTTAAATTTTTTTTTAATTTTCTTTAAAGTAGTCAACATTTTATTAAAATACCATTAGTAGTTCAAAATTAGAAGAATATCATATCAGATTCGATTTAGTAACATTTTTAAGTTTTCTATTATAAATAGCGTATATTTTTAAAAAGTATAAATAACGTCCTCTTTTAGTTTTGCAGTTTTTAAGTCTTATGAATAGTTTTTCTTCACTTAAAAACTCTAGAATGTTCCTTTCTTTTGTCAAATATTTGAGATATTGATAAAATTGCAATATCAAAATAATTTAAAGGTTAAGAAGTTAAAAAGAAGTAAGTTTTAAAGAATCTTATAAGTAGTAAATTAAAGTTCAAAGAAAAAAGATTACGATTTCTTAATTTATGATAAAATCGTGTATTTGGTGGACTATTTTAGATGAAAAATATTTTAAGTAATTTACTTGATCTAATTTTTTTGGAATTCTTTATAATAAGATACAAAAATAAAAAGAAGGAAAACTAAGAATATGTTTACACAAGTTTATCTTATGATAGAAAAATATAAGAAAAAAAACTAAAATAATATAAACTAGTTTATAAAAATTCTCTCATATATATAACTTATTTAAAAATTTAATGTAAGTTAGTTTTAATTCATAAAAAGTTATTTTTCATTTATATGTGCCAGTAGAGCCATAGACAACATCCCTAAAACAAATTAAAGAATATATTATGAGATAATTATGGCTTACAAAAATAATGATAAAAAATTAAGAAAATATGGTGAATGGGCTTTTTTATGTAGAAACTTGAGATTATATGATAGTGTAAAGTTCATAAAATTAAGATAATAAATTTATTTACAATGATTGCGGAGTACGGAATTTGCCATAGACTGTTACTATAATTCCCCGCGATTTCCTCACAAACTCATCACGTCAGCTTCTCTGCAACAAATTTATTTGTCTATTTTGGAATTTTCACCTACCATTTAAGACTTTCGCAATTTATTTTTTATCAACTTTTTTATTTAAATATTTCACTTCTTTTTTATCTCTCTTTTGTAATTTATATAGCATCATATTATAATATATATGCATATTTATTTGTTTTTTCACTCTTAGTGGATGATATTGTCGAAAGGATTAATATTTTTTGTGTATATTTTTTCGAGTTAGTTGTTAGATACTAATAAATAAATTAAATGTATCTTAAATTATTTTTATAACGTAGTCAAAAGTTTTTCAAAGTCAATCTTAAAAAGAATCCCATCAACCCATTTGACAAATAATGATATGTTACTATAAAAATATTATATATATTAACCACACAAAAAAAGTTAGCTACAACAAACAACAATTAAAGAAAATATAATTCATATTTATAAAATAATAATATTTCTTACATTGATAATGAAAATATTGACTAATGTAAAAAGAAAATAACAATAATAATAATAATAATCTATAACTTATATGAAAATGTAATATTACCACTACTTTTTAATATCAATTATTATTATATTTATTAAATAACTTTAATTAAAGTCATTCACATATTATTCTAAGAGGTGTTCAAACCCAAATCCTTGATTATACAACTACATTAATTTCAACTTTTTAATCATATATTCGTTAGTATTATTTTTATTATAACTATTATCATTATCATTATTATTATTAAATATAATATTAATAATATTAATAAATATAATAACAATAAATATTAATAATAATATTCATCATAATATTAATATCAAGAATATTAATATATTAAAAAAAATCCTTAATAATAATATTAATATCATTAATAATAATATTAATAATGTTAATAAAATTAATAAAAAATATAAATAATAATAATAATAATATTATTATTATTAATAAAATTAATATTAATATTAAAAATAATAATGATAATAATATTATTAACCATATTAACAATAATAATAATACTAACATTTAAATTAGTGTTAATAATATTAATAATAATAATAATATTATTATTATTATTATTATTTATGATATTAATAATACTAATGATATTAATAATAATAATAATAAAATTATAAAAACTTATACTAAATATAATAAAAATAATATTATTAATTACATAATGTTAATAATTATTATTATTATTATTAATATTAAAAATATTAATAATGTTAATAATAATAATAATAATAATAATAAAATTAATTATTAATATTATCTACTGAAAAATCTGTAAGTAATTATGTATGGATTTAGATCCGTACATAATTACATATGATCTGGATAATTATTTAAGAATTTTTTTTTGTAAGTAACATATTCATAGATGATGTGAAATTTATCTAAAATTAAAATTTATATGTAATTTATCTATAAATTTTTTCTTATATAAAATTTCAAAATAAAATCCATTAATAAAATTTATATAGAATAGATTCGTACGTAAAATTTAAAATTTATAAATAATACTAAATCTACCTCCAGATAAAAAATTATATGTAATAATCTATAAATAAATTAAAAAATTATAATAATAAATGACATCAATTAAAATAATATATTTATCATTAATAGAACAACATGATTAATGATAATCAAGAAAACTCTACTTAAGGTTGGTTGAAAATTTTCTCATCTATATCATGAATAAATTAATTTTGATGATGTCAACAAAAATATAAACACAATCGACTTGGATTTGAAGAAAAAATTACTAACATATGTCAACATACAATATTAAGATTATCATATTTAAACCTTAACCAATATTATCTCAGTCTTAACTAAAATTAAAGTTATAAAAAAATACATATATTTAATAATATAAATAATTTAAAATTATTATTTTTTTAAAGGTAGAATTTAAATTTATAATTTTAAGTAATCCAGTCCAACACATAATTTTATGTCATACTTAAAATAATCCAATTATTATGTTAATTTTAAAAATTATTCTCTTAACCATCTTAGTTAATATTTTCCAGCACTAAATTAACTATAAGAAATAAAAGAAATACTAGATAAATGTTATAAATTTTTAAGTTAACAAAAAAAATTAAAGAAAAAAGTATAACAGTATTTGCTGGACTCAAAATATATTTAAACATATTATATTTTTTTTTTGTTTCTGTGACAATAATACGTGAATAAGCTATTGATAATTCTTCACTCTTATCTTTTTAAAACTGCTTTAAGAAAATGACCAAATCTCTTTAGAACAAATATCAAAAGCTAACAAAAACAATTAATTGTAAAGAATAAAAGTAAAATAAACAGTCCCTAAGGTTTCCGTGTGTTCTTCTGCCATGATCAACGACATTTTTATTTTTTATTCTTTCTACGTTTGGTTGACAAGTTCAAAACATAGATAAGCACTTTTAAATATTCAAAACGAAAAGGAAGTTTTCACAGTTTCTTTTTTATGTAAAATCCATTCACAATTCTTTTAAAATAAAGTTAATAATAATTTAAAAAGTGATTAACTAGATAATTGTCAACTAGTTATATATACATATATATTAATTGTTGATATACATACATATATATATATATATATATATATATTATTTAAAAGTAATTACAAAAATATCTATTTATTAAAATTAGGTTTAATTACAAATCATACCACTCAATAATCGTGATTTTACCAATTTTATCATCGAAGTTTTTTCTTCAAACATTTTTCCATAATGTTTTTTTTTTCAGATTTTATTTATTTAATCTATATATAAAGTGTACGTGTTCATAAAAAATCACCGTTTTATCCTCAAAATTTTACAAAATGACATCGTTTTGTTGCCGTATAAAATATGTGCAAATATTTGTATGGTAAAATATACTAAAATTGAAAAGTTGATACAAAAATGATGAAAATGGTTAATTTCGAAAAACAATGATAAAACACGAAATTAAACCTCAAAAGAAAATATCTACTTTGTGTACCTTTGAGGTACCCATCAGCTATTATTTTTCATAATAAATAAATAATGCATCCACATGATATTAATTATGTCTTTTTGTTATTTTTTGAATATAATATGGTATGACGTTACGTGGATCTTGGTTGATGAATTCTGCAGCGCGTTTCACTTTAACTTCAAAGAAAAAGTGACACAAAGTTCCTACATTGAGTTTGAATATGAAAAGCTAACTTGTGGTGTTCTTGTCTCTTTTTCTCCAATTTTTTTTTTTTTTGTCCCTTTTGCATTTTCTTGTTGATTTCTCTTATCATATTCTCAAGAAATTAAACCATTTTCTTCAATGACTCATTCAAATCAAAGTTTAGGCTTCATATTGCATGGAAATAGTCCATTTGGCACCTTGTGATACCCTATATATATTCTCAAGCTTTCATTCTCTCCTCCAACTTGTGTACTTTCAATCAAAACCTCATTATTACTTGGTCTTCCTATTCTTTCTTCACTTGATAATTGCACTTTTGGTTTCTTCATTATGAGTCTTGTTAGAGCTTCTAAGCTTTTTTCTTCCCCCCTTTTGCAAGCTTCAAAATTCTTCCTCTCATCTTCTTCTCATGCCCCTCAAAACCAAACTAGACCTCTTGTTGCTTCTCTCATTCCTCAAGCTCAAGGTAATGTTTACTCTTATTGGATAATTTTTTCACCAAACATTTTTAAAAGAAAAACAAAACAATTTCTTCATAACTGAAATCAACTTGTGCATTAGATGAAAGTGTAATTCTTCACTTTGACATACATCAAACACTTTAGCCCTTACCATTATAATTGACAAAATTGGTCAAACAATTTCTTTTTCTTTTTAAGAAAACAAAACCAAATAGCACTAATCACTGTTGAACACCCTTTTAGGCTTGAAGAACAGTTTTGGTTTGCCAAGAGCATACATGTCAGCCACCTTGGCTTCTCTGTCCAAAGAGGAGGAAGTGCCAAGGAAAGGCATTGAAACACTGAGAGCAGTTGAAGACCAACATGGGGGAGTCATAGTAAACATGGAAGAATCTATGGATTCCTCCGTTTTTGCCTCTTCGCTAGAAGCCTCAATATCACAATGGAGGGAACAGGTACAAAAATGTGAAAGTAGCAGTATCAATTCATAACCCTAATGTTCATCAGTTTCTGATTTGGACTCATCACTTGACAATGTGGTTCTTAAAGGGTAAGAAGGGAGTCTGGATGAAGCTGGCCAGAGAACATTCTAATCTTGTGGACTCTGCAGTTAAGGTAAAATATTTGTCCAATTTTGCTTAGAGTTAGTCATCAAAATCATTAAAAGCCACCACCAACCAACTACGTACATCAATTCACACTGATTTGTATCTAAATGTTATTGATTATACATATATGGATGATTGAAGCATAAGCAGAAGCATTTAGTGTTGTTGGGGTGGTTGTTTTGCAGGCTGGATTCAGATTCCACCATGCTGAACCAGATTACTTGATGCTTGTGAATTGGATTCACAACACTCCTGATACTCTTCCTGCAAATGCTTCTCACCGTGTGGCTATTGGTGCTTTTGTCATGAATGCCAATAGGGAGGTAATAAATCAACCCTTTTCCTCCAAATTACATCAACCTGTTTACTCTTCTGTCATCATTTTTCTGACAATTTTTAGTATTATTATGCAGATTTTTACATGTAATTATCAAAACATTAATATGATTGTTTGACAGGTGCTTGTGGTTCAGGAGAGTAATGGCAGGTTTAGTGGCATAGGATTCTGGAAGTTGCCTACTGGAGCCGTTGATGAAGTATGTTAACAAATCATTGTTCACTGTTAAACTTTAAACAAAAAGTTTAATGTTTAGCATTTAGAAGCATAGGTTTTCAGGTTTTATTTTTTTTAATCTGATTCCATTTGCAGGGTGAGGATATTTGCACTGCTGCAATAAGGGAAGTAAAAGAAGAAACAGGGGTAAGCAAAACATGATCTGAACATTTTTCTAAACCCTTTCTCCATTTCTATGTCTAAAGTTTGTGCTTGTATTGTTCTTTCAGATAGAAACAGAGTTTGTGGAGGTCATAGCATTCAAGTAAGTGATTAGGATTGTTTGCTTAAACTAAACAAAATCAAAACTGAATTATTAAACCATTGTGCTTGTTTGTGGTATCAGGGAAAGGCACAAAGCTTTCTTCAGGAAATCAGAGTTGTTCTTTGTTTGCATGTTGAAACCTCGTTCCTTTGAGATTCAGAGACAAGTTTCAGAAATTGAAGCAGCTCAGGTATCATTCAATTCATAAACAACATGATTGAGGACTTGTTCCACTTCTGCAAATGATTATAAATAAGAACACAAACATTTTGGTTTTTGGTTTCAGTGGATGGCGGTTGAAGATTACATGGCCCAGCCATTTGTGAGAGACAATGAGATCTTTAACTTTCTCACCAAAATAGGGTTATCAAAATTTGGAGGCAAATACAATGGCTTTTCCAGCACTCTCTCTTCCACTTCCTCTCCCAAAAAATCCTACTTTTACTTCAACAGCAAGGATGCTCCTCTCCCATCTTAGCCTCCAAACCCTAACATTTTTTCCTCTTCTCACTTTCTTCCAAATTTCCAAGCACCAACATCATCATTTTCCATTCATTTCATTCAATCATTGACTCTTCCATGTACATAAAATCTATACTTCCACATAAGTTTCTCTTCCAAAATGTCTAAGGGGATAGGAAGGAATAATTAATGTTGTCAATTTACAATTTCTTCATTTCATTCATCACAGTTGTAATTTTCTTTTTTAATTCTTTATTGAGTCAAAAAGTCAAGTGTAGTGTTGTCATCCTTTGGGATTGTAATAACAGTAACCATTGCTATCTCATAATTTATCATTAATTCAAGAAATAAGAATTTCATTCCTTATTTTATCTTGATGTATGATCTTATATATAGAAACATATAGCAAAAATATGTTTCAGAAAGATAGTTATAAGAAAATCGGTTTTCAGTATTTTAAAATACATTTTTGGTCTTTTTTTTTTCTTTTCCAATCTTTAACCTTTGTCTTTCTGCATTATAATACCGACATTTAATCTTTTAGATTAGTAATTTTTTCGGCTATCCAAATTAAGATATTAATGTTAATTTCTACGCGACAAATTGTAGCTCATGCTTTAATTTGTTTATTTTAAGGTGATCAAAATTTTTAATATTTATTTTCATGCAATTACATTATTTTTCATTTATATTTATAATGTTTTTTTTTTAATTTCAATGGACTTTTTAAATCCTCAAATTAAAAAAATCACTTTAGTTCCTCATATTTATTAAAATATGATCTTAGTTCTTAAACATTAGATTCAAATGATGAAAATTGTTTTAACAATACTCATGTTAGTCTCTCGCGGGATTATATTTATGGGTTGAGTTGGGTATAATTTCCCTAAATTTATTATCCTCACTGAAAAATTACTTTTGTTGTGTTCTTGTATTTTTTTTATTTTAAATTCAATTTAACATAATTCATTCTTAAACGATTAGGTTGGATTAATCAAACTAATATTTTGATTTTTTTTTTAAATTTGTAATTTTCAAGTGAAAATCTAACTACCGAATCAATAAAGTCTTTCAAAAATCAATTCAACGTTTTAAGTAAGACTATAAAAATCATAACAAGTTTGTTTAAGTCTTGGATTACTTATATTAAACTCTTCAAGTCAAAGTCAATTTAATTGTATTGGTTCATTTCGTATTAGGTTATCAGATAATTCCATTCAATTAGCATTCCTAATCTCTCAATTACATTGTTTAAGAATTAAAATAATATATATATATATATATATATATATATATATATATATATATATATATATATATTACTTATGCAAAAATTAAGATATATAAAATTAATATTATTTATTCATGATATGTAATTTCACCATTCAATTGTTTACTCGTTTCTTTATTTAATGCAACGCGCTTTCCAAATAAGACGTGACTTGTGTGTGAGAGACATTAGGGTTATGACCTTAATTTTTAATGTTGACAAAAACTTAGTTTCACTTCAAAAAATCTCATCCTTATACGTGTAGAAATTCAGTCCAGAATATTGTACTGAAAAAAGTTAGATTAAAAATCTGATCTTATAAATGTGTAAACAGTTCTTAATTTAGTTATTAAAAAATGAAAATATTTATTTTTGTATATAGATATATAAAAAATTCATGTAATTATGTCTTATAATTTTGTAAGACTATTTTATTATTACAATATATTTTTAACGACTAATTTAATAACAATCGCGACTATTTTATCATTAGGTTATGATATTATGAATTGGTTTAATTTTTTCAATATTTATAGACTAAATTAATTTTGTATTCTTTCAAAGATTAAGTTAACACATCTCCTATATTTATATTTACAATAAAATTGGTAATTTACGAGAAAACAAAGTGTTTGAAAAGTTGTAACTTTTGTGAAAAACTTCTTCTAAGTGTTGAATTTTTTAGGATATACTTGTAATAACTTCACTACTTAAGCACATATTTAATATTAACTTTCAAAATAAATAATATATAGTCAATATTACGTCTAATAAAAGTTATTGTACATTAATTTTTTTTGTTATAAACGCAAATGAGTTTATTAAAGTAGAGTTTTCTGGAATTTCAGTTTAAGTTACAAAAAAAGTTTAAATATTCAAGTTTAACCCAATTTATTTAAAAGAGTTTAATAAAAAAAACTTGTTAAAAAGTAAACTTGAACTTTGTTCGTTTATTTTAATTTTTTCTCTTTAGCATTATCTTTTTTTTTTTCTAATTTTAACTAAAAAGTGAAAATATAAAATAGAAGGTACTATTTTATTAATATTTATTATTGGAAGAATATATAGATTTTTTCAAAGAAAATTCACTAATAATCGGTGCCGAGGTTTAAAATTTTAAATTTCACTTATTTTAATAAGACGCATTCTTTTTGCACCTCATGAGTTCTTCCTCTACTTCCATATTTTTTAAATATTAAACATTTTTTTAAAATTGTATATTTTGAAATATAATTTTTATAATTTAGATTATATAATATGAAATATAATTTTTTTATTTTGAATTATATAATTTATAATACAATTTTTTAAATTTTAAATTATACAATTATCAAAATATAATTTCTATATTTTGAATTATATAATTTAAATATAATTTCTTTTATATTTTAGATGGTATAATTCGAAGTATAATTTTTAATTTTAGATTATACAATTTGAAAAAAAATTAAAAATATAGGATTTATTTATTAAAAATATAATGATAATTTTGTTATCTATTGAAATTTAGAAAGTATGGAGGTGGAGAAAGAATGCATCTTTTAATAATTATATTAGAGCCCATTTTTTCAATCTGTATAAACGGGCTTTTTACTTCCCGTACCTACCAAATTTCGACCTGCATCCTGTATTGTTTTCGAAAAGATTAAATTGCCCTTATGGATTCTTTAGTTTAATCCTACATTTTCTCCTTCCGCAGTGTGCTGTACCTTCTTTTTCCGTTTTTTCTCCACTGTTATTTACTTATCATCGTACTAAAAAAATTTAAATCGTTGATGGTAATACTCTTGTTATTACTAATCTTGGTGACAAACTTTAAATTTTTCAACATACTTTCATCACTTGGCCTTATTTTCAATTTATTGTCTAATTGTAATGTCAACTTATCTCGAACAAATTTATTCTCTAATTACAATTATAATTGTAATGTTAATTTATTTTGAGCTTATTTTCTTGTGCAAGAGTAAGGCAATCGCGAAAGAGTTTGAAATAAGAAGATTATCTCCTCTTCAATTTGTTTCCTGTCATTTTTCTTTTATTTGTAATAATATTTTGAATCTATATGAGGATTGACATGGAAAATTGAATCATCTTGATTTTGTTGTCTTGTCTCACTTATTTAAATTGCTACCAGTGCATCTATTTATTTATTTATTTTCCGCTTACAAATTGATTAAAAGTTAAAACAGTTTTTTTTTTTTTTTTTTTAGTAGATTTTT
>Ga0209700_109761_pt1 | contig 10723 bp, 10 predicted proteins | sample SiratroredBW_FD_187528 | JGI IMG/M metagenome (GOLD analysis project Ga0209700, IMG submission 187528) | Root nodule microbial communities of legume samples collected from California, USA - Siratro red BW (SPAdes) (version 2) | ecosystem: Host-associated > Plants > Roots > Nodule | place: USA...
AATGGGGTCTCCTGGTTGAGATGAGTCTGGTAATGGATCTGAGTACAGATCTTTGTCTTTTGAAGATATTATAGGGACTCAACAAAGGAGAATGGGTTTCAGAGATTTGAGCATCTTCTGGAACATAAGAATACTCAATAAGGTTTTCTATTTTTGAAGACAGAGTTTTAGAAACACTGGGTGGTAAGGAGAGTGTGGAGTTTAAGAGAACAGGCTGAGAGAGTGCTTGGGTAGATGCGTCCATGTCTGGCTGGTTTCTCCTACTCGTCTTCGACATATAATTTATACCATCACTAATACTGTACGCAATAAAATATAATAAAATATATTTATTTGATATTGAACTAAATTATTACTTTATTATTATACAATATTTTATTAAATAAAAGATAATTCATAAATAATAATGTTAAAATATTTTTTTCTAAATAAATAAAAGATCCTCCCGATGATTTAACGTTGCATACAGAAAAATACATCTACTTTAAAAAATAAGTGTGAAATGAAATAATTAATGATCAGTCAAACTATAACTTTTCATAAATAAATAAACGACCACGCTGAACCAATAATATAATAATCATCTAGAGAGCCCAGTAAATAAAAATAAATAAATAAATAAAGGCACACGCTAAATGCTTTCACATTCCAGAAAATTTGCTGAAAAGAAAAGAATCCTTAAAGACATAGCAGAGAACAATAATCGGAACAGTAAAACCAGTCTCCATTTGGTCACCATAGACAGAGAAACTACACCACCATTAAAACCATCCTATACTTAACAACTCTCTTCAAGCCTGTGCAGGAAGATTCCCAACACATACCTTTTATTATCTACTATACATATATACATATAATTACAGACTTTCACTAGACAAGAAAAATATCAAGCATCAAGCTATCCGGGGCCTCTTGGACGGAGACCTAACGGACTTGGACTCTTTGTGATTCGCGGATGTTGATATCTTCTTACTCTTCTTCCCGGACTTTTCAACTGCCTCTGTTTTCTTGCTCTTGGGAGCAGAGGTGGTTGCCCTACTGCTACGATTCAGACGCGATTCTTTCTTCTCAGAGTTGTCCTTCGTCTCCTTCTTCTCCTTCTTTGCGGTTTCGGATAACTTGTAAGAGGTCTTCACCTTCACGAGTTTTCCTCTCGCGGCTTGGTTCTTCAATTGCACATCTAGAATCTTCTTAAAATTGGTGGGGAGCACCGCCTTGTCCTTCTTTTCCATGTACTTCGCTATGGCATAAGGGCTCGATCCTCCTTTCTCGTTCAACGCCACCAAAGCATCCTTAATCATCTATACGAAAACAAAAAAAAATTAATAAACAAACACAACTAAAAGTCAAAGTCAACGCAGGAATACCTGAAAAGATGGAGGACGTGAAGCAGTTTTAGCCTGTTTCGGCTTCTTCTCTTTCGTAGCCTTAGGTTTTTTCTCCTTGGCGGGAGCGGGAGCTTCTTGGGTAACGACACACATCTCCTATCGAAGCATAGTCAGATAGTGAATAGTATGAATTGTAAAGTGTCAGATAGTGAAGATGATGGACATAAAGATCATGGTATAAATAGGGAAGGGGGCAATATTTGCTGAATATAGTATCCCTGGAGAGAGTGACGTGAGGATCGCCAGCGTGGCGGAGAGATATCTAGAAAGTACATGTGGGTATATTTAAAGTCGTGATTGAAGAAAAAGAAAAAATGAAGTGCCTGTGACTGTGGATTGGAATGGTCAAACCAAATGGAGAAGTAATGAAGGGTGTGTTTTCTTGAGGGTTCCTTCTGCTTTAGTTGTCACCCAATTTCTTTGTGCAGGGTTGAGCACAAAGGGAGAGTAGATTACAATGTGAGTGAAAACAGGTTAAATGGTGGCCATCGTCTTTCTAAAGCTAAGCAAAGCCTTTTAAATTGTTTTAACTTGTAAGAAGAGTGTAAAAGTGTAAAGTCCATATAAAAAAAAAAAAAAACCTTTGAAAAACTAATTTTTTTTTTTTTCAAAAAATCTCTTTGCCTCATCCGTATTCAATCAACTTATGTAACACAGGACTCTTTTATTGATTAGACGAACGAAAAATTTGTTACAAAATTCAAATTTAAAGACTTTTTTAAAGTTCTATTAATAGAGATGAAATAAAATAAAATAAATAATAAAAACCAATAATTAAGAAAGAAAAAAAACTCAAGATACTCACATGGAAATAGGTAAGAAAGCATTACACTTATCTAGTTAAGTGAGACTTGCATAACTTATTTAGTTAAAGAATAACTTAACACCATAATTTTCGAAACCTACAATCAAGTTATGCCAGATTATTCGAAGATCCCATTAAAAATTTATACACCACAAAAATAAAAAAATAAAAAACCTGAAAACATTTAAAGCGATGCACACAACATCAAATCACACCACAACTCACTTAATCCTACTAGTTTAGTGGGCAGGTCTGCCAGGCCCAGTCACAAACCACCAATATTATAATAATCACCTAAAAAGAGCCCAGTAAAAAAAAAAAAAAAAAAAAATACACACTAGAAGATTCCAGTTCCAGAAAATTGGCTCAAAACAAAACAATGTTTGAAAGGCATGCAACAGGGAAGCAAGAATTGGAACAGTAAAACAGTCTTCATTTGATCGTTAAAGACACAGAACACTACATCGTCCTTGAAACCATCCTATACTTAACAACTCTCTTCAAGCTTGTGCACGAAGATACCCAACACACACCTTTTCTTACCTCCTATACATATATATGTAATTACAGACTTTCCCTAAACAAGAAAAACACCAAGCATCAAGCAGCGGTACCCGTAGCCCTACGGGCCCTCTTGGACGGAGACCTAATGGACTTGGGCTGTTTGGGCTTCGCCGGCGTAGATACCTTCTTACTCTTCTTTGGCCCAGCCTTCTTTCCAGCCTTTTTAACCGCCTCTGTTTTCTTGCTCTTCGGAGCAGCGGTGGTTGCCCTACTGCTACGTTTCAGACGTGATTCTTTCTTCTCAGCGTTGGCCTTCGTCTCCTTCTTCTCCTTCTTTGCGGGTTCAGATAACTTGTACGAGGCCTTGATCTTCACTAGTTTTCCTCTTGCGGCTTGGTTCTTCAATTGCACACCTAGAATCTTCTTAAAATTCGCGGGGAGCACCGCTTTGTGCTTCTCTTCCATGTACTTCGCTATGGCATAAGGGCTCGATCCTCCTTTCTCGTTCAGCGCCACCAAAGCCTCCTTAATCATCTACACAGAACAATACGAAATCAAAAACATTAATAAACAAACAAAACCTAAAAATCGAGCGTGTAATTAGGGATTAAAAAAATATATATCAAAGCAGAAATACCTGAAAATATGGAGGATGTGAAGCAGTTTTAGCCTGTTTCGGCTTCTTCTCTTTCGGAGCCTTAGGCTTTTTCTCCTTCGCCGCCTTCACCACCTCTTCCAATGGCTTTTCCACAGCGGGAGCTTCTTCGGTGACAGCAGCCATCTCCGATCGAATATTCAGATAGTGAAAAAGATGAATTGTAAAGAGTTAACTAAGGTGATGGGTTTTGTGGTTGATGATGATGGGAACGTAAACATGGTGTTATAAATAGCGAAGGGGACAATATCTGTTGGATATTGTGTTGCATGCTATTGGTGGAGAGAGTGGCATGAGGATCGCCAGCGTGGCGGAGAGATATCTAGAACGTACACGTGGCATATATTTAGAGCCTTGTTTTAAAACGGGAAAAAGACGATGAAGTGGCTGAGACTGTGGATTGGAATGCCCACAGTTTTTGTTACAGTAACTGAATTTGGTTGTTCAAACCAAATGGAGAACTAATGAAGGGTGTGTTTTCTTGTGGATTTTGTTCTTCCATTTTCTTCCTTCTGCTTTGGTTATCACCCAATTCTTTTGTCCAGGGTTGATCACAAGAGAGAGTAGATTACAATGTGGGTGAAAATATGTTAAATGGTGGCCATTTAGGACCAACCTAAATCATTGAACATCCAACCCCATTTTTCTAATGCCAAGCAAAAGTCTTTCCCCTTCCAGTGTTCTTTACTCTGTATAGTTGAAAATTATAAAGAAACATTTTAAGTGGTTTTCAATAACGTGTAAGAAGAGTGTAGAGTGCATATAAAAAATTCATTGGAAAATTTAAAAAAATAATCCCCTTTTCTACTATTTATTTATTTGTTTTATTAATAAAACATTTTAAAAATTCAACCGTATTCAATCAAATTATTTTACTTTTAAAAATGTAACCATAGGACTCTTTCATTGATTAAATTTGACGTTATTAGTTTCATAAATTATATTATATATAAATTAAAAATGTCAATATTTTATCTTTTTTTTTGTGATTTTACTTCTAATTAGATGAAAAAAAATTTACGTATTTCAAAATTACAGACTTTATTAAACTTGTTATTAACAGAGAGATGAAATGAAATGAAAAAAAAAAAAGTTAAGAAAGAAAAAAATCAAGATACTGACATAAATTTGGACGGAAATAGATAAGAGAAAATTACACTTATCTTCCTAGATGCTAAATAATACTCATACTTTAATTTTAAAATAGATATTTATCTCCTGTTAAGTTTTTAAAATTGACAATCACAACCTTTTAATTTTTAAAGATATTCATCTCCTTTATTTCCTTTCTTTTAATAAGATGACAATCAAGTCACTTGTATGCTAAGGGTCCAAGGTGGAAGTGATATTTGGATAACTTATTTTAGTTAAAAAAAATAACAATTTGACAAAAGTTAAAATTAAAATATGGAAACTAAAATTTTAAAACCGAAAATATAAAAGGTTTTAACAATTTAACTATGAAAATATTAAAAAACTATATTGTGACTTAGTTATAAAAGTTCTTATAAAATTCAAAATATATACTTTTTTAGAATATAATTGTTATTTTATTAATAATATAAATGATGTGACTGATGTGCTTTAAAACTATAAATAATATAAAAGTTTAATTAAATTTCAAGTATATTGAATACTTTTAATTGAATCTCAGTTAATTTTATTTATTCGTTAAATATTTAAAATTTTTATATTTTTTAAATAGAATTCATCATTTAAGAAATACAATATTTTGTATTTAACTATAAAATGTCAATACAAAATTACAAAATTAACCTTCTGGAAATTTTCTACTTTTATCCTCAGAACATAAACTTACCTTAAGGTGCAACGGATCCCTTAAAAGGTGGTTGTTGTAATTGAACACACTGTTCGTCTTGCAACCGGAATTCGTCAGAACATTCTCCTTCCCAATTCACTACGCCAGTGAGAATTTCGGTTTTGAGATTAATTTTTGAGCTTCGGTTCCGCACCACATTGCCATACATGGGCGCTTCAGAATCTACTTTCTCAAGCGGACAGGTATACTCTTTCAATTCCTCTCTTGTTTTTTTTTTTTTTTCGAAATAAAAGAAACTGTTAATTGTGTCGTTGTTCACTGTACTCTATCGATTTGTTATTGCCGTAGACGCCTGATGACAGAATCACCACCATAACGGAGCGATCGGAAGCTTCTGACCCTATTTTGGAGCGCCTTAAATCTCTCAAAATTGTATGTAATTTCTTTTAGTATAAGAAAACCAATCCTTGTTATGAGGGTTTTTGTTGTTGATTGTTCTTTTTGGTTATGATTCCCTTAATTGGTTTGGTGCAGACACCACCGATATTGACCTCACCCCCAACAGAGGGTACTTTAACTGATATTTTGGTGAGGAAGCCTTCATCGTCTTCTGTTTCAGGTGATGATCTCCAAGGTTTAATGGACAATGATTCTTTTATTTCTTATATTCCCAATAGAATTGGACAGAGGGGTTATTGACCAAGAGAATCTGTCTTATACATCTCACCCTGCTCTGCTCCTTTCAGTAGATATTCTTTTCCTTAGATGACTGTGATTACTAAGATGTCATTGCCCTACCTGGCTCAAGCCAATAGAATATTAATTTTTGTGGTTATTTTAAATAAAAATGAAATAATGCTGAGTTCTATCCGGTTTTATTGGTTGTGATTTCAAGACATGCTGGATAGCTTCTCTTGTAACTGATTTGTTCTTAAAAATAGATTAGCTTGCTGGCAGTTTTCATGAACTTTTTCTCCTAATTCAATCTATTAATTAGTTTGGGATTACATGGGTAATGTCTTTGACATTGGCAAAAGGGTTTCAGATTTTAAACTAAGTTGGTTTTGCTTGTAGCATTAAGATGAAATCCCCTCTAACAGGATTTCCCTGGGTTACCACAGTAAGAAGGCATCAGAACTGTAGGAATTAGTCTCCTGCTTACAGCAACAAGATCCCAATTCCCGAAATGACAAAAAAGTCCTTAATGCTCTTACCAGACCCTCTGACATCTATTATAGAACGCAGCATTGCTGTGCCTGTGCAAGCATTCCCTAACAGCCAGCCTGTTCAATTGTTCCAAAAGTCATGATGATTCACTTGGGCACGACATCTCTTCTTCACATAAAGCTTCCATGTGCTTGTTTAGCCGTTTGTCGTGGGTTTGGCTACTGGCATGTTATGTTCAATCCGTTGGCCTATAATATTAGCAAGGGTGCTTTTGTTATTCTTACTGCACTGATATGGGAAGTCCACATCTGCATATGTTTGAGAGTCTAAGGAATCTCTTTTTTTCTGTTTAAGTTTTTACTCTACATTCCCCTATCATATTGGTCTCAAACAAGAGTTGAGAGCATAAATCACTTTGTTGTATGAGAGCATAAATCATACTAGTAGTTTTGTTGCGGCCAATTGCTTAGTTCCTCTCTTTTTCATGGTTGAAACAGCTACAGTGAATCCCAAGGTTCTACTCGAGCTCTTCTCAATGTACCGTGATTGGCAGGAGAAAAAAGCCCAAGAGATAACCAAAAGACAGGTCTGGTTAACTTTTTCCTTGCATATAATTCATTTTCAAGTGCAGTAATACACCCTAACCATTCTCAAACCCACCCATTACCCTCTCTCTTACACAAGATGAAACTTTTTACCCATACTCCAGCCCACCCTTTTATCCCCTCCATTTCAAGACCTAAAACATGTATCATCTGTTGATAGAAGGATCTGCGGTGTTAAATTTATCATGAAGAAGCTAAAATACTTAAGATTTTGATATATATGATGAACATAGCTGGGTTTTTATTTTTTAAGCAAAATAAAATATTGTTGACTTGTACTTAATATGATATATAGTTGACCAATACTTATTAGGTATAACAAAATGACTTGTATTTGCTAATTAGAATAAGCAGTGTTGTGGCACCAGTTGTAACCACCACACGGAGAAGACATTTGTCACTAATAGTTGTGTTATCACCATTGAGTTAACTGATAACAAGAAATTAACTTAAAATTGCTATTTAGAATGTGAAATTCAAACAAAAATTTAATGGAGGGGAGGTGTATGTAGCATATTTTTGAATTTATGTTTCAGTTGGTCACATTTGTATGTCAATAAATACAGAATACTTGTAGTGTTAACAAAATTCAGTACAAGGAATTTCATTTTGATGTGTTGGCAACACATTCCCCTTTTTTCAGCCATACAGTTATTTCCTATATAATGGTAATGATGATTTGTTAACAATTACGACAACACTTTTAATGAAATTTGGTACGTTCTGTCATTCTCTTTTCAATTTGTGAATGGTGAGTATTTGTTAAACAAATGGAGAGACGAGAATTGTTGCCTTCAAACATACACTTTCTACCTTATGGATGACAATTAAGCTGGTCTATTTCTCCCTTCCATGCTTGGAAAGTTGATTTTGGAATCTTCTAACTATTTTAGTATGTAGTGGTGGTAGTGAATGATTTTAGAAAAGATATTCATCAAACTAATATATTTTTTTTATGGGAAGATTTTGAATCGTGAAGCTAATTTCATTATTATTTTAATTAATTGATTGTACACAGGAAAAATGAAAATGCTGGAACTTCCTTATTTGGTGATAAACTGCTTACTCTATTCTATATAAAATAAAAAGGCCATTTAGTGGCCTGGATAATTATAATCTTCTGAAATTTAAAACTAAAATGCAAAATTCCTATCGTGTGACGTGATGGGCCTCGAAACAGTACTAGAAAAACTGACTGGGGCAAAAGGGGAAGTAAGGAGGAGATATCGCTTTTGCAGGATCTGCATAACAAACTGTATGCGATGCAAAAGGAGAGAAGAGAGAGATGCTAAAATCAGCTCAGGGGATGGAGGATATGAGGAAGTGGAAGGTGTTACCTAAGAGTTATACTACAATTCCAGTACTGTTAACCGAGTTCCAAGCATCACCATTGGGTGGTCATTCAGGGGTTACGGCCACCTACAAGAGATTGACTATGACATTTTACTGGAATGGTATGAAGCAAGATGTGGAAAAGTTTGTGGCTGCTTGTCAAGTTTGTCAGCAGAACAAATCTCAAACGCTAAAACTTGCTGGATTACTCCAACCGTTACCCAAACCATGTGTGGGAAACATAGATTTTATTGTAGGACTTCCCAAGGCTAAGGGAGCTGACACCATCATGGTCATTGTGGATAGGCTCATTTCATCCGTTTGCCTCATCCATACTCAGCTAAGGGGTTGATCCCTCAATGAATTCAATACGAGAATAGTCCCTATCATGATGACCCTTCAATAATCTTTGAAATTTATTTATGTTGTTTTATTAGATATTACCAATATTTGCATTGATGGGTCGACATTCTTTTGTCTCTTGTATTTCTGTACATGCCATGAAAATGATTGCAATTTTTGCAGGAGGAGATAGAAAACAAAATAGAAGTTGCAGATGCTTTGGCAATCAAACTTCTTCAGCGATTTAATCATTCAACATCTACAATGAAGAGTGCTTCACAGCATCTATCCGGAGGTAATTATCGGACCCAGTTCGAACAATATTTGGACACTAGGATTCTCATATTATAGGGAGTGACTGATATTGTAAGACATGTTTTGATAATCTGCTGAATCGAAAGGGAAATACCCGCTTTCATCAATTACAAGGATCATGAAGTCATAAAATCTTAATTCATTTTCTTGTGAACATTATTAACTCTATAGTAGAACATGCATGCAGCCCATGCATTGCAGGTGGAAATTGGAGAGCTCAAAGGAAGGTTGACTGAAGTGATTAGTAACTGCGATGCATTGTGCAAGAGGATTGAAGCAGAGGGCTCAGAGTCTCTCCGGTCATCTATCAAACCTTTTTCTATTGCTTCGGCTGACCAGGAAACCGGTTCAAGTTCGTCTTCTTTGCGGACAGTTTCAAAAATAAATCCACCTTCTGCCGAAGAATAGTTTGACTACCAGGTTTGATTTTTGCTCATATTTTCAGAAGCTTCCTACATTGTTATCGAATTTGAGGTGCTCCCGAGTCTGAAGAACGGTTGGATCATATTCACATACATGATAGACTAATTTTTTGTGGGGCCATGTTTTGGAGGGCATGAACTTCGCATTAATAGCCAACTCATGGCAACCCACAGAGCAACCCAGCCATGTTACGATGCTTCTGTAGGAGCTATGATGTCCGTCACCGACACGCACTCATTTGCTTTGGTTGCTAATTGGAGGCAAATAATTCAAAGGACGAGATACAAACACGTGATCGGATCTAAAGTGATTGATTACATTTGTCATTTTTGGTTGGATCTCTTAACTTAATATCGTTGTTTCGACGTTTCAGTTGAGACAACGGTGGTAATTTCAGTATAAAATAAGCACGTGATCGTGTAATTGTGCGACATGTTGCCAATGTCTTTATCGATGCTAATCAAATAAAGATGTATTTTTTGTGCAAATTATTTCAAATGTCAAATAAAGATGTTAATCCATTTGTTACAGTACATATAAGTATTATGAAGAGTCCCCAAACATTATGCGATCCGTATTTTAATATAAAATTTGTAAATATTATCAATTTGAATACTTTTAATTCAACTTTTAAATTAATTTTACCAAAATTTAACTTAAAAACAAATGGATTCAAATACATTGAATAACAATAGGACGTCGTAGAAGTACATGTGAGTTATTAGTTAACCTAGGATTATTAGTTTACAGAAGATTTGGTAAATGAATATAGTTAACCTGCAGACTGTCAGTTTATAGAAAAGTCCTTTTTGTTTTCACTTTATCTTCCAGACTGTCAGTTTTCATTCTTATCTTAATTTCAACCGCGTTTAGATCCGCGTGCAATTTGCCAATGACATTAATATTATGGTTTTGATGACTGAAATTGATTGATCTAACCAAAATTTATTCTGTACAATGCTAAACATTAGACAGATTTGGAACTTCTAAGAAAAAACTCGACTGAAGAATGCAATGCAATGAAACAAATCAAATCATTGACATGATGATTGCAGACAAAATTACAAAATTTAGCACATTACAAAGCCGTTAAAAAACAAATCAGATTCAAGTCCCTTCATCTACCGACATGTTCTGCAACATCCAGATCATATTCACCCCTTACCTCAAAGGAGAAGCAGATCATGCAAACTCACATAACCCAAAACAAGCGTAGTCTTCTCCACACAAACTGAGAAAAACAACTGACAGCCGCAAACAAACCCCGCTGGATTTATTTATCGGTTATGTTATGATCCACCACTCCCATTTCACCCATTCCATTCTCCATACACAGTTCGTATCTCAGCAGTGGAATGTACAAACAGAGGAAGAAAAGTGAAAAAAAAAAAAAAAAAAAAGGAAAAA
>Ga0209700_109765_pt1 | contig 10713 bp, 6 predicted proteins | sample SiratroredBW_FD_187528 | JGI IMG/M metagenome (GOLD analysis project Ga0209700, IMG submission 187528) | Root nodule microbial communities of legume samples collected from California, USA - Siratro red BW (SPAdes) (version 2) | ecosystem: Host-associated > Plants > Roots > Nodule | place: USA...
ATAATGTTAATAATAATAATAATATTAATAATACTATTATAATAATAATATATTAAAAATAATAATATAAATATTTATATATGAACTTTTATACGAATTTAATTTTTATGTAATAAGTCTGGATAAAAATTCGTATATAATTTCATACAATGTTGATTTTTAATATGGATTATATTATATATGAATTTACATACAGATTAAATCCGTATGTAATACCTTAGAAAAAAATTCATATGTAATTGCGTATGTAATGTTGAGTTTTAGTATATATTATATTGCATATAATTTACATACAGATTAAATCCGTATGTAATATCTTGGATGCAAATTCGTATATAAAAATTTGTATGTAATGTTGATTTTATATAGGGATTCGAATCTGTAGATAATTTCATATGTAATGCTGATTTTACATACGAATATAAATCTGTAGATAAAATTTCGTATGTAATATAAATTTTACATACGGATTTTCATCCGTATGTAATTTTCGTAGATAATTTGACTTTTTTTTATAGTGATAAGACTAAGATAATGTTAAAATTTAATTTACCTAAAATAAGATTATTTTAACTTAATGTGGTATATCAACATTTGAAATTTATGGAGTTCAATTTTTTATTTGAAACTAATTTAATTAATAATACTTAAAAAGAAAGTTATAATAAAAAATATGTAATATTAAAAAACAAATATATCACTTGATAAAGAAGAGAAAAATTTTTAATTAAAATTTTAAAGTACTCTTTTCCAAAGTTGGAACTTAAAAACTTTCTGATATAGAGATGGGCAAACAATATATTGCTGATAGTAGCTCTAAACACATTTTGTTACATTATGAATTTTGTAAAAATCAAATAATAAAAATCATTTTAAATCTAATTCTTCAAATAATTATTATAAATAATAACTGTTTTATTTTTAATTGAATTATTATTGTCAATATCCCAAATGGAATTGAAAAAGGAAGATGACCACCGGAATTATAGAAGCTTACTTCTTCTCAGACTTTCTAATTAACTTCGATGAATTGAAATGAGAAGGATCTTCTAAAGATGAAGAATAATTCAAGATATTTTCATATCATGAAAGCTTAATAGTATTGAAACATTTTGGCTTTGTAAGATTCATAGGCGTTAGAAATGTTCTGATGCTTGAAAATAATTAAATCAAATTAAAATAAAAAAAATATGAAGATACATAATGCTGACATATTATGAAATAAATATAATATCATTATAAAATTATTATGAAATAAATATAATATCGTTATAAAATGAGGAGATGAACGTACAAACTGATATTGTAATAAATTCTTCATATCACTTAACAGGTCTGACATACAGAGACTATATGAAAAAGAATTTATTATACAAAGACTATAATATTACATTTTAAAAATAAAAGATTTAGAAAACATGATAAGAGAAAAAAAATAATATTTGAATAAAAAAAATTACTTCCCTTTTATCCGATATTACTAAAGTTGCTTAATAATTTAGCATCATAAATTTCATCTAGAGTTTCTTTTTTGTTCTCACATTTATTATTCTCTATCTAATAATAGAGATGAAGTTTAGCAGATCTTAATTTACATGTCAAAGGCAAGCAACTCTTTCTTAAAAAATTGTGATACGCAATCAAATTAACCACGTAAACCCAGCAATTCTGGGATTTTCTTATGGGAAAAAATCTAAGTATAGTTCTTTAAATATTTTTATATGAAAATCTTTGTCATATAAATTACTAAATTAAAAATTTAGTCCTGATTGGAAACTTTTTTAATGATTTAAAAAATTAAAAAAATTATTATTTTCATCATTGTTCTCGTTAAAATAGTAATTTTAAGTCAATTAATTTAAGTATATTGTTGTTTATAGTGAGAATTATATTTTATAAGTTTTAATTAATTATTTTATTATTTATAAATTTATTTCTAATTTTTAAAAATTTTTTACCCATTGCAATAAGTAGATATCTTTTTGTTTAAGATCTTGTGAATGACTAATAAATTTTATAACTAACTCATTAAATAAATTATTTTGTTTTCTAATATGATATCATAATACTACATCTCCCAAAAACAATCCGTCTATTCTATATATGCAAATACAAGCACAAATGTAACTTTATCCGAAAGCAGATTTGGAAATAATTGATTTATGAGGTTGGAAAAGAAAATGTAACTGCATGATCATGCATGCCAGCTAGAACCTCTGATCCACTCACTGCAAGGTCTTTCTGTGCCATTTTGTTTCATTCGACCACCTCAACTGTTCTTTCCATTTCATGGGAACAAAGCTAGCTGGAAAGTTTGAAAGTATGGCACTGTGTTGCCTTCGAACCAGAGGACGGTGTAAGTACCTGGTACACCTGTGACTGTCACTGTATCTGTATCATGTTTAAGTTTTACACAGTCTTATTTATTTAACCACCTTTTCTAAATTCAGTAGAACTGTAATTATTTAACTTAACCAAGATATAGTACTACAATTTTGAGTATTCCTTTGTCTAAGAAACAAAATAAAGGAAAAAGAAAAAACAAGGTAAAAAAAATGCTTGATTGAAAAGAAAATGCATTTATTATTAATACAATTATTTTTTTAATTATTTATTATTGTAATAATAAAAAAATTAGCAAAATAGAAAATAAAAAATTATATCATAATGGATTATGTATTATAAATATTTAAAACGCTTATTTAAATGTCATTTATGTATATAATCAACTAAGTTGTAGTTTTTCCACATTTACAAGTAGAAATTTCTCTCTTTTATTCCATTTTTCCGTCTCTCCTCTTCATATGTACTCATCTAAATCATCACTCATCAATTTATTAATTAATTCATACATCTGTCATCTCCCTTTCTTATACCAAAGTCAAACTAATCAAAATGATAGGGAAAAAATGGTTGTTAATTTTCAAGAAAAAAAAATGATAAAAAAAGACTAAGTAATAAAGATTGATAGAATATCATTTTACTATTACAAAAATAAGATTTTAATTAACGATTTATTATAACAGTTGAAATTTCATCATATAATAATATTTTTTAAATATTGAAAACTTTTAATATAAATCGTCATTTGATCCGACACAAAACTAATTACTTATTATAATGAATAAAATTTTACACATTATAGTAAATAGTTTCAATACGATTTTATATTATAATCCACATAAAAAGTTTTTTTTTCTTAGTGTGAAAGCACAAACTGAAGATCGTGTTCACTTCTCCCTCAACTGATCACACATTGCCATTTTTGTCGATGCAAAGCTTTGTTCTATCTCTTCTTTTTCGATATTACAATGTGAAGCTTCGTTCTCTCTTTTGAAGGTTTCTCTTCTCAAGGTTTTTTTCATTTTAACTCTTTTAGTCACTCTAGGATATTTGTATTATCAGTTTATAGTTTTATGAATTGTATTTTCGACAACCATATGGGAACTGTCGTTAGACTTGTGTTTTTTTAATAGGATTTTCTTGTAATAAGCTCATGAGCTGTGTGTGAATGTTTTCGTTGACCACTCAATGTCAACGTTTGCTATATTGATGATTGCCAATTAAGTATCCCTTTCTTCTCAAGGAGTACGAAATAAGCTAAAATCCTGTTAGTTACACACACAAAACAACATAAGTTTGTTGTGACATTTTCTCAATAATAATTAATAAAACTTTTGAAGCAGCATGTGAACTTTTGGAGACGAAACAAGGTGCAGTCGCTAAACAATAAATTGCGCAACCGCGATGAAACAGAAAGTTCCTAGATTTAAACGGAAAATAGTTGTTGGAGCTTTGGATCCGCTAGCTTTTAATTGATATATATAAAATCATATTACGAAAGCGTGTACTTGCGAAAGTGCCTAAACTTTGCGTCTAAATTAGTGTGTTTAATAATATTTATAATTTTGTGACTTCAATTTGAAAAGCATTCACAACGGCGTTCAAGAATGATCCAACAAAATCCAACTAGAAGCAGCCTCCATTTCATGTGGTTGTGGGTCCCTTCTCTCTGTTTTCTTTACATATCGTGTCATATGTAATATGACCAAAAAAACCCTTACTAAGGGGTGATTGGCTTCGCAAAAATGCTTCTTTTTGAAACTTGCGGTACAGATGATGACCCTTACTTACCATTTTTATCTCTTACGTAAATTGCAAAGCTACAAACAACGACATTAAATCATTCTAACTTGGGCTACAAGTACTTCAACTCTATTCTTTAACATATAATGATGAGCATTAAAGTGTCTTACAATATGAAACTATTTTTTTTTAAATTGGTAAATGCTATAGTCATTACTTTTATTTTAGAAAAAAATTTATTAAAATATGTAAAAATCGTTCTCACGCAATTTTAAACCCTTCTCATAATTTCTAATGATTTCTGTTTTCAATATTTTAGCCAATATCCTTTAAAAAGTTCTCAAACACAAGTTAACCTATCATTTGATGACACTTCAAATAATAACTAGTAGATAAAGTCTCTTAAATGATTACCTGGACTAGAACAGTTTTGCGGGTTGGGTTGGTAAATCAATGATAACCTATCCGAGTAGAGGGCATTATAGTAATGAAGTAAAGAAATTATATAATGTACAGTCTTCCAGCTTGATCCAACCGCGTACAGTGGAGACGTGTCCTAAACGAGTTGGCATTTCACATTTGATATGTGAAACTTAGACTGAAAACAAAAACTACTTATCTGTCTCTTTCTCTATTCACGCTACGCGTCCAAACTACCCGACACCTTTCTCTCTCTCTTTTTCTACTCTCTCTTATATATTGGATATATATGGAAAGAGCAACCAACATCTTTCATCACTACTTAGGTTTCTGTTTCAACAACATTAATTGAAGCACACTTCGCATTTAGTTAATATCTTATACCACCTATAATGGGTTTGAAGAACGGTGGCGTTGGTCATAGAGCATGGAACCTGCTGCGAGTGACATTGCTGTGGGCACGTAAAGGTGGGGTGTTGAGGCGCAGGGTGGCAATGGAGCTGCGTCTGGTTCCGAAGTACTTGAAGCGTCTCGGCCACACTAATACGCCACCCAGCCATATTCATTACTTTGAGCGCGAGCTCTCCTTCGACAAGACCCCCATTTTCCATGTCAAGATGTACAGGCCAACCTCTATGCGCTTCCACTTGCCTCACATTCCTTGTATTAACCCACAAGTTGATTTTGAATATGATTTCAATGATGGTGGTGATGATGACGTTGAATATGATACCGGGAGAAAGAGTGCCCTCACGGCTGCAGGAGAGAGTGACCAAGAATTTTATCATGATTATGAAAGACAGCTGGAGATGGCTTGTGGTGAACAAGAGGATGAACAAGTAGCAGATGGACAAGGGATAGATAAGCGAGCTGAGGAGTTCATAGCAAAATTCTATCAGCAAATGAAGCTGCAGCGCCAGATTTCTCTTCTACAATACAATGAAACACCCAATAGAGACACGACTTGTTGAGCATGCTTTCAAAACTACCTGCGGCTTCACTACTTTTTTTTTTTTTTTTTTTTTTTTTACGAAATTTTTTTTTTTTTTTTCAATTTTTTTTTTTTTTTTTTATCTGTAACCAACTTCATTTTTTCTTCTTTTTCTGTTGAGTTTTGATGCCACGACATTTTAGTAAGAGAAATGAGAGTACTGCGGGATGTATAAATACCGGGAGCTACACTTGAGTTCTGCTATTTACATTTTTTTCATAATTTTGCAATAAATGCCGCAGAGCTGCCATTCATTGTTGAATTTAAAAGAATGTGACTGATAGTACCTATGTTTATTACATCGAAAGAACTTCTATAAACTTGTGTAAAGCTATAAAAATAATTTGCAGTTCATATTTTGCAAGCTTATTTCATGCCCAAATTTTTAAGAAAAATTCTTTTCTGAAAAAATTTATTAAATAGTTAAATTATATATAAACACGACTTATGTCTCACTAAGAAGAAAAAGGCCAAATCCTGTGCAAAGGCAATGATGGGAAGCTGACAGATTTCATCCATAATTACCAACGCTGTACAGTCCATGTAAATATATAGACATAGAATGGTCACAATAAGAATAACGATACCAAATTAACTGGTGTTTTAGCTTGGCACTAGTTTCTTAAAATTAAAAGTACGTGATCCTTACTGCAAATCCTTAAATTGTCATCAGATCTAAAGAAGAAATTATGCAAGTTTCATACACAAATGTATAGAGAACGGAAAACGTAAGACAGCAGATTCTCAGAAGCGTAAAACTGTGTTGATCTGATGAAAATATCGATCAAAATTTGTGACAGTTTAAAAATCATATATACAAATTTACCATTATGTCATAAATCCATAATTATAATTTTATCCTTAAAAAGATTTCTATGTTTCAAAAATTATCGTTAACAAACCTTCCAAAATAATAGATTATGTAGATAACGCAGGTCCTAGGCAAACTCATACATTTATTACCTCTTGGTTCTACTTACAATTGATGAATAGAAAATAAATATAAAACCTCACAAGCGAACATATAATGAAAAACATCGTGTATATTTAGGGTGGCATGCTGAACTCATCAAGCGAACATAATCTGAAACAGTTATCCGAAACTTCGCAAATGTCAAAGTTAATGGTCAGTACCCAAAAAAAGTGGCTGCTTAGTAGAAAAAAATGTGCCATATTCATAATGAATTACCATCAATAAATTTTTATTCTGCAATAAAGGTCGAAAAGACATCGAAAATGAAATCTTACATTAAAAGGACATGGTATTACATATGCGGCAATCTACACCCACTGGAAAGTGTTTGGCCACTGCCCAAATTTATTTAGAGCGTGGCCAAGACTTTCCGAAATAAACAAAGTGAAGAAAAGACCTTCTGAACCCTACAAAGTTACTATTCTAGCTGCCATGCTTGATTGCATTATCTTGATGAGCAACCTACTTCACGCATCTTGCCATAAAATGAATGCAAATCAGTTAGTTACTTTGAGGTTTTCTGATGATAAAACAATGAATGTTGTGGAGGTGTGAATAATATTACTCGGCCACTAAGCTTTAGAGTAAGCATAGGCAGCTGCAAATGTACAATATTACTTCCTTACCTCTCCCCAACTTTTTTCCCGCTGGAGAACCAGTTTACAATGGGAAGATTAAAATATTATAGGAGAGGTTCTTCTAGTAACAAAATCAAAGATCAACTTCCATTTTGTCTACTAATATAGGCTTCCAATTTCCCCGTTGCGGCCAATATGAGACCTACGTGCAGCATCATTAAATGTTTAATAGACAACCAAAACAGGAGTTGATGATAATAGTTAAAAGCTATTTGAAATGAGAAAGGCGAATTAAGTGTTTGAAACTACTAACTTAACACGGATGATGAAGATGACTTTTAGGTCAGTCATTCATTATAAGATCCATAAGATTATGAAAGGCGAATTAGTGAGTCGCCAGTACCTAAAAACAAAGCAGATGGTCGCGCTGGCCGTGATTTGAATTCAGGATGGAATTGCACGCCTACATAGAATGGATGACTTGGAAGCTCTAAGATCTGCACAAGAGAGAATTTCTGAAAATCCAGAAAATAGATGTAGGGTCCATGCAGAAAAACAAGTGGCGAAAGAAGCGAATTCTGTGTAACGACAAAATATAGGAAAACAAAAACAGGATAACAAATGCAACCACAATTGAAACTGAGATTCTCAACTTATATTCTAAATTAATATTGCTTCGCATCAACATTACCCAAGCTAAAAACTTACCTCCATTCGTTTTCCACTTTCATCCTTCCCAACAAATTGTAGTCCAGCTTCTTCTAAAGTTCCAATCACATCTGGATTTACCTGCATAATGTTGATGTCAAATAACTGACCATGTACCACATCACACCCATCCCCCAAAACCATCGCACCGTCACACAAAAGAAGCTTCTCAATCAAACCTCATATCTGTGCCGATGTCGTTCATCCACATATTCTGAACTACCGTACCTAGCAATTAGGAACAAGAGAAAAATGAGGGGACAGAGAAGAGGTGTATAAAAAATTTACACAAGACAGACTATTTTTTCAGATCGTCATTCTTTGCACTATATTCAGGACAATAGTCCTTAAATTCTTTTTTCGATGTTGGGGGTGTTGGGATGGTGGTGGATAGAGGTTTGGACAATATGCTGTGCGATAGGAGCTACCCCTTACCCTTCATCTACATTGAAGATAGAACTGTAGATATCGAATCCCAAAGCCCTTAGCAATCAGGATATTGCAAAGACAACTCAGACCCAATCCTAATTTTCGTTGAAATCAAACCATTCCCAGATGATGAAGCACTTTAGTACTTGAATACACCCAACCTCATTTATTGACATGTTTCCTTCAAAGTAACAGGAGGCCTAGACTGAGATTTAATATTTGTCAATAGTCCAACACCTCTCTTAAAAAGCAATATAATTTGGGGACCGGGTTTGAAGATGAGCTATTTCACTAGAGGGATATCTGACCTGCCTTTTATTTATTATTTCATCATCATTAAAATACTACCTAATGGGATATAGCTAGGTCACATACAGCTTGGAAGTGATACAATCAGATGTCTGTAAAAGTGTTCTTCGAGATCCAAGTCTCATGGTACTTCCCATATGCGTTCGTGAACCCTGTTTATAACAGAGTCATTACAAACACACAAAAAAGTATAACAGGGAAAACATGGAAGGGGGGAGCTCAGAAACATACATACCTCCGGCATGAAAATCACAACAGGATTTGGTGTTTGGGCATCAAACTCTACACTGTTTGCGTTTTCCCAACCCAAAACCTTTCAATGAATGTTGAATTACAATATTAAAAACATGTAGTTAAAAGAACCAAACATCACAAATAGATATGTTACTTACTGATCTAGCAAACTCAATTACAGAAATTTGCATTCCCAGGCAAATCCCAAGGTAAGGAACATTGTTCTCTCTAGCATATTTGGCAGCAAGCATCATACCTCTCACACCACGATCTCCAAATCCCCCAGGAACCAAGACACAATCAGCGCTCTGCAGGTGTCAATTTTAGAAAAAATAAGCAATACATATTTCCTTGTACTGTATAAGTCCAATTTCAAAGATGATCCAACAGAACCACTATCGATACTACACACACGGAAAACATGTTATTTCCCCTAACTAAAAAAGACTAAAATAAAGCAGAGGACACGTATCTAAAAATCTGTCTCAGCATTTGCCCACCATATGCTCCAAATATAATTTGACTAAGTTTTTAAAAATTGCATGTTCTGCTGGTGCATTTACCTTCAAAGTAGTCCAGGCTGCAGCATGTGCTTCTGGTGTCTGAGTAGAAACACAAAATAAAATAAGCCCGACATCCTTCAAAGTGACAAGTAATCTAATTTCTTCAAATGCAATTTGAAAGAAATCATTACTGATTTTGCACTCTCATCTTCTAGGTCAGACGCGGCAATCCAGTCAATTGATGGTTTCAAAGAGCGTGCAACACAAGCATGCAGAAGGGCCTGTAAATAATTAGGCATTATAAAAAATTATTACACAAATAAATAGATGTAAAATTATTCAGTGCATTTCAATGACAGCCCTTGTATTGTCTTGTCAAAAAACGACTAGCAAAAGCAAAATTTATTCGTTAAATGAAAAAGCCACCACGCTGCAATGGAAATGGGTTAATGCTCCCAAATTGTTGTTTAAGCTTTACATTATATAAAACAACAAAGCATGCTAATTGCGACCAAAAGGAAATAGCAATTAAGGATTTAGTAAGAATATGAAATTCGGATGATTGCTCCTGAAAATGACATTAGATTTATGGAAAAAATCAGACTTAAGGCAAAAAAAAGCCAGAATTAAATGCTATTATGAAGTTGTGCCCATATGATAGACTCCTCATTTTTAAAACCAAGTTAATAGCTACATAGTAAATATAATAATATTCCCTCAAATTTTCAATTAAGCATTGTGCAACTCTTGTGATAAACATGAAATAAGAGATAAAACACACCTTTACTACCGATAAATATGAATCTGTTAGACCAACATACTTTCCCACCATTGCAATCCTCACCTGTAAATTTCAAGTGCTATCATGCTCATGCACAATTTATTATAATAAAGTTGGAAAAAGTATTGCAACCTAAAGATATAATACTAACAGATTCAGTAAGACTATCAAAGGTCTCGGCCATCTCTGTCCACTGCTGCAAACCAGGAGGTGTAGCTTGGCTGAAAAGAATTTAATGTGTAGTAGATTAGTCTTTCCGATTATCACTGTAACTTTCGGAAGATAAAAACAAGTACAATGTATCCAGCACGCCTAAGTATGATCAACTATATTCAGAATAATGAGTATATTCTGTCTCACTCCACTTATGATGTAGGATGGCCAGAGGGGTCATTTAAGCATAGATAGATTACAGTGCAACTGTTCATGCAATTAAGTGCAATTACTGTTGTTGACACGTCATAGTAGAATAACTTTATAAAGGGTTTTGACTTTGAAGGATGCAGAAGATATAGGGTTAATATCATCCTAGTAAAAGTTTGCAAACTGTAACAGACTCAATTGATCAAATTGCATAATAACTTGAAGTTTTATTCTATCTTTCTTAAATCATGATCGTCTACTTTCTTAAAAAAAAAAAAAAAAAAAAAAAAAAAAAAAAAAAAAAAAAAAAAAAAAAAAAAAAAAAAAAAAAAAAAAAA
>Ga0209700_109769_pt1 | contig 10711 bp, 19 predicted proteins | sample SiratroredBW_FD_187528 | JGI IMG/M metagenome (GOLD analysis project Ga0209700, IMG submission 187528) | Root nodule microbial communities of legume samples collected from California, USA - Siratro red BW (SPAdes) (version 2) | ecosystem: Host-associated > Plants > Roots > Nodule | place: USA...
ATTAGATACTATAATTATGAAAGCAGGTGATTAAGTAATTCATCAGAAGGTGATAAAATGGATTGACTGAAAAACATACCGACGGACAAAACCCGTCGGTAAAATCTGTCATAGACTTTTACCGACGGAAGGTTTCGACGGACAAAGGCCGTCCAAATTTACTGATAGATAGTTTTGATGGATGTCAGCCGTCCAAATTTACCGACGGATTTTTCGACGGATAATATCTGTCGGTAATTACCGATGGATTTTTCGACAAATGAGGTCCGTCGGTAATTACCGACAGATTTTTTGACGGATGAGATTCTTCGGTATTTATCGACGAAAAGCCATTCTCCGTTGGTCAATTTTTCGAGAACTAAATAACCGACGGTTACATGTCCGTCGAAAATCTGTCGGTAATATGTTGTTACCGACGGATAAATGATGTTACCGATGGATTTGGGCCGTCGATTATTCTCTTCTTTTTTGTAGTGGTAGATGTAGAATTGGAAAATGAAAATGTTGATAGTTATTGTAGGAGTGTATTTAGGTGTGGAATAGTTAAGGTAAAGATGGTTTTTGATGAACTTGTTAAATGTCAAAGTGATGGTAGGGTTGACGGATTTTCTAAGCTGTATATTTCGTTAGGTTTATCTGAACTTTTGTTTCCCAATAGAATGGGAAATGTGCATTCAGGTTTGTTTAACATTGTAGATCATTTAGGTGAGCTTGATAGGTTTAAGTGGGGCATAGTTGTGTATACATATTTATTGAAAAGCTTATGTCAAGATGTATTCACAGCCAACCACAATCATCAATTGTTTGTGTGGCAAGTTGTGTATACTTGTTCCGGGTAAATTTTAAAGTGCTTTATAATGTTAATTTTCAAATTTATTATGTACTAAAGTTCAATTTATGATTTCTAATTTGACTAAAAATATGGGCTTTTGAGTACGTAATTGTGACAAAGCAAAAGTCCCAAAGAATTACAACTAAATTCCCCCAAAATCCTACATTGGAAGGATGTTAGAGTCGGTGAGAAGGAGGTCGAATCAGCCTTCGACAACAATGTGGTGAGTGAAGTTTGTTGGATTTGAATTACTTCCCTACAATCTGTGTTAACATTAATATTATTTTAATGTTGAACTGTTTTGCACTTAATCTTTGTCGTTGTCGAACGAAGAGTGTCGACAACATGTGGTGAAAGTAGCCTTTAAATTTGACATTATTGAAGTGAAGGATAAGAAAAAGGATGAAGAAAAATGTGCAAAGATTGTAGAAGAAATTTTAGAATTGAATCGTTTGAACATCAAGAATTATTGATATAGAGACTTGAAGCTCAGTTGAGGGATTTGAAAGACCTTTTTATCCAACAAAAGCAAAAATTTTCAAACAAATTTGACGTCTCCCACTCACTAGTTGAAGGTAAACGGGCAGCTGAAGGCAAAGATGGTGAAGAAGGTGTGGTTGAAAGTGCTGAAGAAGTTGTTGTTGAAGGTGTGGTTGAAAGTGCTGAAGAAGTTGTTGTTGAAGGTGTAAAACCATTTGGTGAACAAGGTGTTGTTTGAAGGTCAATGTGAACAAGGTGAAGGTGAAGGTGAACAATGGGAAGCCAAGGTGAACACAACAATATGTACGACCACATGAAGGAGGGTCCCCGACCGCAACAACAAAGTTGGGCTATGAGATCACTTTGGATTGTATATTATAGGAAAAGAAGACGTAAGTCAAGCGAGCCACAGAGGGCATTGTATCTGACTTATGAAGAATTTTGTATATTCGATACATGTGAATGAAAATGTTTGATAGAGCTATAAAGTTTTAATTAAAATTGTAATTTGAAGTTTGTTTACCTAATTTTGTTTGTGATTATTGAATTAATACTTTGGATGAAATGAGAAATGGAGGTAGAAGTTGTTTCTATGTTGAAATAGGTGTTAATATATCGTAGTTCACAATTTGTTTACATTGACAAAGGATCATATTTATTCGCAACAAGGTTTTTTATGATAAGTTGTTTACTTAAACTAAGTTTAGACATGGTGTTAAAATGAAGCAGTTAATAAGACAAGAAGCCATATTAATTCCCTGTTCAATGACAGCACAATTGTATTGAATGCCAGGGTGCAAAACATGTCATGTCAAGGGGCACGAAATTGCTGGTTGTGCTGGGTGGTCAAAAAGTTCAAACCGGTTAAACACTTTTATAAACAGAGTTAAACACTTTGAATGTGCAATGCTGGTGTTGGGTGCAGGACCACTATCTCTTGGTTCATGTCACTTGGAAGGTGTTGCACAGTGAAGAAAGGCACACTTGTATCGAATGACAGGGTGGAAAATATGTAAGGGATTGAAGTATGCAGGTGAAGGGGCACATAAATGTTGGTTGTGTTAGGTGACCAAAAAGTTTAACAAAGTTAAACACTTATATACACAGGTTTAAACAATTAGTATGTGCAGGGGTGGTCATGGCGCAGGACCCTTGTCCTTGGTTCATGTCCCTTGGTAGGTGCTCCGCGGTGAATCAAGTCACACTTGTATTGAATGCCAGGGTGGAAAACATGTAAAGGATTGAAGTATGGAGGTGAAGGGGCACATAAATGTTTGCTGTGTTGCACTACAAAAAAACTCAAAATTACCAACGAGATAAATTGATTGTGTGTAAATTTACCGACGGATCTTGGGTAAATCCATCGATAATTACCGACGGACTCAGAAATCCGTCGCTAAAATCATCGATAATGATATTTTACCGACGGATAAAGTTCGGTCGATAAAATTTCATCTGTAATTTAACTTTTTCTTGTAGTGTTTGGTGGTCAAAAAGTTCAACTGAGTTAAACACTTATATACAGAGGATTAAACACTTTGTATGTGCAATGTTGTTCATGGCGTAGGAAACCTATCCCTTGGTTCTTGTCATTGGTAGGTGCTCTGCGGTGATCGAAGACACACTTGTATTGAATGCCATGATGCAAAACATGTAAGGGATTGAAGTATAGAGGTGAGGGGGCCACAAATTTGGTGGTTGTGTTGTGTGGTCAGAAAGTTGTGCTGGGATAAACACTTAATTACATTGGGTTAAACAAGTTGTACGTGCAGTGGTAGTCATGACACAACACCTGTACCCTTTAGTTCATGGCATTGGTAGGTGGTCTTGATCTCTCTTTAACCGTTTCTTGAATCGCATTACATAATTGTTGCATTTTGTGCTTGCTATCAAATTTTCAATTAATTGTTTTTCACCTTCAACTAATTGACTTTCATGGTACTGCACTATACCTTGAATTGTTCTGCATAATTCTGACTTTCTGCCATTCCAAATTGGTTTTATGCATTTCCATATTAGTATATTGTAATATATTGGATCTGCTGTGAAAAATTGGTTTCTAGCATTTTTCTCTTTTGAAAAATCAACTAATTGATTCTCTATTTCAATTAATTGATTCTTCTACTATTGTTGTTTTGACTCTTGCAATTGATTGGTTTTTTTGCTTAATTGATTACATTCAGTTATTGACTCCAGTTTGAGTGTTTGCAATTAATTGTTCCTTCTTGTCACAACCGTGGTCACGACAGGACGGCGATCCGAAAAATAATTTAATAGATTTTCAAAATAAGGGAGTCACCACTATAGTTTTCATGGAAAACTATGAAAAACCAAAGAAAACAAAGATAAGGCTAGTCTACGAAAACCGGATTGCGAGTCCGGGAGTCGGTTACGCGTGGGGAAGGTATTAGCTCCCCACGGCGCCCATCCTAAGACGGTACCTTTAACTGAATAAAATGAAATGAGTGTAATTTTTGGAATGTTTATTTTTCACGGAAAAATAGAAAAAAAGCAAACAAAACATTTTTTATTTTGGAAGGGTTCCGACAAGGTTTAACCTCGCTCCTACGTATCTCCATCAGAGATGGAGAATCAGGGTTACGTAGTTCTATGTAGAAAACTGTTTGTCGGTTGTTGATTTTTGTTTTGAACATTTTTTATATATTTTTAATTTTTAGAGAAATTAGTATTTTTTTTGAAATTAAACTTCATTTTGGATATCGCTTGACGCGTATGACCCTTTGATATTCCAAATGAAATTAAAATTTTCCAAATTCCTATATGACGCGAGGGTCAATTAAGGAACTAATCGAAAGTTTTTTTACTCAAAACGTCATTCTTTACACGAGAAAGAGGCCCTTTTTTTTCTTTTTTTAAAAAAAATAAGATAAGGGCAGTCTTGGAATTTGGGTTTCTATAGGTACAGGCCTTAGCTAATGGCGGTGCAGGAAGTAAACTCAACCCAACTAGTAGTAGGGGTATTTTGGGGATCGGGGATAGTTGCAGATACAGGCTTGAATATGAGGGGGTGCTGCAAGCAACCCACTAACCCATTAGGGTTAGTGACACGCACATGGATGCGAAGGGCATGGTTGACGAAGCTAACGGCGACGACGGCGATGAGCATCACCAGCGGCAACATCGCAAGGGTGGCAGTGTTGGTGGGGGATCGTGGTGCTTAACGGAGGTGCGTGGGGGCTCATGGCGTCTCGTCAGGGTTGCTGGAGGTTAGAGTTGAGGATGAAGCGCCGTCGACGACGGGAACGGCGCTAGAGACTGCTGCTAGGTCACGGTGGTATGGCAGAGTCATTGTTGGAGGAGCCTGGAGGTGTCAGAGGTGCCTCCCGGCCACGGTTACACCGGCGGCAGCTTAGGAAGAGGGTGACATGAGGGAGAGGATGGCATTTGATGGTAGTGAGGCAAGGAAGAAGAAGGTTGGGGGTTAGTGAATGTTCCGTGGCATAGGAATGTGACTCTGGAGGTGCAATGGGAGAGCGAGGCAGCGTAGGGAAACATGGTGGTTAGGGTTGAAGGGCGTGGTGGTTTGGAGGGTTAGGATGGTCGCTGGTGTTTGCATGGGATTCTCTGTTAAAGTATTTGGCGAGAAAGGGGTAGTTGACGAGGTTACAGTGGAAGGGGAACATGGTGGCACATTCACGTGTTCAGGGGCATGGTGGCAAGGCAAAGTCATAGTTGAAGAAGATTGATAGTGCTGGACGTAGGCAGCGTCAGTGGTGAAGAGAGTAATGAGGGAGGCGTGGTGAAATTAGGTTCGTGAAGGTGTTGTGCCCCTGGCTACATGGTTGCTACGGAGGTAAGAGGCCATGGGGAGATAAGGAAAAAGAGTGGCGCGAGGCAAGGGGGAAGAAGGATGGGGATGAGTGGAGAGGGTAACGAGGGAGAGGAAGAAGGTTGGTGGTTGTTTGAAGTGGAGGTGAGCTGGTGCGTGGTGAAGGTGACGAAGGGCTGATGATGGTGGTGGAGGGGTGAAACGTGGTGTGTCATGAAGGTAAGGAAGTGGCGTGGTTGTAGACACTTGCATGTTAGGTTAGGATGTTTTAGGGGTTGGCGAAGAATTGGGGTGGCTCCTGGCAGCATAGGGAAGGAAGGCATGGCAAGGGTGGTTTTGGATGGTTATGGGAAAGGGAAGGAAGGCGACATTGGCGCGTTACGTGAAGATGCATGATGGTGGCCGAGAATGGTGAAGGTGGTGAGGCTATGTTGGAGGGTTGTGAGGCAAGGTTAGAGGGCACGGTGGTATGGAGGTTGTGATGGCTCTAACATAGCCGAAGATAGAAGGTATCAAGGTTTCATGGTGAGGCAACGGTGGAGCATGGCAATGGAAGCCCTGTTAGGAGACTGAGTTTGGTTTTGGGAGGCGCAATAAGTGAGAGAGAGAAGAGGCTGTTAGGGTTGATGAGAACGTGTATGGGGGAAGGTTTTGGTGGTGTCAGATGCGAGTTGGTTTGGTGGCTTCCCTTAGTGGGTAGGGGGTTGTTTAGAGGCGCATGATGGTGGCTGTTTGGAGGTGATAAGGGAGACGTGATAGCGTAGGCAAGAGGCTAAAGGCACTTGCATGGTGGTTTCCTTAGTGAGTTATGGGGTTTTAGAGGTTGAGAAAGAGAGGTTGGTGGTGAAAGGGTGACGTTGATGGCAAGTGTTGACGTCGTCGCTAAGGTTGAACGGCATGGTGGTTTGGAGGCACATGGCTCTGGAAGGTGGAGGCAAACTAGATAAAACGGCGTCGTTGGGAAGAAGGAAAAAGAGGCGCAAGGGGTGAGGCAGGCAATGTGGAAGGTGAAGGTGTGGGGGGCTGTGATATCAAGGTTGAGGCAGCTGTTGTAGATCAAGGGCATAGGCGTTGGTTCTATCATGCTGTGTAGGGGATATATATTGGAGATACATGGTTTGTGGTGTAGTCGACAGTGGTGCTAGCAAGTCTTGCTCTCGCCAAGAGCAGTAGGCAAAAGGTAAAAAACACAAAAACTTGGAGAGTGTGGTCACATAAAGAGGTGGATGAAGTATATGAGAGTAATATGGGTTTCGTGAGACACTTTAATGGCGAGGGGTGTTTTGTTATGCGAGAAAGTGCATACATGATAAACAAACTCAACGAACATTTGTCTCCTTTTTTTTCAATTTAGTTATTATCGCAACAGTAGGTGAAGAGGCCAACAGGAACGTGAATGCATGCTCGAATAAAAGAAACCAAAAAAAAGAAACCATGGAAATAAACAAAGTACACAACATGCAAACTTTTGAGATAGCAAGCCCATACTTCTTGATTTTGAAGCTGTCGCAGTGTAGTTCAGAATGATCCCGGACACCCTTGAGGACTCTTCCCTTCCTGCAGGTTGCTGTAAGTTACTCTTTGTTTTTGTGTAAAGAATTTCTGTGCCTCCTCAAGAAGGAGGAGGAAAACTCTGAAAATGAGATGCTTTTTGTGTCCTCTCTTGAAAAGAGGGATCTCCCTAGAAGAAGGCAGACGCGCCTTGCATGCCAAGCCAAAAACAAAAAATGCCAAAAACCGTGTTCTCGATAAAGGGTCCCTAGAGCATCCGTATGCAGGAACCAAAACCTCACCATTTTTTTGCAAGAGACAAAGAAGCTTTTTTCAGAGAGTAGTGGAAGGCAGTGTGGAGTACGGGAAGATTTGGGAGAGAGGATTGAGATGTTGTCGTTTCTTTTGTTCTTCTTATTAATTTATAAAAATGAAAATTCTGAAAAAGAAATATTAAGATAAAAAACGAGAAAGGGATAAAAAATTATAATCCTAGTCTTTTGCCTTAAAATGAAATAAATTATATTTTTTGCATATTTTTATTTTAAAATAAATAAATAAATAAATCCAAGCTAACAACTTATTTAAAAAAGAATTTTTTATTGATTTTTTCTACTACCTTTTTTTTTTTAATTGATAAAACCACACATTTTTTTACAACAAAATGCAAATTTGATTAAATAATTTCTCTCTTTTTTTTTAATTTTCTTTTAGAAGTTAATTAGAAATAAATATTATTTTTTTTGAATTTTGTTTATCTGGACGAAATTAGGTGTTAACACTTCTGTTCAGTTGATTGATATTTTTAAACTTAGCATTCTTTAAGAAATTTCAATTTGTTAAGTTTTACTTTCAATTAAGTATTTTATGATTTTTGAAGAATCTTGAAAAATCACATTCACAGTTTTAACTATTTTAATGTTTAGAGTGGTTTATTGAAATTGATTATTTTTTGTTCAATTAATTGTTTTCTGAATTCAATTAATTGAATCTGTCTTGCTTTGGACTGTGAGTGTTTTTCAATTGATTGTTTTTGTTGATCAATTAATTGTTTCTGGTTTGTGCAGTAATGTATAATTTGTTCAATTGATTCCTTCCGCATTTCAATAATTGTTATTTGTTGAGTGTTGTACTGTGAGCGATTTTTTACTATGCACTTTAAAATCAAACTCTTGATTGTTTTGATAAAGAACTTTCATTCTACAGTTTATTACTTTCCATCTTTTGTGAAAATTTTTGAAAATTTAATTCTCCTCATTTCTTGAACTCAACCTAAACTACTTTTCAAGGTTTACTCTTGTAGTAGTGTAATAGGGTTTTGCACAGTGTTTGGGTGTGTTCTTGCAAGGTGCAAGATAAGTTCTTGATTGTATTGATTACACATTTGTGATCTTTAGTGAATTTCTTTACATGATTGATAAAAAGACTGGGTGTAACTCTTGAGGAAGAGTGAACCAAAATAAATTCTTGTGTTCTTGCTCTCTATTTCCTTAAATTTGTGAATATGTGGAGAGACATGAGTAGATGTAAAAGAAGTTGGTGTGACCTTCCCGGTCATGGCTCACATTATCTATAGCTACACAACGCTCCACAGACAATTCACCATGAAAGACACCATCAACAAAAATAGGAACACTCGTCATATAGGTCTCTACCATAGACCTATATTTGGAAAATTGACAAGTCACTTAACAACTAGCCCAATCATATTCACAAGAGATCGCTATCGACTTTCTCTGTTGCTAACTTATGAGCCCCAATTGGAGTGGTCACTCCAATTGTGACCCACCCTAACCCTCGGGTGTCCATGTGAATAAGGGAAAAAGAGTAATGAAAAGGGAAAGGCCCCGCTATGTACCTAAAATAACTGCCCCAACCCCAAGTCCTACACCTATACCATCTCCATCCCCTACTAATGTCAATATACCAACCCAATTACAAGGTGTTGTGTTTACAACAACATCAAATGATGTTGCTAGTAACATTCCTTCTATATCAAGACAAGTGCTCCCTCCAGTCAAATCTACTCCATCCCTATTTGTTGCATCGGCACCTACACCATCAACTACAATGTCATCAATACCATCACCATTGCTAGGGGTACCACCATTATCAAGAGGCGATGGGCAATCAGACATTCAAGATCGTACCCCATTTAATGTTGTTCTTCCTATGATTTCACCTGGTGGTCAAGGGTAAGAATTAAATAACAAGATGTTTGAATCATATTGTATACTAATTTTGGAATTACTTTTTCCTATTAAGGTTTTATCCATGTAGGATTGCATCACAGCAACCATTCAACAACAATATCATCAGTCGTGGCCTACATGGGGTTCAATACCTGATCCAGATAAGGACATGTTTTTCCAACGTTTCAAAGTAAGCTTTATCATATTTATCATTCTTATATAAAGTGTAATAAATAATTTTTTTGTTTGTTGTGTAATCAATCACTACTAATGTTATGTTTACCAATCAATCACTTTACTGTTTGTTTTTCTTTTTTTACCATGTGAATTGTTAGTAAACAATTACTATATAGCTATCTGTCATCCACTATTCCCAATTGTGTTTACATAAATGAAGGTCAACTAAAAACCGAAAGATGAGCAAATGATAAAAAAGAATTTTCATTTCAAAGCTTCACATAGGCTGTCACAAATGTTCATGCAAGCACGGAAAACTCAAAAAAAGCCAAATTGGATGTTTGGTGATGTGTGGAACTCTTTGTTATCAATATGGAACTCTGCAACCTATCGTGCAAAGTGTTCACAAGCCCAACAAAATCGGGCATTTGAAATAGGTGGCATTTTACACAAAGGCGGCTCCATTACTAGATATGAACATGCAATTCGCATGGTAAGTACACTAAACATAAATAATTTTGATTTTTTATAACTTCTTATATTAATGATGATGTTTGTAGGAGAAGAAGATGGGTCATCCACAACATATGAATGAGGTTTTTAAACAAACTCATGTAGGAAAGGGTACTCTTGAATTTGTGGATGAACGATCTAGGAAGACACATATAAGTACAGTATTGTTTTGTTATTTATTTTATTATAATATGTATATGTATAACTGATTTAGTTTATATTTTTGAATAACAGGAGGAATTTGAGAACAAGTTTTCTCAAGCTATATCAGAGGCTACATCTTGTGGCGGGGCATCAGAATCATCCCTATAGACCTTATAGAGGAAGAAAGAATAAGGAATGAAACTTGAATTCGAGTTGTAGGAGGAAAATCTACCAAAGGTTGCATCTATGGTATTGGTTAGGTCACCTACAATTCCAACTATGTAGATAACCTTATATATCACGGATCTTCAAGTCTTCCTTCTGATTCACAAGATCTTATTGAACTAAAATAAGAAGTTCAAACATATAAGGAGTCAAATGAAAAACTAAGTCAATAGGTATAATCACTTGTTAAGGTTGTCCAAACATTACTTCCACCGGGTGCATGGACTGTATTTCAACAAGAATAGGAGCAACACCAACCATCATCACAACATGAACAGTGATCACAAGGGAATAATGAATACCAAAATCAAGATCAAGATAAAGATGGACATCCTAACTACTCTACTTATTAAACAATCAATTTTCATTTGGAACTTATGCACTATTAGTATTTGATTTAAAATATTTGTTGTCAGAATTTGATGTCGATTATATGTTGTTGGACCACTATATATGTATTACATTACTTGGTGTTACGTTATATATGGATTACCACTTGATTTGGAACTTGAATTTAAGTATGCTATCACTTGATTGTTAATGTGGTATTAGAACTTGATTTTGGATTATGTAGATGAACTTTTATTTTAGATTATGTGGATGAACTTGTATTTTAGATTATTCATTACAGGATAACAAATAAATTAGAGTACTTGCAAAATGTTTTTTTTCTAACGGATCTTACTTGCATGTAATTTATCTACAAAATATTTTGTATGTAATGTCGTAGATAAATTACATACGGTTTATTCCGTAGATAAATTACATACGACAAATTTCGTATGTAATTTATATACGGAATAATCCATATGTAATGATGTAAAAACATTATCTACAGATTATTTCATAAATAAATTATATACGAAA
>Ga0209700_109771_pt1 | contig 10710 bp, 5 predicted proteins | sample SiratroredBW_FD_187528 | JGI IMG/M metagenome (GOLD analysis project Ga0209700, IMG submission 187528) | Root nodule microbial communities of legume samples collected from California, USA - Siratro red BW (SPAdes) (version 2) | ecosystem: Host-associated > Plants > Roots > Nodule | place: USA...
GCCGTCGTGGAATGGGATGCAGTGGTGGTGTGCGAACGGGGTGCAGTGGCGTTGGGTGGAGGCAAAGTTGAGGAAGAAGGATAAAAGGGGTGGTGGAGGGTATAATGGGATATGAAATATTTTAAAAGAGTTAAATGGTAAATTTGCCTAAAGTATGAAGGTGCAGGAAGATGATATAGAGGTGCAGGAAGAAGCAGTCTTCCACTAAATATAGATTTTTGACCCACTAAATGTTACTTTCTGGCCTTCATGTTTTTAGAGGTCTAAGAATGTAGATTTCGTGTCTGTGATATATTGTGAGCATCCACTTTCTAATAATTATCAACTATCTTTATTTATGATATTTTCCTATACAATATTTGCAATGAGAATTATGAGAGCCTTTTAGATATCCAAATCCTTTTGGGATCTTGTGTAATTGTTTTTTTTTTTCTACATATATCATAAATATGTCGAAAAAGCTCGTTCTAAAAAACATCTCATGTTTTAAAATGTTTATTCCAAAAAACTTAATGTGGAAAACTGATTCCAAAATGTATTTCATATGTTTAGAAAAATTTGTTCTAAAATTGATGTTCCGGAAAAGCTTGTTCTAAAAGATTTTGGAACAGGTAATCCAGAAATACCTTTTTGGAAGACAAAATGGTCATTTTAAAAAATATTGGGAAGCAGATAGAAATTATGGAAGGTTGGAAAAGAATGCTTTTAACACTTTCTAGCTAGGGACAAGTGGGCTTTCGTGCATAACATAAGGGCTTCTTCTTTTTGCACCCCTGTTTTTCAACCTGTACCCTCATATTTGTGTGAAATGACTAAATTTCCCTCCATACTTCTCCTTCACTACACTCCACCACCACTGCCCATCACCACTGTTGCCACTACTGCACTATCACCGCTACAAAAGAAGAAGAGGAAAGTTCTGGAAATTTCATTGCAAAAATCTTATCCTTAAGCATGTTTCAAAATGTATTTCGAAAAACGTGTTATGAAAAAGTTTCCGAATAATATGGAAATCCCTTAAAAAAAAGAGAGGGTAAAACGGCTATTTTAAAAATTATGCACGTGCAGGTTCGAAATTGTGGGGGTGGAGGAAGAAAAACCAAACACGGAAATAGCATGCGCAACCCATTTCTCTTTTTGATTAGGCCTTTCAGATTTCTGCTCACACTTGCGACTACGAATCCAACACAAGAATCATCCTTGTTGCGATCTCTCCCTCTCAAACTCAATATATCGGCAAAATTCCACGGTGGGTTTCTCTGATCTCTCACTATGTCTCTCTGTTAGCGGATAAACAAAGAATTGCCTAGATCTAGCGGTTTTTCGTTTTTCTTTTTCTGCTCTTTGGTTTTTTGCGTTGCAACTTTGGATCCCTGTGGCTGTTTATTGAATTGTTTTGTGGGTTTTTCTTTATATTTTCATTTAATGTTATTACTATATATTTGATGGTTTGATTTTTGTTCACTCATGGATCTGATTTGAACCCTTTGATGTTACACGCTTTGGGTTTTGTTATTTCTTGTGTTTCTATCATCTTTGGCATGTGATGTTGAATTTTGTTTTACTCTCGTGTCTAGATTTGGTGGCGTCGGTGTTAGCTTAGCTTATTGGAAGATTCACCGAAAAGTTTCTCTACATCTGTAGTCGTTGTTGTATTGCATTTAAATTTGAGGAAATGGGGTTGCGAAAACCCTTCATCTGCTGCTGGGTTTTCCTTTTTGTTGTCATCTTTGCTCAAATTACCAATGGGTTTTATCTTCCTGGGAGCTATATGCACACTTACTCAAATAAAGATCAGATATTTGCGAAAGTTAATTCGTTGACTTCCATTGAAACCGAGCTTCCCTTCAGCTACTACAGCCTCCCTTACTGCCCGCCGGTGGGTGGTATAAAGAAAAGTGCTGAGAATCTCGGAGAACTTCTGATGGGAGATCAGATCGATAACTCTCCATACAGATTCCGGATGAATGTTAACGAGACTGTTTACCTCTGTACTACATCCCCGTTGAATGAGCACGAGGTGAAGCTGCTTAAACAAAGGACACGGGATCTTTATCAAGTGAATATGATCCTTGATAATTTACCTGTTATGAGGTTTACCACCCAAAATGGCGTTAAAATCCAGTGGACTGGGTTCCCTGTTGGGTACACTCCACCTGATGGTGGTGCAGATTATGTCATTAACCACCTCAAGTTCACGGTCTTGGTTCATGAATATGAAGGAAGTGGGGTTGAAATTATGGGAACTGGAGAGGAAGGTTTGGGTGTTATTTCTGAGTCTGAGAAGAAAAAGGCATCTGGGTATGAAATAGTTGGATTTCAAGTTGTCCCATGTAGTATTAAGTATGATCCTGAGGTCATGGGAAAGCACAAAATGTATGATGCTCTTTCTCCTATAAGCTGCCCTGCTGAGCTTGACAAGTATCAAGTGATAAGAGAGCACGAAAGGATATCGTTCACATATGATGTTGAGTTTGTGAAAAGTGATATAAGATGGCCGTCACGTTGGGATGCTTATTTGAAGATGGAGGGTTCCCGAGTTCATTGGTTCTCAATCTTAAATTCACTTATGGTTATTTCTTTCCTTGCTGGTATTGTTTTTGTCATTTTCCTGAGAACTGTGAGAAGGGACTTGACTAGGTACGAGGAACTGGACAAAGAGACACAAGCTCAGATGAACGAGGAGCTCTCTGGATGGAAACTTGTTGTGGGTGATGTGTTTAGAGAGCCTTATTGCTCAAAGCTTCTCTGTGTGATGGTTGGAGATGGGGTTCAAATTCTTGGAATGGCTGGTGTTACTATTGTTTTTGCAGCACTTGGCTTCATGTCACCAGCATCCCGAGGAATGCTACTAACTGGGATGATCCTTTTGTTTCTTATCCTAGGAATTGCTGCAGGCTATGTCAGCGTACGTGTATGGAGGACAATTAAAGGAACAGCGGAAGGGTGGAGATCAGTTTCCTGGTCGGCTGCATGTTTTTTTCCTGGAATTGCTTTCATTATTCTTACAGTGCTGAATTTCATTCTATGGAGCAGTAACAGTACTGGTGCCATACCCATTTCCTTGTATTTTGAGCTGTTCTTCCTCTGGTTCTGCATTTCGGTTCCTCTTACCCTCATTGGAGGATTTCTGGGGACAAAAGCTCAGGCAATTGAATATCCTGTTCGCACTAACCAGATTCCAAGGGAAATTCCTGCACGTAAATACCCATCGTGGCTTCTTGTTCTTGGTGCCGGAACTCTTCCATTTGGAACCCTCTTCATTGAGCTTTTCTTCATCCTTTCCAGTATTTGGCTTGGGAGGTTCTATTATGTGTTTGGCTTCCTGTTGGTTGTTCTTCTATTGCTAATCATTGTTTGTGCTGAAGTGTCTGTTGTCCTCACTTATATGCATCTCTGTGTGGAAGATTGGCAATGGTGGTGGAAGGCATTCTTTGCTTCAGGTTCTGTTGCTCTTTACGTCTTCCTGTACTCCATCAACTACTTGGTCTTCGACCTGCAGAGTTTGAGTGGATCAGTCTCAGCTACCCTTTACCTTGGCTATTCATTACTCATGGCCATTGCAATCATGTTGTCAACCGGCACCATCGGCTTCCTTATGTCATTCTACTTTGTCCACTACTTGTTCTCATCAGTAAAGATAGATTGAGGTTCTTGCTGTCATTGCATTAACGATGCTAAAGGTTAATTGATATAACTACTAGCGAGTCCTTTTTGTATCTTGATCACATCGCAGAGTAGGGCAAGGGATGGTGCTTCATTCTTTGTCTAAAACTGTTGTCAAACGGTTTTATGGTGATGGAATCTGCAGCTTGTTCTGCTTCTGCCTGTTCCCAAAGTAGTGTACTCATTCAAGTATTCAACTAGTGTTTAAGATCATTATGTTTCAAGCATTTTAGTAGTTTCTTTAAAATGTTGTAATTCAAACTGTCTCATCTCATTTTAGTACAGTAGAAAAATGATGTTAGATAGATATATGCTTTCAGAACTCGTTGTGATGATACTCACAGTGCTTCTGGGTTTTTAATTTTCTAGCTTCTTTGCGGATTGAAGGATGGAAGGTGACCTAGTATAGGATAAAGTGACGTATTATATTCTATTAAAATGATTTTATTTAAACTTTTGTCTGCATTTTTGCTTTGAGAATATTATTGTATCAATTTTATTTTAGCGGCTACAGCTTATAGTTAATAATTTTTGGATACGGAAAATATTGGATAAACTTAGTGTTGCAATCAAGGCAGTTAAAATCGAGATTTTGAGTAGGATCGTAGAGAGTTTATAAAATCTAAAATTGTGAAATCGTAATATGAATTATAGATTTTACTTTTAAAAAAAATATAAATATAAATATATATATATATATATAATAATATTTTTTGTAAAAAGATAAATAAATAAGAGAAATTAAAAAAAGTATTTGAGGGATGATTCAACTTTAATACAAAATTATTTAATTTTATATAATCTCATCTTTTTATTTTACTTAATGTATTACATGAAAAGTAATTAAGTAATTAAAAAGATTAATTGATGTGTTGAATATATTATGAAGGAGTAATAACAATGTAAAATCTATGTAAAAACATCTAGTGTCCAAATCAGATCCAAGTTAAAGTCACTAATCTTATAAAAACAAACTAAATATACACACATAACTAATCAATTCATTTGTTAATACTTCATCAAACTTTGAGTCTACAAAATCAACTACTTTGACAATACTTAATAAAACTAAAGTTCATCTAATATAAATCATTCACATTAAAATGAAAATGTTAGTTTTATCTCCTTCATCAATAAGAACATTCTTCTCCTTCTTCTCCTCTAAAGTTGGGATAGCAATAACATCATCATCTTCCATACCACCTTGGACTTGACCTTGCACCAAGTGTTCATCTTTATTTGAATCAAGAGTATTATTTAAATCTATATTGCCCAAGTGTGTGTGAGTTGTGGAGTGTGATTTTTTTCTGGCTAATAAGGAGAAATCCAATAAAATCTTGTTAGTGTATGCTCTAATGACGACAAATTTTCCAAACTAGTGTAATTTTTTTTTTGAAATTCCTGAAATGGTGCATTTTTTTATTTATTTACAGATATGGGTAAATTGTGCATAAGAGACAAGATATCATTGTAAAGAAATGGTGGCCTTATTCCACAATTTAATATAAAATTAAATGAAATCCTAAAAAGAGGGATTTAATATAAAAATTAAATGAAATTGTAAAAAAGGAAACGATCTTAATTTACTAGATTAAATTGTGCATATAATATTTCAATTAATGAGTTAATTAATATAGTGAGAATACTGTACAATTTTTAGTAGGGTTAATATTCTCCACCCATTTGTTTGACACGTGTGATACTAATGTGTAACTAAAATAAATGTAAAAAATTTAATTTAATTTGAAAAGAAGACTGGTTATTGAGAAGAAAAGTTACATGCTATGAATTTAGTTATTAATATATGAAATAGATTTAATTAGTAATAAATATAATTTAAAAACTAACAATAAATTAATTTAAAAAGTTATATAATATTTTCAAAATTTTCATTCTAAATTTATTGCTAAATTTTAATTTTATTTTAAATTATTTTATATTAGTAACTAAATTCAAATATCAAACTTAAACTTAATTTTGTTAAATATATTTTATTACTAAATATTAATTTAATTTAATTTTTTTTCAAAATCAAACCTACTTTTAATTTAGCTCAATATATAAATCTCATACTAATATTATTTTTTTTATTTTAATTTAAACAATAATCCCCTCAACCATATTATTGTTTAATTTCAAATTAACTTCACATTTATTTCAATTTAATTTCAATTATTTTTATCAATAATTAAAACCACTTTTGTAACTGTGCATTTATTTTAGTTGCACATTACTAATACATCACAGGCTTACCAAATAAAACAGAAAAGGAATAGGTGGAGAATATTAACTCTATTAAAATCGTACAGCATTCTCATTATATTAATTAACTCATTAATTGAAATATTAGATGTACAATTTCATATAGTAAATTAAGATCCTATCCTCTTTTCAAGATTTCATTTAATCTTATATTAAATAGTAGAATAAGGCCACGATTTCTTTACAATGATATCGTGTCTCCTATGCACGGTTTACCCATATCCGGAAATAAATAAAAGAATGCACCAATTTGGGAAATTTGCCTCTAATAACTTTGGATGTGTAATAAGGATGCTCTAATGACTTTGGATGTGTGAGTGTGACTGAGATTTTAGAATTAAAAGATAGTTAAAATGCTTTAATTAAATTAATTTAGTTTTATTTTAATTAAAATTAAAATGAAACCCAATCAAGAAGAAAAAGTGAACAAAGACTCTTCTTTGTCTTAATTAAATTAATTTAATTTAATTTTAATTGGATTTGAAATAAAACCTAGAAAGAGTAAACTGCAGAGACTCTTCATTTGTCTTAATTAAATTAATTTAATTTTATTTTAATTGAACTTAAAATGAAATCCAATCAAGTGCAAAAGAAACAGTGCAAAATAAAATAAGAGACTCTTCATTTCAAATGAAATGATTTCATTTGAAACTAGTGGAGAGAAGCTAAAAAGACTTTTATTTAAAATGGGATTGGAATGAGGAGTAAAGGTGGAGAGAGAGACTCTTTATTTTTTTTTTAAATTTTATTTGCATTAATACATTAATTTTGATTGGGTGGTATTAGGTAACAACATATATCACAATGTCAGAATTTAATTATATTAATTTTGAATAAAATTAGACTCAAGAAGGTGAACAGTTTGATAACGTGGGATTACACATTTTTTTAAGATTTTTTTAGTGTAAAATCATAAAATCTTACAATTATACAAGTAAACTCTAGATTTTAACTATTATGGTTGCAATAACACTTAGCTTCTTGTCTTCAAATTGATTTTCATTTTTCTGGTTTACTTTTCTAGCAAAGGATTATGGTTTTTGACGGGGGAATGTACACGCCATAATTAGGGAATGTACACGCCATAATTAGAATTAGAATGCAAGTAGCATAACTTTTTCTATTAATGGTGGAAAACGATGTTGTAAACTTTTGATTCAAATTACACAAACATTGCATGATGTATTTTGGAGTTATACTGACATTCCAATTCTTTTCAAGTTTACACTAACATTTTTTTGTTTGTTTTAAAAACATCATATTGCCGATTATTTTAATACATACACTTCTTTAAGTTTTAAAAATATTACATATGTTTATTTGTTTAACTTTAAAAAACCTTAAAGGATCTTAATGTAATTTACTATAATGTCTTTTAAGGCTTATTCTTCCTACACCTCCAAAATTTCTAGCTGCGCCCCCATAATTTTTTTAAAATAACCACTTTACCCTTCATGAAAAAGTGACTTCCAGGTTATTTATTCCAAAAATCTTCACCAGGAACATAATTTTTAGAACAGAATCTTCTGAACACGTTTTTTTTAATACATGAAATATATTTTTAAACAAACTTTTCGAAATAAAATTTTAGAACATACAGTATATTTTCCAAAACAAACTTTTTAGAATGATCTTTTTAGAATACTGATAAAGATGATTTACATGATATTGTTGACTTATTTTATAATAAAAATCAACTCTCTCTACATTTAAAATCGGCTTAATATTTTATTTGATTTAATATTTTATTTGGTTTTTGTTAAGAGAGGAAGAAAAAAGGATTTGATTGCTAATTTTTAATATTTTGATTGAATTTGAGTAAAAAAACATTGGATTAGGAGGAGAATTGAAGTCTTGAAGGAGTGAGAGAAAAGTACAAAATTTGAGTAAAAGAAGTCAAGTTCTGTTTATTAGCAAACTTGAGCCAAAGTAGCACGTATTCAATTCAAATCACATTACATTAAAGTTGTGCCAAGGTGACATGACTTCAATGCAATGTCATTCCAACTAGTGTCATGCTAACATGACTTGTATTCTTTTTAAATTAAACTCAAGTCGTGCAACCCTTACACCAAAGTCATACATTAAACGATCTTTCTTATATAACCATTAGATGGTCTTGGTTATACGCATTATACGGTTTAGGTTATATATGCATTAAATGGTCTAATCTATTTGGGTACAATGAGCCTATAGTTTGTTTGTTTACACTAGATCGTCTGGTATGTTTGTTTATACTACACCATTTAGTATGTATATTTACAGTAGATCGTCTAGTCTATTTGTTTACACTAAACCGTCTAATTTATTTGTTTACACTAGATCGTCTAGTCTATTTGTATAAACTAGATTGTCTAGTCTGTTTGTGTACACTAGACCATCTAATCTATTTGTTTACAATAGATCATTTAGTCTATTTGTTTACACCAGGCCATTGAGTCTGTTTGTTTACATTGTTTAGTCTGTTTGTTCGTTTGTACTAGACTGTCTAGTTTGTTTGTTTGCACTAGACTATCTAGTCTGTTTCTTTACACTAGAATGTTTAGTTTATTTGTTCAAACTATATCGTTTTGATCTATTTGTTTACAATAAACCGTCTAATATATCTGTTTATACTAAATCATCCAGTTTGTTTGTTTATACTGGACTGTCTATTATTTGATTTGTTCACACTTAATTATTTCTTAACCATAAATTGAATCATTTACAAAATTAAAAATCATTGTCAAATTTACATTATGTCTTAAAGAAAGAAAATCATTTTTTTATCTATTGTATCAATATTCATCTTGAAAATAAAGCAAATTTACATCACAAATGCTAAGAATTATTTTAATTACAAGAAAATCACTTTTTTTTTTGTCTATTGTATCAATATTCATCTTGAAGAAAAGAGCAACTTTGCATCACAAATGCTAAGAATTATTTTAATTACAAGAAAATCACTTTTTTTTGTCTTTTGTATCAATACTTATCTTGAAAAATAGAGCAACTTTGCATCACAAATGCTAAAAATTATTTTAATTTTATCTCACAATTATGTTTACAAATGACCAAAATTACACAAAATGATGAAATGATGAAAGTGTTCACTTTCACTATGTTTCTCTTAAATTATTTAAAATCTAACACAATTGTATCTTCATTTATTTGATAAATTGTTTAAAATCTCACACAATTGTACATTTTTCATTTATTTGAAGGAAAGAATGTGCATTATTTGGGGATTTTATGGTGACACAACACTCAAGAAGATGTACTATTCTCAACCTAAACTTATACATTAGGTTCTAATTAATGCCAATGAGATGTTAGCATATGTCCATGTAGCACAGATGGTTACTTGTAAGTCCTAATTTTTTTTTCAATATGATTATATTGAATCGTATACTAAGTTTAGTGGTTTTATGAAATTATAATGTTTCTAAACCCACGTAATGAAAGTTTTCTCACAAACTCTATTGCTTTCGCTAAAACAATACTCTACTTCGAAGAACTTAACAAGCCACAAGCCACTATATGAAAGAGACAAAATGGTTTTGATCTTACTTACAAATGTTGTAATTCCGAAACAAGACGGATTCTTCCTGCACCTCCATAATTTTGAATATTACAATTTTAGTCATGAGAAAAAGACCAAAATACCTTTAGTGTTAGAGAAATAGGTTAAAAGTTCAGTGGAGGTTATGCGGATTGTACAATCTGTAATGATAGAATTTTTTTTAAATTAATATTTCAAAATTGTAGATTGTACAATCCAATCCGCAATATTTTTTCCTACACCTTCATCATTACGGACTGTACAATCCGTAATGAATTGCGGATTGTACAATTCACAAGTTTGAAACAGAATTTCATGACTTAGGAATTGTAAAATCTGCAATTCATAGAAAAAAATTTCAATAATTACTGAGTAGGATGGTAAGGAGTTCACTAGTAAATTGTTCTCTTTCTTTATTTGTACAAACCTAATTTTATTCAATGCAATTAAAGTCTGACTTTGTTATATGTGTTGTCATTGTAACATCACCCAATCATGTAATTAAAATTAAATGAAGAGTTTATTTTACTACATGTTTATTCTCATTCCAAGTTCCAATCCCATCTTAAATGAATAGTCTATCCTCTATACCCATTAAATAAAGAGTCTCTTCTACTCTATACCCATTTTTTTGAAATTCCTGAAATAGTGCATTTTTTTTATTTATTTACAGATATGGGTAAATCGTGCATAAGAGACAAGATATCATTGTAAAGAAATGGTGGCCTTATCCAAGATTTAATATAAAATTAAATGATAAAAAGAGGAGATCTTAATTTACTAGATTAAATTGTGCATCTAATATTTCAATTAATGAGTTAATTAATATAGTGAGAATACTGTATGATTTTTATAAGGTTAATATTCTCCACCCATTCTGTTTTGTTTGACACGTGTGATACTAATGTATAACTAAAATAAATGCAAAAAAATTAATTTAATTTGAATAGAAGAGTGGTTACTGAGAAGAAAAGTTACATGCTATGAATTTAGTTATTAATATATGAAATAGATTTAGTTAGTAATAAATATAATTTAAAAACTAAAAAATTATATAATATTTTCAAAATTTTCATTCTAATTTTATTGCTAAATCTTAATTTTATTTTAAATTATTTTATATTAGTAACTAAATTCAAATATCAAACTTAAACTTAATTTTGCTAAATATATTTTATTACTAAATATTAATTTAATTTAATTTTTCTTTTCAAAATCAAACTTACTTTTAATTTAGTTCA
>Ga0209700_109774_pt1 | contig 10708 bp, 3 predicted proteins | sample SiratroredBW_FD_187528 | JGI IMG/M metagenome (GOLD analysis project Ga0209700, IMG submission 187528) | Root nodule microbial communities of legume samples collected from California, USA - Siratro red BW (SPAdes) (version 2) | ecosystem: Host-associated > Plants > Roots > Nodule | place: USA...
AAAAAAAAAAAAAAAAAAAAAAAAGCATATAATCCAATTTTATCCTAATTTTACAAAACCTAACATTCTATGGCACAATAGGTCTGAAAAGAATTGCTTAAAAAGTTACTTAATGAAAAAGGTTTGCCAACAAATTGTTAGGGTGAAGTAGTGGCTAGCTTAACTTATCTCTTGAACAAATGTCCAACTAGAAGAATCAAAGAGATAGGGTCTAAAAGGGATTGATTTGTGAGAAAACCTTTAGTAAGTCATTTAAGGATTTTTGGTGCTCTATATTAAACATGTTCCTAATGCTAGAAAAAGGATATTACAAAGGTAAGCCTAATCTGGTTGGATCCAACCAGTGCATATAGTTTGCGTGAATTATTTCATGATAATGAAGTAACATTTAAAGGCAATCTAATCTATTTTGCATTAATAATTATGCACAACCAATTAACCATGAAAAAAACTCTCTAGATGATGAATGAAAAAATGTCATAAGTTTGAAAAATTGGAGACAATCGATATCAATCACTTGTGACATTTTCATGAAAAAATATGTTGTAATATGGATAAGACTAATATATATATATAATATAATATAATATAATTATGATTTCTTTTGTTATGTTTTCTTCTTATTATTTATCACCAATGCATTAAAGAACTGTTATACAACCCACTTTGCTAGCTATAAAAATAAAGGACAAAATAAACCTAAAGGATAACTGGTTAAGGGAAGAATTGTCAAATTAAAAATAAAAATGTTAAATGAAAAGCGATTGTTGAATTATAAAAAAAAAAAATTGTCAAGTATAATTTTTGAACAGAAAACACTTATTAGAATTGGAGGAAATACAGTTTCTATTATATTATCTTATTTCATGACTTAAAGTTTAATGTTTATATTAATTTTAATTTTGTATATTTTTATATAAAATATAGGTATGGTGTGTAATTTTTCTTAAAATACAGTGCGCAATTATTTTCTTTGTGAATATGACAGTTTTTCTCTATTATTTTTCCATTACCATTATTCAATTGGTTGAGTATTGTTTTTGTCGTTTTCGGTTATTGTTTACATTGATAATTATAGTTTACTGTGGATTTTGTATGCTAGTGAAATATTAAGATTAGTTATCAAATTAAAATGTTATAATTTAAAAATATTATTATATATAAAATAAGAAAAATAATTATATGCACCAAATATGAAAATCCTTTATATACTGATGAAGACATGTTTGATTCAGAAGATTAGTTGTCTAGTTCGTAGAATCTCCATTTGACCAGCATGACAGAAAAGAACCAAACTACACATGACCTCTATTATATATCACTTTTCTTCACTTTTTTTCTTATCTGTTTTTTTTGTTGCTACCCTAATTTGCAATATTTTGAGATGAACAATTGCTCCATATCTAAATGTAAGACACCTAATTTGTGAAAAAACAGACAAGATACTATAATTGTTTAATGACATCATACAAGGAAGACTCATTATTGCAGCAGACAACTTAGAACAGGAAACCAAACAAACATATAAAACTAACCTCCTATAATATAATTTGCCGCCATCAATCAACGCCCTAGAATACTTCTGAATTATCTAAGCATTTTGGTCAACTTATTTGATGACTTTTAGCCACCTAACTTGGTTGCACTCATTGTCCCTATTAACTCGAGATCATTTTCTCTATTTTATATCGACAAATTTTATAACTAGTATTTGAAAACATAACCACCAATTAACAAATTCCATTGAAATGGTCAAACTTTGTCTCCTTAGTAATCCAGAATTGTGTGGAGAAGAGCACAGCACTGTTGTTAACCTAGAAACAGCCTTAGATAGATGCTTATGTTCGATATACAGCATAACATAACTCTGCAGTAGTACTATCTAACCCACAGGAGAAGCATATCTTACCCCTGAAATATAGATGAAAATCGGGTGTGACAGCAATGGATCCATGGATGACACCAAGTTCAGCAAACCGATGCCATGGATTGGCATATACATAGCAGCAGCATCTCTTGCCTGTCTCATAGCAATGGGTGCAGATCTCATACACGGAATCCGAGGCCGCAAACTTTGGTTTCCATGCAAATTCTTCTGTTTAAACGCCACTTCCTTGGCCATAATAGCTGTAGCAGTGAAGCTATCAGTGGATCTCAACACCCCTATGCCACACCGCCATGATCAGCTATCAAAACTCAGCAGCAGCGCCTTGATCTGCACAATAATGGCCAATTCCATGCCGACTCTCGGGATCACCGAGAACAAAGACACCATGATGAACCTCATGGCCATGGCCATCCTTGTGGTTACCATGATAGTGAACATCTGCATCCAGTTTGTCACCGGTGTTATCTATCTCTTCTGGGTGGAACATGCTGTCGTCATGCTCCTCATGGTAATTTTGTTGATGACCATGACCTCGTCAGCCGTGAGTATTCCAAAGGTTAAGCACTATTTCGAGCTGAAGCTTAAGATGAACGAAGAGGCACTTAAGGAGTGCTCAAAAGCGTTCGGGGAGGAGAGGAATCAAATCGTGAACGGACTCAGAGATCAACTGATGAAGATTTGGATGATGACCCACACAAGCAGCCCCCAATTTGTTCTTGGAAGGTCAGTGTCTTGTACTGCTTCTGGTGCCTTTTGTCTTCTAAGTACTATGGCATTAGCAGAGGCCATCCTTCGATCTTACTTGATGGCGTGGTCGTTTGATTTTTGCTCTGGTGACTCTGATTACAAGTGGTCCACCATCTTAGTTCTCGTAGTTCAGGTTGCTGCAGTGGTGGTGGGTACTATTGCTCCTGCTTTTAGATGGTTCGTTGCCATATCCTATAAGTGCCCAAATGTGAGGAATCAGACCTGCAAGAGAAGGTTCACTGTTGAAGGGTACTGGACTACCAAGCTAATTTCAATTAAAGAAAGCCCTCTAGGCTTTCGAATTCATAACAGGCAGTACAGAAAGCTGGCTCATGATGCAAAAACTCTTATAATGTCTTTCTGTATCAAACTTCAGGTGGGGATTGTGCTAATGAGTAAAGCCACCCAGTTCGTTTCAATAACCCTCATGTGCTTTATCTTGACATGTTGTGATCAGTGCAAGAAGTTGAGATCCAAACTTGTTGCTACTGTCTCGAGCGTTAGCTCGGGAACAGAATCAAAGTCTGCTCCGAAGCTGGATCTTAGACGTTTTGTTTTGTATCTTGAAGGTGAGGAAGAGTTGGTTGAGGTGATGCTGAAACAGAATCGTGATGCCACTATTCACTGGGTTCAAGTAGGAGAAAGAAAGGAGCCAAAACTTCTGATTGAGTTTTTGGAGAAGAAATGTTCTTTCTTGCGAGGATTCAAGGGAGTGGCAACATTTGACAGTGAGCAAGTTCTTTCTTTGCATTGTGTAGAAGTAGAAGTAGAAGCAGCATATACTTGGTCACTTCCTCTGGTGACACTAGCTAGCATTGTAGTGGCCCTGCCAAACATCAATAGGGATTCAGTCAAAAAATTGATAAGCACCCTAAATGAAGCACTCCCCTTTGTCAAGTTCATAGAAAAAAACCTGGACAAAGGAGGAGAATTGTCTAAACTGAGGTCGGCAGCAGAAATTGTTTGGCTTGGAGTTGATCTATATGATAAGTGGCTAGATGTGGATCTTCGTGAGCTCTCACTTCAAGATAAGAGCCCCAGAGAGACACTTGAGCAACTAGCCAATGCTGCAAAAACCGGGTATGAGAAATCTAAAGACAAATATAAGCACATATGCATGAAGATAAGGCCTTCATTATGGCCCTACAAAGTATCTGCATGTCACACTATGTACAGAATATGCAAAAGTGCTCTCTTAAATGAAGAACTATTTCTATTAAGAGACAATACGAGTGAGAGGCTCTTTGAAGCACTTACAGCGATGATTTCTGATATACTGGGTGCATGTCTCACCAACTTACCCTTTGTTATATCCGACAAGTGTTTGAGTAGCACCATTGAAGAGAGAGAGGATACTGTGAGAAATGCAGTTTACATTTTTGGCAAGACTAAGAAGATTATAGAAATGATAGAAAAGAGAGCATTTCCCCGAGTCAGTTTCTGCCAAGGAACCTACATCGAAGATTGGCGTTTAATGCATAAGCAAAACAGTTGTTTTGACACTGTTCCATCTTCGCTGGAGATTTACTCTCCTTCAGATTCTTCCACTTCAGATGATCTTTGCCTAGATATTGACTAAAATGCTGGAAAAGCTTTTAGATTTGTATAAAGTTTATGCGAACTAGGAGACTTTAGGTGTAGCAGAAGCATTAGAGAAAGGGCACTGAAAATCACAAGTTTCTGATAGAGTGCCATTTAGGTGTTGAGCATATCTTCCATCATGTACAACAAACATAAATTTGGGAGAAACATATGCATTGCATCACGTAGAAATGACAGAGTAAAAAACTTCATGGAACGAACATGGTTAATCAACCAACCACCACATCAACATTTCATCTTGCAAACTGTGGTTACAATTTGCTTTCCATTAGAATCTACGTTGCAACAAAAGTCTCTATAGTTTCTCTCTGCATTGCAATTGAAAATGTCATACATATGCCATGTTGTAATGAAGCTCTTTTTTACACAAAAAAAATTATTTCTACTTATAATATTTCTCGATTTATAATTTCTGAAAATAACCGAATAGGAATTAAAAAAATATATAGTGTAGTAATTAATAAAAGTTTAGAATGAAATTGTTTAAAAGAAAGTGGACACTAACGAGGCTATCCCCTTTATAGTATTTATTTATACAAGGGAAACAAAATAGCTTTGGTGTCTCTATATTTAAATGTGCATAAACAAATTACATGATAAATGTAGGGATATTTTGTGGTTGGAGAGTGTAAGAACACTTAGAGCATCATACATCATATTTTCCATTAATAAAAACATTTTAATATAAATTTTATAAAAATAATTTTTTAAATTGCAAAAATAAAGAGAGTTGTTGACAAAACACTGAGAAACTTATATTTATAACCTATATTAGCATATATTCTTTTCATTAATAAAATATTCACATAAGCCATTTCACTGAAATTTTTTTACAAGATAAGTTTTTGTAAGTAAATCGCATCATTATAAGAGTTTTATATTATTATATATTTTTTATTACGTGATGATGTGTATAAATGAATTTAATCAAAATTATTTATTATTAAAAACTTACTAAGCAAGTCTGTTACCATAGTTTAGTTGTTTTAGTTCTAAAATAAGTATGTTAATTAACTCTAAAAAACTGATATAAAAATCTTATTAGAGTTGCTATTAAGTATGTTAATTAATAGAAAAAGTAAAACAAGAAAAATAAAATAATGAACAAAAATATTGATTATCTGCGATAAAGATAAAATAGGGTTAAAAAAATGGTGTATACTAAAACTTTATATTTTTTACGTAGATTATATTATTATTATTAACTTAAATTAGTTATTTACCATAAAAAATTATTTACTTTTAATGACCTGGCAAATACATAAAAATCAGAATTGGCAAACCGGATAAAGAGAAAAACGAAATTTGTAACAGAATATACCATTATTATTCCAAAATTTGGATCCTTCCTATCACGCTCTCTCTTTAATGATAGCTCTGTCGGAAGATGAGGTTGCCTGGTGGGATTAACAAACTCATCAGTGCCATCAACAGCCATAATTAGCCTTTTATATTTATTTATGAAAAGTGATATAGGGATGTTTATTACTTTGGATAATTCTCCTCATATTTAATCTAATATATTCTAATCCAAATATTATTAGTTAAAGGCTTTTTTTAATTAAGTGAAATTGAACTCCTAATATTTTATGGGTAAGATATTTGTTAATATAATAAGTATTGAAATATTTATTTCTTAGCATAATAAAGAGAAAATAGTTTTAATATAATAATTTTAATTTTATTAGTTTTTCAAGTTTTGTTAAGGATTTTGTTAGATGGTTATGTGAAAGTACTTAATCAAAATTTATGTGTTTATATAAAAATTAATGTTATTAATTATTATATGTTTATTTTATAAATTTAAAATCCAAATATTATTAAAAATCATGGAAGGAAACATCGTGAAGGGCATTGTAGAAACATTATAAGGGTTCAAGAAAAAAAAGGAAGAAACACATTGCAAAACATGAAGGTTAGGCCTTGGATTAATAAGTAGAGGTGTAATGATGAAATAAATAGTTGTTAGTGACAACAAAAGACGATGATGCAAAACTAAATATTGATCCGCTTATAAAGACATCAGGTCTCATGTATGTCGTCACCCAAAAGAGGAATGTGCTATGTGAATTTATCAATCATCACATTTGTTTTTTATTAGAAACGGTGTTATAGAAAATGTAAGGAGGTACTTGGAACCTCTAAAAACTTAAGATTGTTCTTGGATTGTCAAATTTTGAAAGTCAATTTAAATATTTAAAATTTTTTAATTGTCTTTTATTTTATTTTTTCTATACTGTAAATGTCGTGTGATTTTGATGTTTATTTGATAATGCTATGCAAAGGAATGTGAGCTGTGATAATTTTTGTTTGGTAGATGTTAATGATAATGGTGAGTATGATTGTACTAATGAAATGCTTGAAGAATAAAAGAATAAGATTGTAAAGTTAGAGAGATTTATTTATTGCTTTTGGAGTATATGTTGGTACGTATCTAATATTATTATTGTGGTGGTCAATTGTTAAGGTAGATTTGTATCAAATATTTTGTGTCAAATTAACAATGATTATATAATTTTTTTATATGCGATGCTAAATTCTTAAAATGGCAAGCTAAGCTAACTTTATAATTGACACTTTTCTCTTGAATTTAATTTGGATAGGAGAAATGAATTTTTTTTTTGGTAAAATAGTATTTCATTTGAATATTATTAGAAATATTCTTTTAATTATTCAAGAGAATCAATAATATTAATAGATTATAGAAATTTAATTACAAATAATATTTACAATAAAAGATAATAAGTGATAACAATATAACAACACCAATGTATTGTTAAGATAATGATGTTATGTTCTAAAAATATATTCATAATGAACAAACATTATCCACATTTGATAATAATTAAATCTAAAAAAAAACACATTGAAACCAAAATGTATTTCACAATCATTATATTTCCAAATTAATGTACTACAATCTATTTTTTCTTAATTTTTATTTTGAAATTATTTTAAATATGTCATCAAAAGCTTTTTATGCAACAATGACTTCATCAATGCTATTGTCACCTTGTCAAATCAACTCATTCTTGTACCAAATTTTTCCATAGATATTGTATACAATTTTTCTTGGTTTTATCTTATAAAATATATTTTTTTACAAAATTAAATAAACATCAGTAAAAAGCTAATTAGATAAGTAGCATGAGTTTGTTGTATGTTACTTTCGTTAAGTTTTTAGACATTTTCGACACTTTGCCCTTCTTCCTTTGAGTAGTAGCTTGGACTGATTTAGTGGAGCCTCATGCACATGATGTTTCACTTGTTAAAATTGAACTGTTGAGTTGACTCAATGAAACTGAGTCGATATAAATGACTTCGATAGTTTGACAAGGTTAAGCAAAATCATGTTCACATCATGGTTGATTTACTAGAATTGTAGAACCAATATTGGTTTGAGTAGCTTAAGTGATTGATTCCCCACTATCAAAATTTGTTTAGGGTTATATTTAGGAACCACTACTTTACAGCTTTTGGTGTCATGTCCACTTCACATACACTTACTACATGTCATTGATGATCCTGCCTTGTATAACCTTGACTTGTTATTTCTTGAGATCATAATTTTATCATGTTCTCTTTTTATCAACTCTTTAGCCTTTTATCCTTTCTTTTAAGATTTTGATCAAATCTTAAACTCACTTTTACCTAAGTTCATTCACAATACTTATCAATTCTAAAGCATATTATTAGTTGTATCACAATTTTTTACTTTATCAACATTTGCTTCATTATATATGACATGTGGTTCTTTATTAAAAATTTTCCTATAATAGATTATAATAGTGAATGACATCCTATACTAAAGATATAACTTTAAATCGCCAAATTATTATTTAATTATTAATAATTATTCTTAAAGAGGGGTGAGACTTATAACGGGTAAGGGGTAGCCTCACTCTCCCAACCCTATTGCTACATTCATCACTTTTAAAGCTTTTTCTTTGAGAACGATTATTAGGAGTCAATGTTATTATTAAAGAGAGTACAATTGTTCTATATTATTTGTTTACGTGCAAGGTAAAGATGATGTAATATGTCTGTAAGAGAAAAAGAAACTCATTTATATTACCTTATAATCTATAGAATCTATAGATACACTTAATTTAAATATATTATTTCAATCCTTCAAAATTATTGATCAAAATCTATCACGATTTACAAACACTAAATTTAAAAGCTTAATTAAAAAATCCTAATTAAAAAACCTTATATCATTAACTCGTAATTAAATAATCAAACAATCCTAGTTCAAATTATAAAATACATAAAATTCGATAAAAAAAATTAATCACTCTATTTTTACACTCCATAAAACTAAATATATACCAATTATATTATTTTTCTCAAAATAAGATACATGAACATGACACTACACAAAAAACACTAATCATAAACCCTAATTACTAACCAAAAAAAAGTTACTTATTTACCTCCAACATTAATAAATTTATTTTTTTGCCCCGCACTTTTCCACGAAAAGATCTTCAAGTCAACGTTAGCCTTCATTCTCCAATGCCCTTCACTTCTTTTTTTCTTCAAGAATCACTCACACTATTTCCTTCCTTCCATGATGCTTAATAATATTTTAAATTTTATAAAACAAACGTGTAATAGTTATTAACATTCATTTTAATGTAATAAAGACACCTGGATTTTAGTAAAAACATTCTGCCATATACCTGGATCTTTAATGGAGTTGGAATTGAAAGAAAACTAACTATCAAAGTTATTGTATTAAACATGTTAGTACTAATTTTCTTTTCAAATATTTATTATATTAATAAATATTTTATCCACTTTTTATCTAAGGAGATATATACATTCAATGTGATATTCAACTCATTCAGACATAAAATATTAAATAATATTAGTAATAACAATAACAATAATAATATAATTATTATTTAGTTTATTTTGTTATTTTACTAATTTAATGTGTATTTAACAAATATTAAATTATTTAAATATAAAATAATATATATATATATATATATATATATTTCAAACAATTATTCTATAAAATTTATTAAAAGATATTTTAAAGTTAAAAATTTCAATAAAAAAGAATTTCAAAATATATGATCTAATTGACCTAATCGTTTAATTAAATTAAGAGTGTGTTAAGTTAAATTGAATTTAATAAAAAAATACAGAAATTCAATTAAATAAATGGAGGAACATAGCCACCTCCATGTGTTATGCACATGTAATCATAGAGGATGAGGTGTTCGGTGGATAGACATCGAATGCTGCTCAAATTTTAATATTTTTCATATTCAATATATGCCGTTCATTTATGAGTTACAATTAATTATTCAAGAATCCCATAAAGATAAGATAAGATTAATTCATTATTCTTGTGGCTGCCCATCAAGAACTTCCATTATAATAAACACAAAGATGATGCACATTTTACACCTAGATATTTAGGAATGTTTTATGTAATAAATAATATCTGTTTTTTTATATTTAGTGTGTTCTTTCTTTTTTATCTTAGGATGAAACTTATGAATAAATATTTTTGTTTTTTTGAAGATCAGACATCACATTCACTAAAAAGATTTCTAATATGGGGAGCAACTGAAATTTATCATTTAAATATTATAAGAATTTTTTATTGGAATATATTGTTATGATGAGGGTTTTAAATTTAAGACTCTGATTTTATTTAAAATCATTAGTATTAAGAATAAAATATTTAATTATATAATTGAATGAGTTTTATAGGTTATAAAAAAAATTAAAAGTATACATAAAAGGTTCTAAAATGTCATTCTCGAAATACTTTATTATTGGAGAAAAATTACAAAAGAGTCTTAGAAATAATGTGTATAGTGAGATAAAATTTACTTAAAAGGAAATAAGATCTTGTAAAATTGTGTTGTAAAACTCTTTATGAATATGATATAACCTTGATATAAGAGGTATGACTAACTAAATAACTTTATATGAAGGTAAAATATATAATAAGTATTTTTAATGGAAATTCGTGTATAATAGGTATGAATATTTCAATTATATATTTATTGATGAGATAAATATGAGTATAATTATATTTATGACCACATATACATCTTACTTGTTGGTAATATTTTAAATTTTTAAAATTAATTAATCAAAATAAAATTATTGATGAAGATAATGTTAAAAAATTGTTTAAAGTTTAATTCCGTGTAGTAATGTTTGCTATTTAGATTTACGAGATTAAAAATATTTTTGAATAGATTAATTTTATTTAAATGGTACAACTTATTTAAATTTGTTTTTTATAAAAATTAATTTTAATTATATAAATATTTTACAATGTAATTTTATTTAGATATTACTTTAAGATAAACTTTTTTAGTTGAATTTATATTTAAAAAATAATTTTTGAATAATTTTATTTAATATATAAATATATATATATATATATATATATATATATATATATATATATATATATATATATATATATATATATAT
>Ga0209700_109778_pt1 | contig 10697 bp, 7 predicted proteins | sample SiratroredBW_FD_187528 | JGI IMG/M metagenome (GOLD analysis project Ga0209700, IMG submission 187528) | Root nodule microbial communities of legume samples collected from California, USA - Siratro red BW (SPAdes) (version 2) | ecosystem: Host-associated > Plants > Roots > Nodule | place: USA...
ATAATAGGGTTGGATATGAATTATTCAGTTTTCTTGATACATATTCTCGGTACAATCAGATTCAAATGTTTCCTCTTGATCAAGAGAAGATTGTCTTCATTACAGAGGACGAGAATTATTGTTAGATGGTCATGCCCTTTGGCCTTAAAAATGTTAGGGCCACATACGAACATCTCATTGACAAGGTCTTCAAAAACCTAATTGGAAATGTATATAATTATATGTTAATGGCATGGTATTAAAGTCCAAGAAAGTCGAAGACCACTACTCGAATTTAGAGAAAGTTTTTGACAAAGGCCGAAAATATGACATGAGCATTAATCCAGATAAGTGTTTTTCCAGTGTCAATGGCGACAAATTCTTCGATTTTATGATCAGCTAGAGAGGAAACAAGGCCAATCAAGACAAGTGTGAAGGCATATTGAGCATGACATGTTCAAGCTCTCTAAAAGAAGTACAACAACTAAATGGAAAGCTTGCAACACTCTCAAGATTTCTCCCTAGGCTCGCCGAAAATGCCAAGCCACTATTCAAATTATTAAAGGGAGCCCAAACCTTTCAATAGAGTGGTGTATGCGAGGAAATGTTCCATAATCTTAAAAAAGACATTCCCACATTACACATATTGGTAAGTCCTCCACCTCACTCCATTCTCTTTCTTTATTAGGCAGTGTCCAACTTATTGTTGAGCTCAGTCCTCATTTATGATGACGGCAAGAAGCAACACCCCGTGTAATAAACTTCACTGACAAAACGGTGGCCAAAATGAAATAAAATTTGATGGCTAAATTGTTGACTAAAATAAAATAATTATTGGTGGCTAATTCAGTGGTTAATGTGAAATAAATTTCAGTAGCTAAATCGGTGGTTAAAGTGAAATAAATTTTGATAACTAAATCGATGGCTAAAATGAAACAATTTGCGGTGGCTAAAAAAATAAAATAATTATCAGTGGCTAAAGCAGAATAAATTTTGGTTGCTAAATCAGTAACTAAAAAAATTAAATAAATTTTGGTGACTAAATCAGTGGCTATATTTGAGAACATTATCACCTAATTTTACAAATTATTTTATCCTATTTATAAACAATTTTAGACCTGCTTATAAAAATTCAAATTTTAATCATGTTGATCAACAATGAACTTCAATACATAATATAGAAAACTATAGTGTAAGCATATTACATAATGAAGAGAATTGTAAGCAAATCAAAAAATGGTCTAATGTATTATAGAATTCATCATATAGTTAATCTTGATCTGCACTATCATCTCTAATGTGGTCTTCTCTATGACGTCGTCCATTGGGAGTAGGATTTGAAGGGTCTGATATCAAATTATTCACTTGAATATATTGTAAGCTGAGTTTTATGTGCTCCTGATCTTTCATCATTTGCTCATGGTCTTTTAACATTTGCTCCATATTTTCTTCGAGTGTCTGTTCCTTGGCATGCTTTTCTATAAGTTCAACATTTAATTTTTGAATAGTCTCTCTCATTTCTTCTATTTGATTGACTACTAAAGGTTTACTTGTAGTAGAGTCAACACTTGTGGAAGAAGTAAACCTTTTGCTCAATGCACCAAGCCCATACACATTTCCTTTTTTATTTCCACCTCCAATAACATTAAAGTACATTTCATTGTCATCACTGATGGCAATAGGAGAGTTTTACAAAGATGAGTCTTCACCCATCAGATGTTGTTGGGCTTCGTCCTGGTGTTGCTTATATTTCTCCCGAAAATTAAGTCAAATGTCATTACAGTGAAGAAAAAGAATATAATAAACATCAAACTATAACTCAAAGTTTAAGCAGCAAGCTAATGAGTCTTATCATTGACTCGTTGCCTAGTCTTTAATTTTTTTGTTCTCTCTACAATCTCCTCAATAGTTGGTTGTCGTTCAAGTTCCTTAGTCTACATAAATTTAATGAAAAAATAAATTAAATGCCTAAGTTCATTATATCATATTTAAATTAAATATATAAAAATATCAAAAAATAATATTACCATTTTTTTCAAAGTGAGTTGTAGTGTATATCGAACCATCACAGTAGGCTGAGGCTCCCTTACCAACAGTCTAATTTGCCTTAGCAATGACAGTCTTGTTTTGGAATTCTGTAGAACCCCAATGTTGATTCAAGGTTTCTCAAACAAGTGGTGGAATCCATGTCCCCTTATCTTGACCCTTTCTAAATTTGTTCATTGCATTTTTAAGATACGAGAACATTTTGTCTCAAAAATGGATTTAACGAGTTGCTCTTGTTCCGAATCCCGCCTATACTCTTTTTGTATGAAAAATTAGTCAGGAAAGAAACATAGTAGAATAATAAAATAACATTTCAAATATAACCATAATTCAAATTACCTTAAACTCTCCAAACTATATATGTCTTGAAGCTCAAGTTAAACCTTTTTCAAAGTAGGATTGGGTTCATCAAACTTTTGCTTAATAATAGGTGAGATTATAGTGGAAGGATCATTGGGTGATATAAATATATATTCAAATATATTGTCAAAGTGATATACAAAAACAATAATATATTTAAAAATAACATAAATTAAAATACTTATCCTCCTTTTTCTGCATGAAGTCATGGTCTTTGATCAACTATATTGGCAAATTCATACTCAGGTGTTAAACACCCTTGTATCGGCGAAGGTTTATTCATAGTTATCTCTGTAAAAATTTAGTAAGATTTGATTGGGTTACATTATGTTCAACATCTTCTTCATGAAGTTGAGGAAGTGAGGGTCCTTCATGGATATGATGTGTAAACTCCATGGTTGTTGGAGAGCAGATGAAGAGGGTGAGTTAGTGTTGGGTGAAGATCTATCATAAACACAAACATCTTGACCACCACCTCTACCCCATGGCATACGATTAGGTGGTGTATAATTACCACTACTTCGGTCGCTATTCTACGACCATCACATTTCTGTCGCTAAAATCGGTGACTAACTTATTTTATTTAGCAATTGAAATCAAATTAATGCCTAAAACGAAATTGTGTTCGATAACTATTATCATCGTTATGTAGCGACCAATGGATTTCGATCACTTAATGCAGTAACTAAAGTTTTTTTATTAATTAGCGACCAAACTGAATTTCGGTCACTATGTCGGTGACAATTAGCGATTACATTATTTTGGTCGCTAGTATCACTAATTGCAACTGTCTATTTTCGGTGGCTAAAATTGGTGACTAAATCCATTTTTCTTGTAGTGAACGGAATCATGATTCGCAAACAAAGAAAAGGGATTCAAGTATTGAAGTTGATTAGGGTAAGTAACATCAGTCCTGAATCTACGTGGGAGGAAGTTGTTCATAGGAGAAAGTCAGGTTTACATATTTGGACTAGTATCTGAATCCAAAAGGTTGTCTAAAATCAATAAAATGATGTTTTGACAATAGATCTATGTGGGCACCAGATATAATAAAGTAACATTTAAATGCAGGGTATGTGATATGACTATCTGATGAAGAAAATTAAAAGAATGGCGGAGACAATGGTAGGTTTTTTGGGAAGACATAATTGTTGAGAGAGGGTTAATAGTCAACAAGGCAATCCCATAAGTTGACAAAATGTGTTGAAGTTCCAACATGTGCATAGGGTTCTGGTTTTTGTTTCTTATGCAGTTTATCTTGAGATGAAGAAGGAACCCTATCAAGGGAAGAGTCATAACTAATTTGTTTCTATTGTCATTTTTATTGTATTAGGTATTAGTTAGGATTATCTAGATTTTGTTAGACACGTATCTGTGCAAAGGTGGAAGGAACTTAGGAAGGGTTTGTGTTTCCGTATGTGCAGGCTTTACAATTAGAATAATTGCAATAGTTGAGTGCTAATAGAAGATAAATGAGGTAGCCACAGTCCACAATTGTCAACCGAAGTGTTGTCTACTCTTGAAGGACAAGAAGAATCAACAATTATTTTGAAGTGGAATATAGGCACAAAAGTAACAATTATAATCAGCTGGATTAACACTCCTTATCCAACGAGTTGCACTACCATGATACTAAGAGTGGAGCAATTTTTATACAAAGAGGACCTAAAAGCTAATTTAAGGATTTAATACAAGGAAGAGACCATTTTGATATTCAATTTGGGAAAGGATATTGACGGCACACTCAATAAAGATGAGAAGGTGAGTGATAAGTCACGGTGTTGATCACCACAGATTACCCTGATAAGATCAAATTTGGGTTCTTGTAAATTAAAACACCATAAGTTCTCACAAAGAGAAAACTCAATTTCATTCAAAATTTATATATTCATTACATTTCTAAGTACATCCTTTTATAGGCCAAATTATGCAAGACCCTCTAAATTCTATATTAATCCTGACTATGTAACTACATAACCTTTAATATCCACTAGTAATTAATTTTCACTAGTGTTGTCTTTATTTCCCACCAAATACATTATTATTTCTCATTATGAGAATATGAATGATTCACCTTTTTATTTTTTTTTTATTTTCTCCATGTGACCATTCAACCACTTAATTAAAATATAGAATAAAAAATTACAAAAAAAATCCTAATATCACTAATTTAAGGATTTAATGAAGATGTCAAATTAAAGGGGTGAAACACAAAGCAAATTAAAATTTTTTGATCTGTTTGCTTCATGCTAACACTAAATTATTATATGTTACTCCTATGTTTGACTTGGTTTTGGTAAAATGTGATGAAAGTATTATATAAGAAGAGGGGGTAAAATGGATTGACTTACAACTACTCAAATAAAACATATGGATCATATATTTGTTTTTAGTTTTTGTACAAGAGTTGAAACATCCTAAGAGTACTTTAATATATTTTTTATTGTTGATAAAAAAAAATAAACCAACCTATGGACAAACATGAATTCAATTTTAATTCTAACGTAGATTTAATAAAATGCCAATAAAAAATTATAATGAAACTCAAAATAGTTTCATTAATTATAATATCGTATAAACATATCTAATTACAATATTTTCACTAATAAAGCACTCTAAATACTTTAAGTGATAATTAATTTAATCAAATAGTTATAATTTAATAAATTAATATAAAATTTTACTGACTACTTTTTAAATTTTCTAAATATAGCCTAGTAATAAATATATGTTTATTTATATAATGTTATTAAAATTGCTTTACTCGCTTAATTAATATATTACATTTATTACACATACTCGTTAATTAAGAAAATGAAATTAATAGTCAATACACTATAAACTATGAGAAGATTAAATATTTTGAGTTAAATTATAAATATATTTTCGAACCGAGGTAATTGAATTAGATCTAGCATTATGATTACCAACTCACATTGTTGCACGAAGAGGTAGCACCTTTCCTTGAGGTGGAAATCGAACACAACCTCCATTTCCACCACTACATAACTCCACTCTCTGTCATTGTTAGTGCTTCGTTTTGCCACAACACTTAGGTGCCCAACGCCACCCTTTCTTGCTCTTATGTCCACAAGAAAACAAATGAGGTCGTTTTGGGGGAAAAAGTATTATGAAATGTATATCATATTATGAAATGGAAAGATGAACATAAGATTCGAGAAAAGATTATCACTATTTTTCTATTGAGAACAAAAATAAAGAGCTGAATATATACAAGCAATGTACCCATTCTAGATCTAGCTAAAGAGAGAGAAAATATTACACTTTGATTCTGTCATAAAAGAAAAAATAACATAATTAATGACAATTTGATTATTTCATAAAGAAAAAATAAATAATTGATATTATTTTTCTTTCAGAAGTCTTGTGTCCATATCCTTTGAAACCCCCCACAAGCTCGAGAGCAAATATTGATAATACCCAGCTTAAAACAAATATTCTTTAAAGATTGAGAACTAAAGACTTTGATATAAATATCAGCCAATTTCCTTAGAGGAATTGGAAAGCAAAAGGAAGAGACCCTTCTTGAATTTTCTCTAACAATGTTACAATCTATTTCTATGTGTTTTGTACGCTCGTGAAACACTGGATTTACTACAATGTATCTTGTTGAGTCATTGTCACAATATAAAAGAGATGAATGCTCAAAAAGAAACTTTGAAATCCTAAAGAAGATAAACTAAACACTGAATTTCACATATGGTCATTGCCCTGTACTCAGCTTCATAGGAACTCTTTGACACTCTTTCTTACTTCTTTAATTTTTAGATATCAAGGAATTCCCAAGATACATATTAAAACCAATAATTGATTTCCTTGAATCACTGCAGATGCCCCAATCACTATCACAAACGGCTTTTAGATGGGTTGAAGCGCTGGAAGAGAAAAATAAGTCAAGACTTTAGAGCTCCTTTAATATATCTGAGAATTTTAATTGTTGCATTATAATGAGCAATTGTAGCCTTATCAAGAAACAGAGAAAGTTGTTGAACAAAAAAGGTTATGTCAGGTTGGGTACTAGTGAGATACATAAGTCTTCCAATCAACCTTCTATGGGCTTGAACATTTGTGAAATACACAATTTCACTAAAAGACAATTTAATAAGATTATCAATAGGAGTGACTGTAGGTTTGTAAGCTAAAAGACCTGCATGTGTTAATGATTCCAATGCATATTTCCTTTTATTCATAATTGTCCCTTTCCTACTTCTTGCTACTTCAAGACCAAGAAAATATCTTAGATCACCAAGATCCTTGATCTTAAATGTCTTATCCAAAGCTTCTTTGACTCGATTAATTTCTTCTTTATCATTTTCTGCCAAAATTATATCATCCACATAGATTAATAATGTTGTAAATGATCCTTCAAAATAATTAATGAACAAGGAATTATCATCCATAGATTAAGAATATCCAACAAATATAAAAAAAAGGATGACAATTTAGCAAACTACTCCATGTTGGCTTGCTTAAGGGCATATAAAGCCTGTTTTAATTTATAAATTTGTCTTAGTTGAATAGAAGTTAATCTAGGAGAAATAACCATGTGTACATCTTCTTTCAACTCTCCATGTAAGAAGGCATTATTTATATCTAATTGTTTCAATTCCCAGTTATACGTAGAAGCTATAGAAAGAAATAACCTTATAATGGTCATCTTTGTTACTGGAGAAAAAGTTTCAAGGTAATCAATGCCCTCTATTTGTGTGTATCCCTTTATCACTAACCTTGCTTTATACATTTCAATAGTCACATCAACCTTATATTTTATTTTGAATACCCATTTGCAACTTATGGCAGTTTTGTTCTTAGGTAGAAAAGCAGTCTCCCATATTTGATTTGACTCCAAAGTAGATATCTCACACTATATAGCCTTTCTCCAACAGTTATGTTTCACAGCTTCAAAATAAGTATTTGGCTGAACATATGAAAAAAAAATTATAACAAAAGATTTATAAGAAGATAATAATTTATTATAAGACAAAACAAAATTCAAAGGATATTTAACTCTAGAAGATGTATTGGAAACATTGAGATTACAATGATAATCCTTTAGCTACTCAGGTAGTCTTTTTATCTTGGTACTCATTTGAATTGACTATGTTGTTTCATGATTTTCATTAAGATTTTGGTCTTGATAGGAACAAACTTCTTATAGAACCTAAATATCTAATTCATTGTCATTATCAACATTATCACATGATGCAAAAATGAGTTATGATGGTTGACTCAAAACAGGTTCATCTTCTGATTCATGGTCATTATTATTGTGATTTTCAACTTTACCACAGAGTGCAAAAATAACTTGTGATGACTGACTCAAAACATGTTAATCTTTTATAAAAAGACTTTGATCATTAATGTTAGGACTATCAATTTCATTACTAGTATTCTCAACCCTTTGGTATGGAAAAAAATGTTTATAGAAGACAACATTCTTAAAAAAAAAAAATCCCTTGATTGAATATTCAACAAAATAATTTTATCCCTCTTTTAAAACTAATAAAAACACATTTTGATGACCTTGGATCAAATTTACTTCTATTTATGGACAAAGTGCTAGCATAGCATAAAGATCCAAACACCTTTAATTGATTAAAATCTGGTTGAGTTTTGTAAAACATTTCAGCATAGCATAAAGATCCAAACACCTTTAATTGATTAAAATCTGGTTGAGTTTTGTAAAACATTTCATGAGGAGAAAAAATAATTTAAAACAGATGTGGGAAGCATGTTTATAATATGTGCAATATGTATCACAAAATATTACCAATAAATTTTGGGTAAATGAGATTGTATCATGAGAGTTCTTGCTACATTTAATAAATGACCATACTTTCTTTCAACTATACTATTTTATTGTGTACTATTGATACATGAAGTTTGATGTATTATTCCTTTGTTGATAAAAAATTTAGTCCTGGAAAATTCAATCTCATTATCACTTCTTATTATTTTTATTGCTATCTCAAATTGTGTTTGAATAAAAACAACAAATTTTCCAAAGTCTTAACAACTTCAGAGTTTTGTTTTAAAGGAAAAACCTATGTGTACCTTGAATAATCGTCAACTATGGTCAAGAAATATTTATAACCATGAATTAATGATGTTGATTAAGGTCCAAACATATCAACATGAATCAAATCAAAATATTTTTTAGATTAATATACACTAAGAGGAAAGGAAAGTCTTTTTTACTTTGCAAAATGACAAACATTACAAACAAAACATTTATTATATTTAACAAAAGGAAATTTATTTTTGATAACATCAATGCATAAGCATTACCTAATCGAAAATGCCAAAGGATTTCAAGATCACTAGCAGTAAAATTGACAGTATTGGTGATATGTGAAGATTTTATAGGTTTGATTTGAAACTTTTTATAAGAAGGTATCCTAAGTATATAAAGTATATCTTGCATCTCAGCTGAACCAATCATTTTCAAAGAGTTCTTGTCCTGAATGTGACAACCACTAGAGTTAAATGTAATCACATAAGATAAATTATCAATCAAATTTGCTATTGAAAGAAGATTAAAAGTGAAGTTAGGAATATACAGAACATTACCTATGATATGATTTTGATTGAGAAAAACACTTATAGAATAATTGGCAAATGACTTGATTTCCATTTGGTAATTTGACACTAGGATGATTAATTTTGATGACATGAAGTGAAAAGAACCAAGGATGAACAAATGTGGTCAGTAGCTCCACTATCAAGAATCCAAGAACTAAAAGTAGAAATAAATTTGTTACCAATGTGTGTTGTCATGTTGGAAGGAATAATAGATATTGATTAGAAGCATTGTCATGGACTTAAACTGTTGTAAAAGAGGTAACAATGTTTGATATTGCTCAGGAGTAAAACCAAGTTACTGAGGATGTACTTCTAATTTTGAACCTTCATGATTTTCCTCATTATTAATAGAATCTACTTTTTGATTTTTAAACTTGAACTGAGCTGGACAATCATGATTTTTATAGCATATACCAATCATATGCCCTGTCTTTCCAATGACTGCAAACTGTAGAATTACTTTTCTTCCATAGCTTCTTCTACTATTATTAATCATTGTTTACCAAGAGAACAAATCCTATTTAAGAATGACAATGGATCCGTGAGAGATCAACAATTTTAGTCATGACTAAATACAGCAACTAGAGCTCTGAAATCAGTACTTTGATACCATATTATGAAATGTATACGATATAATGAAATGGCAAGATGAATAAAAGATATGAGAATGAAAAGATTTATTTTTCTATAGAAAATAAAAGTAAAGAGTTGAATATATATATATATATAAGGAGTGTACTCATTATGGGTCTAACTAAAGAGAGAAACAATATTAAACTCTGATTCTTTTATAAAAGACACAATAACATAATTGAAAATTTTGATTATGTGATAAAGACAAAATAATATAATTGATATTGGTTTCTTTCTAAAAGTCTTATATCAATATTATTTAAAAAAAGATTACCAAAACAACATGTAGCAATCATAAGTTTCTTAACCAAACAAACTTTTGGGACTCACAAAAAGTCTAAAGTCATTAAAATTATTTTTGGACAGAATATTAATAAGAGCTTCTAAAACGAACAATTTAGGATGGTTTTAGAAACTCAAAGAACACCATTAACAAAATACATGATTAAATACCTAAATCAGAAGTCATGCACTTGACGACTATTTAAAATTCTTAAATTAAAATCAGTTGTGGAAATAAGAGAAAAACACGGTTCAAAGTCTGCGTTTTAAGTACGTTTTAAGAATCGTAAGTCTTCAAACAATTTTCTAAAAGGAAAAATGTGGTCCTTCATAGTTATATATATAGTTCGGGCTGTGGCATTGTTTTCAATATAAGTATCTAACTTCGATTCTTTGCACTTCAATTCAATGAGAAACAGTTTGGACAAGATGTGGAGAGAGAGAGCATTGTTGGTGGTACTGCTACTTCTAGTCCACAAAGTTCATGGTGGCTGCCCCCCTTCTTCCTGTGGCAAAATCACCAACATAATAAAACCATTTCCATTAAAAGGCGACCCAGAAAAGTGTGGTGACGAAAGGTACGAGCTTGGCTGTGAGAATGATGTTACGGTGTTGTATCTGAACTCTTCACAATATCATGTGCAGTCAATCAACTACAACAACTACACAGTGAGAGTTGTTGATCCTTCTCTTCAACCCCATAATTGCTCCTCTCTTCCTCTCCGTTCCCTCTCTCGCTCCAATTTCTCTGATACTTACTCTTCCTACACGGATCCATACCAAGCCGGTCTAAA
>Ga0209700_109782_pt1 | contig 10688 bp, 5 predicted proteins | sample SiratroredBW_FD_187528 | JGI IMG/M metagenome (GOLD analysis project Ga0209700, IMG submission 187528) | Root nodule microbial communities of legume samples collected from California, USA - Siratro red BW (SPAdes) (version 2) | ecosystem: Host-associated > Plants > Roots > Nodule | place: USA...
TTTAGTTTTTTTTTTTTTTGTCTAGAAAAGCTTATGTGCATAGTGTATCTGCAGGATTATGGCATCAACTTTGATGATCACGATGAGTCTGTTGAGCTTTTCCAGTGCAGATGTGGCAGTAAATTCTGCAGGAATATTAAGCGATCAAATAGTTAGTTCGTTCTCCCATTTATGTGTAATTTGCATAAATTTGTTTTTGCTTTCAACATAAAAATATATGAGATGTTATTTCTGTTTTTTGCATTTTTTCATTGTTTTTAATTATGTATTTCAATTTTCACTCCATAATAGTTACGAAATACAATGCATCCACTCCTAAATTGGTCAGTGATTCCATTCAATGGATGCTATTCCTTTTTCTGCAAATCGATATCAATGGTGTCATTTAATATGTAATCAGTACAATAGCTTCTAAAAAACGAATTATTATTGCAAACATATTACCTAGAAGTTCTATTAGTCAATTGAAGGTGATCTTTAATTGTGCTTAACAGTACATAACCTACCCATCTGTTTGCCACTGATCTGACTAATTTGGATATTTACTTGTTAGTTTTTCATCCTTACTAGGTACTGTATGTGTTTCATTTATATTCTTTTATGATTTAATCGTTATGATAATTTCACTAATTCATTTAAGCTTTTGTATTGCAGGATCCCTCAGATCGACAGTTGCATGATAGCCATTCTCTTCCAAACCAATTTTGTGTCTGATGATGCTGTTAATATAGGAAGAAGTTCCAACCAACTGAATTAGTCATTTTTTTGTATTTTTACTTTTCACTATTTTGCTTGAAGGTTGTATACAAGTTACTATTTACAGCCTTCTGAAAACTGCAGAACAAAGAAAAAGTAAGAAAGAAAGTAGCCTTTAGGCATTACTAATTCTGTCCAAGTTTATGTTATGCTAAATGCATGACGGATTCCTCTTGCTCTTTACTTTTTGGTTGAAGCTGAAAAAGGTGGATATGTTTTGCTGTTGCTACACTGTGAAATTAGAATATCTGTTTGACTTTTCAATATTAAACTTTCTGATATCCATGTGTTACATATTTCGAAATTAGAATAGGCTTGTAGATTTGAAGGTTTAATTCCAGGATACTTACATACAGATAAGATGATCATGACCTTTTGTGAAAACCTGAAGAGATAAAGCATTTTCCCATCCTCTTTGTTCGCTCCAATCTTGATAAGAGCAATTTAAGTATAAAAATCATTTAACTTATGGATCTATAAATCAATAAGAGTTGAATATCTTTGTTTCAAATCATAAAAATTAATGAGAAATTTGCCTCAAAACAACTATTGAATAAAAATTTATGACCAATCATTATAAAAATATAAGAACCTTAATGGGACGAATCAAATAAACAAAGATGGAATCGAAATTCTACTCTACAAGCAATTTTTTTTATTTCTTTAAAACTGATAAAGATCATTCTCATTCATACACTTGTCCAATCTTATTTTTCTCTTAAGGAAATATGGAAAGAACAAAAAAATCTACCTCTAAATATGGATCATGGAAAAATAATTTATTTTATTAGAAAAAGTTGTAATTAGTGCATGGAAAAGGAATAACAATGGTAGAGTTTTTATGCATAGAAGCAATTTGTAACATTTATTATTTATGAAGTAAAATAATTAAGGATATTTTGGTAAAAAATAATTAATACTAAGAACAATTAGAAGAGTCTTATGGAAAGGAAAAATAATTCAAAAATATTATCTTATAATTAAGATAAAATATATGTAGATTACATATACTAAAATATTTGTCTCTACATAATCAAATTCATCGATTAAATTTACTCATCGGACGTTTTCTTTTAAAGTTTATTTAGATTTTGGTTCTCAAGTAGGTATCTGCTTGCCATTATAGCACTAACTACTCATTACCTTGGATGTGTTTTGATTTAGTAATTGGGTAAGATGCGACTAAGGAATGAAAATATAATTATTTACTTAATAGATGTACTTTTTAAATAATTTCTGCGAAAGAATTTATCAATACAGTTTTCCTTTTAATTTATAAAAAATATATCAGTATTTTTATAAATAAGTTATTATGAATTTATAAAAGTATATTTTTGTTATTCATTTCCAAAAATTCATATACAACTGTATTAATAAATTTTAATTATTGAAAATAGATAGACCAATCTCATTTTCATCATCCAAAACATAGAAAATAAATATATTAAAACACGTTATTTGTTTGGCATCACTATAGATAACAGGATCATTGATTAAACTATAGTAATTCTACATATTGGCACGTCTAAAGTGAAACTTAACTAAAAAAAGTTTTTTTAAAACTACCTCTTATATTTTGTCACATGTGTGTCATAAAATAAAATTCCATATATTCCTTAATGTATTAAACATTGAAACTGGCCTGGGATAGTAATGGGCCGAATATAAGAGCCAAGCCCAGGCCCATGGCAATTAAACCCTAGTCAGCATGTATATATAGAACTGAAAGAACCCAGCCTAGGGTTTGTGTTGTTCAACCGAGACGCAACAATGTCGAAGAGAGGTTCGTTTTAGCAATCGAATGCGTTGATTAATTCCTCTTGAAGTTGATCAAAATGGGTTAATTAACCAATTTATGGCGTTTCAGGTCGCGGAGGATCGGCGGGGAACAAGTTTAGGATGTCACTGGGTCTGCCAGTGGCGGCGACGGTGAACTGCGCCGACAACACCGGCGCCAAGAACCTCTACATCATATCAGTGAAGGGGATCAAGGGGAGGCTGAACCGGTTGCCTTCGGCTTGTGTTGGGGACATGGTTATGGCCACCGTCAAGAAGGGAAAGCCCGATCTCCGTAAGAAGGTGCTGCCCGCCGTCATCGTCCGTCAGCGCAAGCCATGGCGCCGAAAGGACGGTGTTTACATGTACTTCGAAGGTATTGCACTTTCTCTCCCCTTTGATTTTTTCTATTTTATTACGTTGTTGTTTTGGAACAAGCTTTTATTTGGTCGTTTTGTTTTGCAGATAATGCTGGTGTTATCGTGAATCCCAAGGGTGAAATGAAAGGTATGGACAGTGAAATTTAGTTGTTGAACTCCTCTCGATAGTGTTTGGTTGCAATTTGAATTTTTGTTGTTCCTTAAATGCGTTTAGGGTTTGTGATTGGGGTTTTTCTATTAATGGTCTTGTTATGCAGTGTTACTTGTTGGTTTTATTGTGTTTGATGGGGTGTCACTTGTAATTGTAGGTTCTGCAATTACTGGACCAATTGGAAAGGAGTGTGCTGATCTCTGGCCCAGGATTGCAAGTGCTGCCAATGCTATTGTTTAAGTTGGGTTTCTAGTGTTTTTGTAATGTCTCTGTTTCTTTAAGCTGTTTCTTATATTTATTTAGGTTGAATTGCAGACAATGCGTCACATATAGTTTATCTTTGTTTGACTTCTCGGTGAGAAATGTTTTGATGGGAATTATTGATAGTTTATAAGAGTTGTTTTTTTGCTTATTCTTCTTATCTTAATTTCTTGTTTAATTTGCTTTGATTTATTGTTTGTCATTGTGAGTGCATGGTTTTATTGGTAATTCGAGTGATGTTTACATGAGAGGTATGCCATGCCTTGTTCTGCAAGGATTTTCTGGTTGTATTGCAGTCATGTGGCATGCATTTGTTAGGTTTTAATTTTCTTATGCTGTGGGAATAGTGGGATAAATTTTATTGGTATGCTTAGACCTTTTCATTTTCTTTTAAGGCGGATAAATTATTTTGAAGTCCTACAAGTATGAAAAAGAGGAATGTCTAGGTTATAAATCTAGCTACCCAGTAATCGTTTTTTGTGTTTATGTCTTAAAAAATTCTGAGTAGTGTTTTTGTCTGAGGAGTTAGTGAAACAATAATTGTTGTGATTGTTTTAACAGCTTATTATGAGCGAAGCTCCTGAAATTTTTTGATTATAATTTAGCACTTTATCTTACAGAATAGCGGATCATCAAGAATGTGTTTTTAAACGACTAGAGTAGATAATTATCGTAGCATTTTATTCAAATAAATTTGGATACCTAGATTATTGTAAGGATGTGCTGTTGTAAAATGTTCTTTCAAGTATTGGCTTTATGATGAACTTTATAAGAATTGTTAGGAAAGATTAAAGTAGAGTTTTTTTTTTTTGAATTATCTCGTAATAATGTTTTTAATTTATAATTTTTATTGAAAATTCAAATTATTCCATCAGAAAAGGTTACTTAAAGGTGTTTCCTATCAGATCCACTCTCTTGTTAATAAATGATACCGAATGATTCAATCGACAAAAAAGGAGAGTAAAAATAATAATTCACAAAATACTGCAATTTGCTAAATAAACTTTATTTATAGGGCGTAACATGAAATTTGTGGAAGAGTTTTAATTTCAGTGCTGATACTATGGAATTCATGAAAAAAATGTTTTTTCTTTTAATTGATCATATTAATGTGGTACTCTCTCGTGGTTCTCCCTGTACAATCGGCCTGAACCTGAAAAAGTTGAAAGAGTTAGAGTAACGTTGAAGGTAGGCTTTAATTTGTGTAGAGTTTTGGCTGTGGTATTCCACTTTCTTCATTAGTTTTGGAAAGTATCATTTCAAATCTACTTTTTTTTTAAATAACTATTTGATTACTTTTTTAATAATAAAAATATTATTAAGATAATAACAATAAAAAATAAAAACTTATATAATAAAATAGTGATATATAGTTGTAGAATGGTTGTATGAAATATGAACGCATATTTTGTTTGGGAAAATATTTTTTTTGATAACTTAGTCTGGAAAAATAATTTTTTTATAAATGTAACAATCACTGCAACCCAATAAAAGGTGAAATAATAATTGTAAGGTGGTCATAAAAAATTGATCGTTTCAAATATCGTTACTGTTTTGTTTGTACCTTTACATTGCACTTCACATAAGCAATGACATTATCTGGCCCTCAAATTAAACTGAGTTATTTGGAATTTTTTCTTTTGTCCCAAATAGTTATGATCGGAGGTTGCAGGACATGACATGGATGCACAAATTTAAATTTGCTAGAGATAAATTCATAAAGGACAAAGGTATAAGTAGCAGAAATTAAACCCAAATTTAACAAGGCCTTCGTTCTAGGTAGTTCAATCCTACCCTTATTGGTGGACTTTATTTCGTTTACATCACTGCATGAAACAAAGTTAAAACCAGTGATTCTGATCTGGTTGTTTCCATACCTTGCAGCACAAGAGGAACTTGCCAAACCATTGAGGAAAACACGGGAAATCACAAATGATGCACATAGCAAGTAGTAGTGGGTGGCTATACTCGTATAGAAGACTCTTCAAAAAAGTGTTTGAGCACTTCATTGATGTTACACCACTTCACGGCATATTTTCAAGCCATTCCATGCCTGGACCATTATTAATCTTTGAAAAGGCAACAAACTAAAGTTTGATCACTTGATGCAGTGTTCATGATGACCATGCTCTTCATTTCCAACAAATAAAAACTTGATACCCTATAGTAGGTTCCTCCTTGTGTGGTCCACACTTGATAACCTACCTTCATAATGCATTCATCCAGTCCGAATCCTCATGATGCATGTCTCATACCAAGACATGTTGTCACTTGATCTTAAATGTGAAGCTAACTAGCTAGCATAGCCAGCAGAACCAAAATGTCACAGTTTTATATCCCTCAAAGAACTCAGTTGTTGAAGCTTCAGTTGATACCAAAAATGAGAGTTAGCCCTTTAGTCACACTTGGTAATGCCCCAAGGAAGAGGTTACTTGGTTGTGGCACTTCATCAACAAGAGTTCTCAGACAGCTAGTTTGCAAGTTGAAGCATAGCTGGAAGAAACCCAAGAGAGGTCCACAGTACAGCTATGATTTTCGCAGTTATTGCCTCAACTTCAGTGATGGCCCTTCAAACCACCGTATCCACACGTCTCCTCCTCTTGCCTGATCATATAATCTTCCCCTTTCGTCATTTTTATGATCAAATCTTTGCACACAAATTGGGTCCATGCAAGTACTTATATATTACTCAACAGTGAAATTTGAATTTACATTGTTTATTCTCATTCTAGTATACTCATACTTTGCATATTGCTCAATTGTAAACTTTCTTTAGCCATCTGTGATTCAATCCTTTGTTATGATGAGCATAGCTCAGAAGATAAAATTTGAAATAATTGTGATCACAGATTTCTTCTCTTCTCTCTGGGATCTGTTCAAATTTCATTTTACAGTGGTAAGGGTCTCACTACAAGTGATGAGCTGTCCTCTTAAGAGAATAAAAGATCCACCACCCTATATCACTACCTCATTTATTTTTCAACAAAATAAAGGTACAAAAGTTGCCAAAATTGCTCCCCTTAGCTGGAACATCTACAATTTTATTCAGCTTACTTTATTTCCCTTCTGGCCCCATATTAATCCTTTTCTTGAATAACCTGATTAACGATTTAATCAATTGCTAAAATACCTATATGTCACTATGTCTCTGCCATATGGCCATCCAGAGATTAAAGGATCTATAAACATCGTTTCAAACAGAATTAGGATTCGGATTCAGAATATTGTCCATGGCAATAACACAAAGAATGATTTGTATTATTGTCTTAAAATTATAGTTCAAATTATAAATGGGTAGTCTCCTTTATAGCAAGATTTATTTCAGATTTGAAATAGTAATGATAATAATAACAAAAATTGATAGAATAATAAACATAGTTCATCTATCATTCTAGAGGTAACATAACTAATATCTGCTGTGAGAGGGTTAAAGGATGTACTAGTAATTTAATTACTTGGAAGTAACTTTTAAACATTATTTCATTTGTGTAAATCAAAATAAAATATATATTAAAATATAAATATTTTTGTAAAATATAGTAAATAATTTGAAAGTCATACTTACACAGAATCAATGCAAACACACTATGCCTTCCAGTAAAACGGGGTTGGAAGGAGTATTAATACTCTAAGAGATTTTCCCTGTTTCAAAAGATCAATCCTTCTAGGAAAATACAATTTTATCATCTTTATGCATAAATACACATTCAACTTATTTTTTTAACCTTTTCTAATATCTAAGAGAACTCCCAAAGAGTTATTGATATCATGAAGAAAGGAGAAGAGAAAAGAGATTGTATATTCATTCACACATAAGTTTTAGATAATAGAGACTTATATAGCAGATTTACAAAAGAATAACAGACTGACAAATACACTTTTATCAGTGTTATAAATATCAATGATGACATTTCACTGTCTTTCCAAATAAGGTGCCGTGATGTGTGGCAACGATGATGGACTGACCCAAAATTCTTAAAGAGTGAGCAAAAGTTAGCCGAAAGAAGTTTTATTCCAACCTGGAATATGGATGAACACACACATCAAATAATTTGAATCCGTACTAATAAGTGAGGTGCAACAAGGTAGCATGATTAATGCTTCAGATTGAATATCTCTATTGGGGCATAAACAAGGTTCAATTTTGTGTATGAACTTATATACAATAACAGTTTCTAATAATAGTAATTTAGTATAAGGTACACCATCTTTTGTATACATATAAAAAGACTGATGTATTTATTTTCTTTATATCCAGTTTATGTATTTAGTAAATTTGGTGGATAAGTATACTGAGGAGGGTATGGTTCTTACAAAGTTCCTTATATGAATTGACATACGAAACCAATATGATTAGCAAACACAACCAACAAAGTGGAACGAAATAATTAGGCTCACATGCAGGCCATTTAACGAGGGGCCATTGAAGTTAATGCTTGTAATTATGAATCACTAAAACTAGTTCCAACTGTATGGTATACTACTTTTTAGTTTTTGACCCCAAACTTTGAATAACTGAGCAATTCAAAATACTATTTCCATGTTGGTTTTGCAAGCTTAAATACCCTTTGCATGTTACATTTGCCAGTAAAATTATATGCACAGAATGATTTTTCTCTACAATTTCACATATATCCTTAAAAGGCCATGCATAATATACTATAATGTTGAACAATTCACACTGCTTTTTATGGAAATTTTATATCATTGGTAAAGTTTCTACACACAAAATCAACAGGTGTATTAATGTGTTGGACACACTGTGTGTCCCACACTCCATTTCACGCCTATATGTATTTTCTTCACTCAGTCTCCTTTTCAAAGAATTCTCCCATCCCTCTCTGTCTCTTATGTGCAAATGGCCAAGTGTGTGGCTCTCTCACTGATCACATTAGGCCTCTTCATTGGCTTGGTGAGTCCACAATGGAACATACTGAACATAGGCCGGGGAAAAAGGGTTGAGGAAGAGAGACCAGAATGGAACATACTGAACCAAAGATGGGAGAAGAAAGTGGTTGGAGACAACTTGAAGAGCTACTGTGAGAGTTGGAGGATAAATGTTGAGCTAAACAACATTAGGGAGTTCAGTGTTGTGCCTCAAGAATGTGTGGAGCACGTGAAGAAGTACATGACTTCAGCTCAGTACAAAGCTGACTCTGTGAGGGCAGTGGAGGAGATTAGGCTCTATCTCAGTGGATGCTGCACTTTGAAAGGTGATGGCAAAGATTCCTGGATTTTTGATATTGATGAGACCCTTTTGTCCACAATTCCTTATTATAAGAAGCATGGTTTTGGGTAAGTGCCAGATACTACTAAGCCTTTTGTTTTTATTATATATTTATAGTGCACACACATGTAATTAACTTTTGGTGTTACTCTAATCTAGCATAATCATGAGAACCGTTCAGATTTCAAGCATTAACTAGTTTACAGTAACCATGATGATTATGACTAGGTGTCCACCATGCACTCAGTATATTGAATCAATCTCATGAAAAAACTGATATTGTTGTTTAATGTTTACTACTTGGAATAATGTCTGGCTTTTTTTTTCATCAGACTTGTTACCTAAAATGTTGTCATGCTGACTGTTGAGTAGATTCAGTTGCTGCTATTTTTGTCCAAGTGGTGCAAAACTGGTTCATGTCATTAATGGTTAAGATGTGTGGAATCAATTCATGTTTGTTGGTGAAATTTGTTTATTTTGTGCTGTGTCTTTTACCAAGGAAGTGCAATCTGTGATGCGTCATATGGTGACGTGTGTAAGTCACTCCACATCCTTTATTTCCACTGACCAAAGTTCCCAAAGTTGTCACACTAATCTAGCCAAAATTCCGTCTTTGTGAAGATTATTCAAACAAAGAAAGGTGAATTAGGTCACTAGCTAATCTGATGTAGCCAAGATAACATATCTACTTTCATTTGAATCAAAAAAGTGTAAAGAATTGGTATTTAATTTTAAGGCAAAGCTTTGAAATACAGAGTGAATGATGTGTAATGGACAATTTTGTTTTGAACTTCTTGATTATTAAATTTAATATTAACATACACTAGGGGAGAAAAGTTGAATGCAACATCTTTAGAAGCATGGATGAAGCAAAGCAAGGCACCAGCTCTTGATCACACATTGGATCTCTTCCATGAAATCAAGAACAAAGGCTTCAAAATCTTTATAGTTTCATCAAGAAAGGAAAGCCTTAGATCTGCCACAGTAGACAACCTAGTCAGTGTTGGGTACCATGGTTGGACTACTCTTAAATTAAGGTAATTATTCTTTAGGTTATGTTTAAGCTGTAACATGTATATAATGCAATTGATATTTTGAATTTTGTAACAAAATTGAAAAACTTGGCAGGGGTTTTGATGATGAATTGATGGAAGTGAAAAAGTACAATTCTAAGGTGAGACAAGAATTGGTTGATGAAGGTCATCGCATATGGGGCATTGTTGGAGATCAATGGAGCACTTTTGATGGACTTCCTATCCCAAACAGAACATTCAAACTACCCAATTCCATTTACTATAAAGCATAAGTTTCTCACTGCCCATTATATAAAAAACTTTTACCTTTATCACCATTACCACAACCTTTTGTCCCTTCATTTATGTCAAAGGTTTATCAAAATGGAACTCTTCTTACTAAACACATGTGGGAAAAAGGAAAAGGCTATTTGTTAAAAGGGTCATGCTAGCTTTACTTCTTCTTTGCCAACACAAAGAACCATAGCTCTTGTCTACTTTCTACTTTTCTTCCTCACTAGGATTAGATGCTATTTAAAATATATAAAAGCAACTTTCAAGGGTTGATGACATGTTTTTCAATACCTAGTATTTATAGATTTATTGGTGACTAATTATTCTAAGACAAATTGATTGATTAGTTTGAGTGAGGTGTTGACTTTCAATCATGTTTTTTTTTTAAGTGAGTATTTGATATTTGTAAAAGAATAATAAGAAAATTTAATTAAACAGATTAACATAAGAATTAAGGATAGTAGTAAAATGTGGAAATAATGAGGTCTCCATGGCCCAAATACTATTCATCTTGTCAAGTTGCTTGTTGTCATTGTCTTATTTTCTAGCTATACAAATTAGACTCTCAGTCTCTCATTGTCCAAACATAATTTATAAGAAAACAAAAAAAGTGTAAGGTGGGAGTCTTAATGATGACAACACAGAATCCAATTGTTATTATTATATTTATACATCTCACTTTTTTTCCATTCCATTTTTTTATCTTTTTTTTTTTTGCAAATTAAACTATTTATTTGGTTGGTTCCTATTTTAAGTTTTAATTTCAATCATAAAACAATATATTTAATTTTAACTGATGTATAAAGTTAAGTTTTGATCTTCTTCGGTAG
>Ga0209700_109784_pt1 | contig 10682 bp, 4 predicted proteins | sample SiratroredBW_FD_187528 | JGI IMG/M metagenome (GOLD analysis project Ga0209700, IMG submission 187528) | Root nodule microbial communities of legume samples collected from California, USA - Siratro red BW (SPAdes) (version 2) | ecosystem: Host-associated > Plants > Roots > Nodule | place: USA...
AAAAAATAAAAAAAAAAAAAAAAAAAAAATTTTATTTTTTGAAAAAAAAAAAAAAAAAAAAAAAAAACCTCCTCCATTTACATGCAAAGCTATTCAAATCTAATCCATGAGATGAGTATAGGAATAAAAAAACATCTGCTACCTGCATGCAAAGGTATCCAAAAATCTAATCCCTAAGATCTGAATCTGCGAGTAAGAATAGAAAAACAAAAATCTACTCTACCTTCATGCAAAGCTATCCAAATCTAATCCCTGAGATGTGAATCTGCGAGTAAGAATAAAAAGAATCTGCTCTACCTGCATGCAAAGCTATCCAAATCTAATCCCTGAGATGAGTAAGAATAAAAAAAAACATATGCTCTACCTGCATGCAATGCTATCCAAATCTATCCGTGACAAGTTAATCTGCGAGTAGAAACATCTGATCTACCCGCATGCAGTGCTATCCAAATATTCTGATCTATTCTGAACAACTATTAAGCAAGTTTCCATGGGTGCCCCAGCCACGCAGTACTTAGAAGACCTGAACTAAGAAATACATAACAAACAGTTGCAAAAAGACAATACTAGAATGAACGAAGCGTACCATGTGTGTTGATACTGTGATGGAAAAAGGGGAACAGACGTGGCCCTATGTCGTGAGAGAAGAGATCCATGGGTTTGTAAAAGGCTTCCTTTCTCATCTTAGCATTCTCATTCATGTCTCCAACGAAAAACTTATATGGAGTGCCTTGAAGGCCTTGCTCTCTGAGAACCCTATCAAGCCTCTTTGGAGTGAACCATAACCAGTTCAACATCCTCCATGCCCATATCAGAACCACAATCATGGTACAGGCTGCTTCCATTTCTCTCTCTCTCTGCAGAGTTTGTTGGAGCGAACGAAACAGGGAAAAGTTTATCACTAGAGTCGATAAAGTGGCTCCTTTTTAACACTCCTATCCATGGTCGTTAAAATCGAGAGTTTACTTGTAAAATTGTAAGATTTTAGGATCGTTGTACAGCAAAATCGTAAGGATCGTTGAACAAAATCGGAAAAAATGTGTAATCGCGATTTTTTTCGTGTATCAAACAGTTCACCTTCTTGAGTCTAATTTTATTCAAAATTAATGCAATTAAAGTCTGATTGTGATACGTGTTGTCACCTAACACCACCTAATTAAAATTAATTCAGTGCAATTAAAAATTAAACAAAAAATAAAGAGTCTCTTCACCTTCACTCCTCGTTCCAACCCATTAAAATTAATGAAATTAAAATTTAAATAAAAAATAAAGAGTCTCTTCACATTCACTCCTCATTCCAACCCCATTAAAATTAATCCATTAATACAATTAAAAGTTAAACAAAAAAAATAAAGAGTCTCTTCATCTTTACTCTTCATTCCAACCCCATTTCAAATTAAATGTCTTTTTAGCTTCTGTCCACCCCCTTCAAATGAAGAGTCTCATCTCATTTCAAATGAGGAGTCTCTTATGTTCACATTGATTGGATCTCAATTCAAATTCAATTAAAATAAAATTAAATTAATTTAATTAAGACAAATGAAGAGTCTCTAGAATTTACTCCTTCTTCTTATTGCTTGATTGAGTTTGAAGAATCTCTGTTCACTCTTTCTTCTTGATTGGATCCCATTTCAATTTTAATTAAAATAAAATAAAATTAATTTAATTAAGACATTTTAACCATCTCTTAATTCTAAAACCTGAGTCACACTCACATATCCAAAATCATTTGAGCATACACTAACAACATTTTCTTGGACTTCTCCTTATTAGCCAAAAAAAAAAAAAACACTCCATAACAATATAGATTTAAATGATACTCTTAATTCAAATGGAGATGATGAACATTTGGTTGAAGATCAAGTCCAAGGTGGTGTGGAAGATGATGATATTCTTGTCATCCCAACTTAGAGGAGGAGAATGTTTTTATTGATGTACTTCGTGAAGGAGATAAAACTAATGAAAATTCTTTTAATTTTCATTTTAATGTGAGTGATTTATATTAGATGAACTTAAGTTTTATTAAATATTGTCAAAGTAGTTGATTTTATAAACTTAAGTTTGATGAAGTACTAACAAATGAATTGATTAGTTATGCATATATTTAGTTTGTGTTTATAGGATTGGTGACTTTAATTTGAATCTCAATTGGGCACTAGATGTTTTTACATTATTACTACTCCTCCATAATATATCCAAGATATCAATTAATCTTTTTAATTACTTAATTACTTTTCATCTAATATATTAAGTAAAATAGAAGAAATGTGACTATATAAACTTAAATAGTTTTGTATCAAGATTGAATTATCCCTCAATTTTTTTTTTAATTTCTCTTATTTATTTATTTAAAAAAATATTATTATATATATATATATATATTATATTTAAAAAAAAATAAAATTTACTATTCATATTACAATTTCACGATTTACGATCTCCACAATCCTACTCAAAATTTCAATTTTAACTGTAACATCACCCGACCAATCATTGCATTAACTTTTCAGAACATGTTTTTACCAAAATATTAAGTTATTCTTATCATCAATAATTGTTTCTGACTTTTCACTGAAGTTATGATACGTGTTTTGTAGATTTAAATTGAATGACAAATAAACTATTCTAAAAGTTTTAAGTTACTTACAATTTTAATTGAATTATGTTTTTAATTAAATTTAGAAAAAATATATTACAACAGTTGAATGAAAACCATATAATAAAAAAAGTTTAGTGTTTAAATTTATTAGTGTCCAGATCACAACCAGTATGAGAATTAATTAAATTTATAAAAAGTATGTTACAACAGTTGCATGAAAATTATATAATAAAAAAAGTTATTACTGTTTAAATTTATTAGTGTCCAGATCAGAACCAGTATGAGAATTAACATCAGAATCCTGGTCCACGCCCCTTCCATTTCTGTCTCGCAGAGTTTGGTGGACCAAACAAAACAAAGAAAAGTTGATGAGTAGAAGAAGGTCATCAAGAGATTTCAGTACAATGCTTCTTTGGTTTTGAACATTCCTAGAGATCCTCCACAAATAATTGGATGAACTCTTTCTAACATTTCTTTTATATTAAGTTATTATGTAAACTGTTATGATTACGGACTTTGTCCACGGTACATTTTTCATTTTAATTTCTTAATTAAAACCATTTTCTGTGAATATCTCTTTATTATTTTTTTTTTTATTTTCGAAATGTAAAGCAATGATCTCAATCTTTAAATAATAGTGATTTGAGGATTTGTTTGATTATTGAATGCATGAATTCACCTTTTGATTTCTAAACTTCTGGTTTCTCAATTTTGTACCATTTTTAAATCTTTGTTTTACATTTCGAAATTCCTAATGCGCCCATTCTAATTGATAAAAAAATGCTAAAGATTGAATATAATATACATATCATTTCGTTATGCTTAAAATTTAGAGAAAACTTAGTATTTATTTTTATTTTAAAAGTGATATTGAAAATCAATCGGTAGTAAACATCAAGTTTCCTGTCAATGATCCACAACACAGACAACATACATCTTTTATAGATTTGATTTTTGAGTCAATATCAAAAACTTTTTGATTCAATATCAAAAACTTTTTGATTCAATATCAACAACTACAATTTAAGGTTGTGGTGATTGTAATTTAAAACCTTGATGAATACATACAAATAATAAATTTATGTGTTTTCTCAAAGTAATACCATAGAAAATAAACTAATAATAATAATTTTAGAAAACATTTGTCTCTGTCAATCTTCTTTAAACATTATTACATCATAAGTTTTTCAAAAGTAGAATGTGAACTTAACAGTACCAAATCATTATTATTTCTTTATATTTTCACTTTATGTAGAATGAGTTGAGCACCATATTGAGGTTGAAGGGTAAGCACAGTAGTTGGAGTATGGGTATAAGTCGGAGAGACTTCAAATGAGAAATGTTGTAAAATCATTGACAAAGCCATTTTTGCTTCCAATAAGGAGAAGTTTTGTCCAATGCATATCCTAGGACCCCCTCCAAAGTGAAATAGTGAACCTTTGCCATTTGTAGCCTTTAGAATTCCTTCAGCAAATCTCTCAGGTTTGAACTCCTTAGCATCATCACCCCAGAGCTCACAATCATGTTGAACCAAAAGCATTGGTATGGTAACTTGCATTCCAGTGACTAATGATAGATTTCCAAGTTTCACATCTTTACAAACTTTTCGACCAAGACTAATTGCTGGTGGGTATAGCCTAAAAGCCTCATTTAAAATCATGGTAACCTGTTGCAAAAGTATTCTTAGTAATTACTTAGAGCATGATATTCAATATCAAATGATAATATAAACTTACAATCTTAAGGTGACCCACTCCATCAAAATCTGGTTTTTGATTGCCAAAAACTTGTAAGACTTCCTCCCTTGCACGTGTTTGCCAATCAGGATACATACTTAATAATATCATTGTCCAAACAAGCAAAGATGAAGTCGTCTCCTGCCCTGCAAAGTAAAATAACTTGCATTCCGCAATAACATCTTTAATATTCATTCCAACATTATTGTTGTTTCCATGTTCTTGAATTTCCCTATGATTTGACTCGAGAAGTATGCCTAATAAGTCATTTTTAGTGGCTTCACCCGCCCTTAGTGCTTTCTCTCTGTTCTTAATAATATCAATAAGTAAAGCTTTTATTTCCTTGTCAATTGCCTTCATACTTCTATGGGTAGTAGTAGGTACAAACCTACAAGTGAACATAACCAATCCTATGTTAAACACGATCTCCATTATAAACAATTTGATTTTTCAAGTTGAAATAGAGAGATATCACTTGATCATATCACTGTATTAGGTAAAATAGTTGTTGTAAACAATAAGTTTATTTGATTCTTAATCATGGGTACTGTTTTCTAGTCACAATGTTCTTTATCAAAGAATGACAAGTTTGGTTTAGTAAATAAAGATCATCCAAATTGCTTGATAATTTAATTCTATCAAGTAGTCAAATATACATTTTAGTCTTACCTCCATCCTGGAATGTAAACTTTAAAGATTACTTGTTGCATAAGTGCACTTTGCTTTTTCAGGAGTTCAAATATTCTTCTTCCTTTTTCATAACTACTTCCAAATGATGTTCGAGAAATAGCATCTCTAGCCAAACTCTGAAGGAAAGGCCATACATCTATTTCACTTGATCCATCCAAAGATAATATTTTCTCCCATTTGCTAATAAGATCATCACAGCATTCGATGAATAGTGGTAACATATTCTGAGGTGTAACGAAGAAATAGTTAAGTATTAAAATTTCCATGCCAACTTAGACAGGTAAATATTCAAAATTCACATCACGTTACTTGTACACTAATAGATTTCACTTGCAAGATAATACATTTTTGCGGAGTAATTTTTACATGCAAAATAGAAAAAAAAAATAGACACTCACATGTAGCACAAATGTTTTCCTAATGTGTTCAAAAGGCAAATAAATTAGTCAATATATAAAATCTATAACTAATAAAAAGAAACTAACCTTTAACTTCTCTAAATTGAAAGCAAGATTGATTATCTTTCTGTGCTTTCTCCACTTTTCTCCCTCAAGGCTTACAAGGCCAGGAGTTAGTAATAGAACTTGTGGATTCGAGTCAATCTTTTGGAAGTCATTTGGTTTGTTGAATACATCTTTGATTAGCTCTGGATCAGTGAGGGTAATCCTTGGTACCGGTCCAAACCAAATAAAAGAATTTTTGCCTACATACCATCAACAAACAATACAAATATGCTTCAATTAAATATGAAAAGGAACAAAAAGAATTCAAGAGTATAATTGTCTATATTAAAAACATGGAAATCAGAGCAATCTCCTTTGTCAAAACTTTCCTAGGTGCTCTTATGGTCTGCATATTATTCCACTTTATGAGAACTTCATTTGAGCAATTGAGCAGCTTCTGAGGGTCAGCTCCTTTGCAATAGTCAGTTGTAATTTCCCATCCTCTTTGAGGAATTTGGAGAATTGTTTGCAAGGAACATCAGCAACCACTATATTTGGGTACGGGAAATTGGATGTATTTTAGCCTTCAAGGGCAATTCCAGCTTATAAGCAACTAGCCATGTGATAACATAAGAACCATAGAACTTAGAAGTGAGCTTTTCATTGACCGTTACACCAAAGATCCCAATCAGTATGGTGAGTCCCCGTGAATTTCAACCTCTCTTCTTTCTATATTTGTATTTTTTTCTCCGTGTAAATCCCAATTTAATTCAAAACTTTGGTCATATGTGTTCGGATACTTTTTTTCCCATCCAAAAGAAAAGAAGACCAAACAGAAAATTTATAAGAAGAGAAAGATATCCTCGTGCAAGGACGAATACTTTTGAAATATTTCAAACATATTAATATTAGGAATCAAATATGAATCTAAGTTTAGTTGAGAAAAATAAGAAAGTTAAATAATATAAAAATAAATGAATTGACAAATATATAATGTTAAAGTTTTGAGTAGAAAATAATATATTTCTTTATGGAAATTTGGCTTAGGTTCTATTGTTCTGAAATATATCATGTGATAACACTCAATCAGTGTATTAGTCACGTTTAATTACTATTTTTTGTAAGAGAAAATTAGAAGAGCAGAGAAAGAATTGGGTAGGAAAGAAATTTTAAAAATAGTGAACTTACATTATTGTATTATTTTTCATCTAAATTCACTTGTATCTTTATTTCAATTTATTTCTCTTCGACCAAACTCTTAACTTATTTCCAGATCAACATCATTTGTTCTCTTCGGTACCAAACATACCATTAACCTTGGTCGAATACTCATTTTGCAGGCAAATAGAGAAAAAAAGCATGTAAATATTGAATTTCAGATACATTCATTATAATTTCATATTACCACCCTAGTCTTTTCAGTTTCTCAGGAAACAGAAAAAAAAAAAAAAAAAAAAAAAAAAAATCATCTTCTCCACCTGTTACATGTACGCCATCCAAATCCATGACATATTAATCTGTCAGTAGAGAAAATAACATCGCATGCAAAGCTATCAAATCTAACTCATGAACAGATATTGCGTATCGTGAGAGTGAAATATGCTGATCTATTCTGAACAACTATTAGGCAAAAAACTTACCATCGGTGGTTCAGCCACACAGTGCATGAACAAAAGAAAAGAAGAGCTGAACAACCAAAGACATAACAACAGTTGCAAAAAGACAATACAAAAAGGAACGACGAGCATACCATGTGTGTTGACACTGTGATGGATATAGGAAGAGACACGCGGCACAATGTCGTGAGAGAAGAGATCCATGGGTTTGGACAAGGCTTCCTTTCTCATCTTCGCAAACTCATTCATGTCTCCAACGAAAAGTGTGTATGGATTGCCTTGAAAGCCTTGCTCTCTGAGAAGCCTTTCAAGTCTCTTTGGAGTGAACCATAACCAATTCAGCATCCTCCATGCCCATATCAGAACCACTATCAGAATCAGCATCAGAATCATGGTAAAGGCTGCTTCCATTTCTCTCTCTCTCTCTGCAGAGTTTGTTGGAGCAAAGGAAACAGGCAAAACGCTCCTTTATAACACTCCTATGACGCCACCCTACCAATCATTGCTTTAACTTTTCAGAATATGTTTTTACCAAAATATTAAGTTATTCTTATCATCAATAATTGTTCTGACTTTTCACTGAAGTTATGATACGCGTTTTGTAGATTTAAATTGAATGACAAATAAACTATTCTAAGTTTTGAGTTACTTACAATTTTAATTGAATTTTGTTTTTGATTAAATTTAGAAAAGTATATTACAACAGTTGAATGAAAACTATATAATAAAAAAATTTATTAGTGTTTAAATTTATCATTGTCCAGATCAGAACCAGTATGAGAATTAATTAAATTTATAAAAAGTATGTTACAACAGTTGCATTAAAATTATATAATAAAAAAAGTTATTAGTGTTTAAATTTATTAGTGTCCAGATCAGAACCAGTATGAGAATTAACATCAGAATCCTGGTCCACGCTCCTTCCATTTCTCTCTCGCAGAGTTTGGTGGACCAAACAAAACAAAGAACAGTTGATTAGTAGAAGAAGGTCATCAAGAGATTTCAGTACAATGCTTCTTTGGTTTTGAACATTCCTAGAGATCCTCCACAAATAATTGGATGAACTCTTTTTATCATTTCTTTTATATTAAGTTATTATGTAAACTGTTATGATTACAGATTTTTTTTCCCACTGCACTATTTCTGAAAGGAATGGATTTTCTTTTTCCACTGCACACTTTTCATTTTAATTTCTTAATTAGCACCATTTTCTGTGAATATTTTTTTATTATTTTCAGTAATTTTTATTTGTGAAAAACTTTACTTGAATTGGATTTCACTTTAACCATTCTGGAAGGAGGCTCTGTTTTATAAAATAAATTTTAAAAACTTATTGTAAGTAAAAATATATTTTGAAAAAGTCAATTAAAAATTGAAAAAATAAATTTTAAATGATTTATAAGAATAAAACTTTAATAAAATATGTAAAGTTGAATATAATTTGATTTAAAAATATAAAAAATATTAAAATTTTGTAGATGTTTATTGTTATTAATAAGTAAAATTTTGAAATGATTTAGAAATTGCTTTAAATAAAAATGTAGGTAGTGTAATTTTTATTTTTAAAAATAGATAAAAGTAAAAAGAAAATATTTACAAAAAAATTATTAAAAATAAAATTAAAATTTGGAATGGTTTATTTTTAATTTAAATAAGAGAGGGATGTAAATAAAAAGTATATAAGAGAAAAGTCATTTATTTAATTTTTAAATAAGTTGTGATTATTAGTGATTTCAAATTAAAATGAAAAAAATACTATAAAAATAATTGAATTAAAATTGAAAACAAAAACTAATTAATTATAATAGAAAATAAATGATAAATTATTTAATTTTTATACTTTTAAAATAAATTTAAATTGATAGAATAAATCATAATAATTTTATAACTATATTTTTATAATAAATTAAAAATTGGAAGAAAAATTATAAAATTCACACCTGAATTAAATTTCGTATTTTTAGTTTATTAAAAATATCTAAATAAGTAATAATGAAATAAAATAAAATTATTGAAATAATTTTAAAAATAAATGTTAATTAAATTATTTAAATTTTCTAAATAAAAGTTATTTTATTCATTAGTAATATATATGCATGTAATAGTAAATAAAATAAGTAAATAAGTATATAATTTGGTTCAATAAAAAAATAAGTGTATAAATTACTAAACGTAAAATCCAAAAATTAAATAATAATTGAAAGGGAACATGAATAAATAAAAAATGTTAAATATAAAAAAATAAGTATAAAAGATGTGCTCCATAAGTAATACTATAAGTTAAAGATTTAAAAGTATCCTACTTGAAATTTTTTTTTTTTCAAATATAGTACTGGTAGAAAAAAAAATCTAACCAAAACTTAGTAGATGTTTTAATTTAGTATTTAAGAAAAATGTATTTTTATTTTTCACTTGAAGCTAAATTTTGATTATTTTAATTTAAAAAATCTTATCATTATTTATGGTTTGTTTGATTCGATGTTAAGAATAATAATGAAAATAAATTTATAAAATAATAATAATTTAGTTTTATTTTAAAAAATTAATAATTTTATAATTTCATCAATTAAGAAAATAATAATTTACTAGTCATACCCATTAAATTAATTATATTTAATTTAAATTAATTTAAACTACAATTTTATCTAATAAAAAATTATTTTATTAATTATATACATCACTCACAAACTTTTATAAACTTTCCATTTAAATCTTAGAGTCTTTCCTTTAATCTAAACAATCCAACTTTTCATACCCTTTCATCTCAAATCAACCCATATCCACTCTCTCAAATTCACAATTTAATCTAAACAAATCTTGGTTTTGTTTGCATTAGGGAGTGAATTTGAGTTGATGAAATTTAAAGGTAGGCCAAAATTTTAGAAGCTCAACTAGAAGATATTGGGAATCAGAAGGACTTCTCACTTAATATTTCAAAGGATAAAAAGTCTCTCCAATTTGAATCACCAAATTTTCAAGAAAGGCATGGAAATTTGAGAGTCTCTACTAAAGTTGATAATGCTTTAGCTTCATCTATGGTTGTTAAATGGTAAACATTCACTGAATATAAAGAAGAATATTTCAAGTAAAAATCTTTCGGAAAGTATGAAAGTGAGACAAACCATTGGTCATGGTTTCTATGAATGTACTAGATTTACTTACTAGTAACAATAACAACAATTGTGTGACTTGAAGAGATTATTGGAATGAAGGATTGGAAAAGTTTGAGATTATTTGCACCTGATTTGTCTTCAAGCATTCATGTTGCAACATCAAAAAATAAGGGAGATCAGTGCAAAAGAATTACAAAAAAAAAATAAAATAGGTATAAAGTGTTCTATATGGTGGCATGTGTGACATCCTTGTTTTCAAGGAAATATATTAATTATTTTATCCTTATAAGAGTTAGAAAACCTTAAGTTTTTATTCATGTTATTAAATTTTCATTCTTAAAAGTATGTTGTATTTTAAATAACATTTGAACATTAGAAAATAAACCAAGTAAATTTATATATATAAAAGAATATATGAAATATGATTATTTAGAAAGAAAAAAAATAATAACAATTGATTAAATATATATATATATATATATATA
>Ga0209700_109785_pt1 | contig 10679 bp, 8 predicted proteins | sample SiratroredBW_FD_187528 | JGI IMG/M metagenome (GOLD analysis project Ga0209700, IMG submission 187528) | Root nodule microbial communities of legume samples collected from California, USA - Siratro red BW (SPAdes) (version 2) | ecosystem: Host-associated > Plants > Roots > Nodule | place: USA...
AACCAAATATCACCAAACCAAAATTCTTAAAATAGAACTACGTGTACCCTGATTTTCTATCATGTATAGAGATACGTAGGACCAAGGTTAAACCTTGTCGGGTCCAAATAAATAAAAATATATATGTGTGTTTGTTTTATTTTTGTTTGATATTTTTATCTGCCTAATTATTATTTATTGTTATAATTTTTATAAGCATGTTTTCTTGTTTGTTTTTTTTATATATTTGTTTGTTTTGTCTTTAGTCTCATTTTTATTGTTATTATTTGGGAAAAAATGATATTTTTAAAACCGCACTTATTTCTTATTCATTTGATTAATGGTACCGTCTTAGGACGAGCGTTGTGGGGTGCTAATACCTTCCCCACACGTAACCGACTCCCGAATCCTTACTTTGGTTTGCAGACTATTTTATTATTTTTGGTTTTTCCATGGTTTTCCTTAATAAGCTATGGTGGCGACTCCAATCTCAATTTAAATGATTTTTTTTAAAAAAATTAAATTTTGATCACCCCGTCGTGATCCGGTTGCGACACCTTCGAGAGAGAATCGTGTGAAACACCTTGAAAGCCTTTGCTATCTCATTTCTTCTCAAGAATCATAATCTTGGAACATTACTTTGATTCTGAATCAGTGCAACAGTGATCTTATGCAGAGCTAAGTGTTTCTACTCTGATCTTGATATACTTGTAATTTGTTTTGAGTAGAATCATTGTGTGGTTTGATATGATCATTATATTTTTTGAATACTTCTATGTGGTTACATATTACATAAGGTGTATGATTGTAATTTGTGTGTACAGAGGGTTTTGTACAGTGTTTATAGCTACTGAAGGGTTCAATAGGTTGCTTTACTGTTGGGAGAGGGTGTGCTTGCGGGGTGCAAGTGTTGTATTGTTTGATACTGATCTTGGAGATCTTTTCTAGGAGAAATCTTAGCTAGTTTGCAAAGGACTGGACGTAACCCTTGAGAAAGGGTGAACCAGGATAAAAACTTGTGTTCTTGATCTTTCTTTCCCTATTCTTGAACACTTATATTGTTTCTGGTGTTTGTGCAATTAGCTATTTTTCACGTGCAATTAATTGATTTTCGTGCGTAATTGATTGTTCATCATTCTACTGATATTTCTGAGTTTTTTTGAAACCTTTATTTCATTTGTACAATTGACTAAATTTGTTCTTGACAATCTTGAAATTCTTATTGTCTTCTTATATCACTGTTTAATAGATTTAACATCTGAAAATTTATTTTCTTGAGACAATAGTTATTTCTTGATCCGTCTATTAATCTGGATTGTAATACTATCAGGTTGATCTGTAGTTCATTGTGATTATTGTTTAATTGATTAATTTCTGATGTATTTGAAATACTTTCTGGTTTCAGTTTATTGCTTCCGCACTTGATTTGATTAAATACAATTGATATAGTTAGTTGATTATTTTCTGAAACAGATTGAACATTCACTGTGGATTTTACGGAAATCATCTTTTAATAGTTTGAATAAAGAATCTTTATCCAGTTTTGTAAAATTGATCACGGTCTGTGAAAAGTTTTTGAAGTTCAATTCAACCCCCTCTTGAACTCAGCCTGGAAAAACTAAATTTGTTGTCTTCAACTAGTATGTGTTTTTCTTGAACTTGTATGAGTTCTGCTCTGTGTTTATCTGTGTTGTATCAATATCAATGATGAGTAATTAGCTTATAAACATTTTTAAGAGTAAATTTGAATGATTGTATATAAATACCTATTTGATGGTTGTTGGCACTGGCACAATCATGGAATTATTTGATTGCTGCTACTTACACAATTACTGCGGGTTATTGATTGTTGTCGTTGGCACGATTAAGAAACTCCCCTAGTAAATTCTCCAACGCCAAATACTTTCCAGAACCCATTAGAGCACTCAATAGGAATCCTAAACCCTCTCAAAATCCTTCCAAATAAAAAAAAGGCCAAACAAGAACCCTAAACCCTATTAGAACCCATAAGAGCACTCAATAGGAACTGTAAACCCTCTCAAAATCCTCCCAAATAAAAAATAAGCCAAACAAGAACCCTACACCCTATTAGAACCCACCAGAGGACTCAACAGGAACCCTAAATCCTCTCAAAATCCTCCAAAATAAAAAAAAATTAAGGCAAATAGAACCCTAATCCCTATTAGAATCCTTCCAAATAGAGAATCAAAGCCAAATAGGAAATCGAAACCACATTGGAACCCATCAAAATACCAATCAGAACCCAAAACAGCAAGGGGGCCATGTCACCGTTAATTGCCGCAATTCAGAACCACCAGCGGCCAACCACCTCCTTCTCACCGCCGTCGCGCTACTTTCTTGGTTACTCATAACTTCAACATTGAGCCTTAGTCATGTTCATTGTAGCAAGAGCAAAATCTTTTGAATAAACAAAAACTCTGAGAATCCCTACAGAAAGATTCCAAGAACCCACTCCCAAAATTCCCCTCAAGTCTTCTAAAAGGGAGAAAGCAAACTCATAAAATGTCTTACCGAGAGGGCTAGCTTTCCAAGAGACCTGAGACCTCCAAGCCCCTTCAAGTTTCTTGCAAATATCTAAATGAGTAAGAGATTTATCTCCTTTGGACAAGACAATTATATCGTGAAGATGATTTTTGTATCCTTTTAAGCCAGCAAGATAATGCTCCTCAGACATTTGGATAGTGATCATGTCCCCTTTAAGGCATGGTTTAGATACGAGAGAGAGGGGGATAAATACTTGTGATTTTTTTTTTTTTGTAATTTCTTTTTTAACAAAAACTTATTTTAATTTTCAATTTCAATGGTGAGATAAAATACAAGTTAAAAACATATATTTATCTAAAAATTTCATCTCTATCTATCTAGTATATTTTTAAAATTTAGTTGAATAACTTTCAACAAATTTTATACGGTATTGAAATTTGTTGATTAAAATTATTTACAATTTCTTTGTTTTCAACTATTAATAACAAATAATTTAGAAGAGGATTTTTTTTTCAAAAAAAAAAAGTTATGATATTTTATCCTTTTTTTTTTATAATTTTCATTTCTATACTTTTTTGATTTAGATATAATTTCATTATTTTATTCGTATTATTTATTAAAATCAATTTATAAGACAATTAATGACAAGTAATTTTAAAGCAACATATAATTTTGAAATAAAGTATAAGATAATTATAACAATAAAAATATAAATTACTAACTTTTTCCTTAATTATTTTATAAACTAACAAATAACGTGAAAAATATATTATTTTTAATAAGTAAGTACAGATTAAATATCTTTATATTTCATTACATAATATTTTTTTATATAAATTCAATAGAAAATTATTGCACTGTGAATATGTAACAAATTACTCCTAATTAAATTCACATATATTCTAAATATTCGATCATCAAATCCTAAACATCCGGTTATCAAATCTAGTAACTGCCATTTAATGATTTAAATAAGGCTTCTAAATATCATTTATTCATTTATTGTCTATTATATTTAATATCCTAAATATTCGATTATTAAATAAGGCTTCTATATATGGATGATTAACTCCATGAGGAAGAAGAAGGTGATGATGGAGGCACAGATGACCAGGATCAAGACAAGACTAAGAAACAGTAAGTATTGGGTAAGGAAAATGACAAGTGTATGGTTGAATTCTGAGTTTTTTTATATTATTTAGGTGCAATGTGTAAAATTTTGTCAAGAACAATTCAAGAAAGTAACACTTAAAGAACTGGGTGTAGGTTTTGTTGAAATGTTTTGAGTGTATGAGATAAACAAACAAGAAAAGCAGAAAGAAAGATAGTAATAGTGAAAAATATGATGGATTATTTAATATATGAAAATAGCCAAAGACAGGTTGGGTATACAGTGGATTAAACTATAGTAGTTATTATTCATTTTCAATTTATTTTTCCTTTTTTTGATTATTGAGAATTTCTATATATCTATTGTTTAATGTCTTAATGATAAAGTAAAAAGGAAAGGGGGAGATAATCGTTGTCAGTGTCCTCATTTGACTCTGTTTTTTCATTAAATTTATATAATTTTTTTTGGATTTGTAATTGTTGTTGACTTTGTACGTAAAATCCTTTAGGTTGAAACCGAAGAAGAAGAACCAAAAGAAGCAAGGAGAATCAAGAATTGCGTTCATGACAAAGAGCGAGGTTGACCACCTGGACGATCACACCTCGCTTCTGCAAAAGTCACCTTCAATCAAATTCGAAGGTTTAAGCTTAGGTAAGAACAATTATAATACTACTATACTATACAACTAATTATATTATAAAGCTGAATAAATATAATAATTAGTAATATATTAGAAAATAGTATAATATCTATATATTTATATGTCCATAAAATTAACAGAACAGAAGTATAAAATTGAAAATTTACTTTTTTAGTTAAAAAATTTTGAAAATGAAATATAATTAATTTGTTTTATGTGATTAATAAATTGTTATTTTTTAGTTGGTAGAATTATAAGATTACAAATATTTTAAATAAAAATAAATGAAAAATAAAAAATAATATTATTATATAATTTTTAATTTTATTATTATTATTATTATTATTATCAAATCTCATCTCTGATCCATGCGCCAATAATTGGTAATCCATTATTCTTAAAAATAATTACTATAGAAGTGTGGTAATTCATCATGTAGAAACTTATCTCTATCGAGTGCTTTTCTTGCTTCTGATCAAGGAAGGTTGCACCACATTTCTTCACACCAAATCAACCAGCACAAGGATATAAGAGTAAACTTTAAAATGTGGAATTTGGAATTGAGAGTTTTAGTGTTTCTCTATTGTATAGTTTTGCAAACCTTTATCTGTTGAAGAACATGTGGTTCACAAAGATGCTTACGAACTCGAATATTACTATCAGTATGAGGAAGAGAACGCGGAAGACGATGTGGATGAAGCTTGTTATGGTGGTTCATCTAGTTTCTGTATTGGCAATAGCCGATGGGGAGATAACAGTTATGTCATGGCTGGTCGTCAAAAAGCTCGGCCGGTTCATCAATCAAACTTCCAAGATTCAGGAGCAAGTTCATTGAGGGAGCCTAAAAAGAAAGAAGTTGTTGGGAAGAATACCACAAGAGAAGGGCAAAAAAGACACAGAGAAGGGAAGCTACTGATAGGGCTGCTGAGGAAAAACATAGCAACATCCCTTTCAGGGCATCAGTTCCTACCTATACTCCTATGTTTTGCCTCAACAGCCCTATCAGCAGCTTCCCTCATTATGTTCGCTTTGCCCTTCTCATATGGTACTCTTCCCAACAACTTCTTTCTTCTTAGCCTCCCTCGATGAACATGCTCCTGAATATTGGAAGTTCGGCTATGAACCGGGCAAGCTTCTTAATGACTAGCCCTGACATACCATTATCTCCCCATCGGCGGTTGTCGATACAGAAACTAGATGAACCACCATAATAAGCTTCATCCATATCGCCCTCCACGTCCTCGTCCTCGTAATGAAGGTAATCTTCAAGTTCCTCGTAAGCATCTTTGTGAACCACGTGTTCTTCAATAGATAAAGGTTTGAACCATGAGTCCCAAAGTAGCAGACAAACACTCTACTCAAACATGTAATCTTGAATGCTACCATCAAGTACACGATGAATATTGAGGAACTCGAATGGGTGTTTACACTAAGGACAAGTTACTTTCTCATGGTATGTAGCCCATCGAAGAATGCATATTACACAGTAAGCATGCTCGTAACCTTTTACAAGAGCAGTTCCTACATCACTATTTTATACAGACAAATAGCATAAGTTACCCATGGCTTCCGTAACCCACCTCGTGAATCATTGCCTCACTCTCTTTCTCACTCAGATCTTTGATTGAGAGGTCCTGAAAATCGTTAGTGAGAACCTGTTCGCCTTGGATCTTCACGAGTGACGAAGTCATAGTGAAAGACCCACAAGGTATAGAAGAAAGTATAGTGGTGTGAGCAAAAACGCAGAACTATACAATAGAGAAACACCAAAAATCTCAAATCCAAATTCTACATTTTGAAGTTTGATCTTGTATCCTTGAGCTGGTTGTGGTGGTGTGAAGAAATATGGTTTAACCTCGACTTGATCAGAAGCAAGGAAAGCACTCGGTAGAGGTAAGTTTCTACATAATGAATTGTCTGCAGTTCTATAGTAATTATTTTTAGGAATAATCGATTATCGATTATAGGTGAAAATATGATAGAAGCATACACATGTAACAGAGATGGGATACGATAACGATAATAATAATAATAATAATAATAATAATAATAATAATAATAATAATAATAATAATAATAATGAAAAAAAATTAAAAATTATATAATAATTTTTTATTTTTATTTTAAAATAATTGGTAATCTTATAATTCTATCAACTAAAACAATAATAATTCATCAATCACATCCAACCAATTAATTATACTTCTTTTTTAAAATTTGTTAACTATAAAAGTAAATTTGTAGTTTTATAATTTAATCAACTAAAAAAATTCAAATATGCATCACACCTATATTTTATTAGTGAGATATTGTGAAACATTTTTGTGAATTCATTCATTCAATACCAAAAATGTTCTAGAGCTTTTCTTTAACATCGCAGATTATATCGAAGGGATGAATTACAATGGAGAGCCCAACGTCTCTCGCAATATCAAAAATAACATTCATTTCCCTCTCCTTTGTTCTACCCTTTTTTCACTCTAATAACTATAAACACTTTCAAGTTCAAGATTTTTGACTCATTTATTTACTTTTTTTTCTTGAGATAACTAACAAACTTTCTTGCTCAATTTTAACGGTTTAACTAACTAAGAGACACCAGAGTTTATATTGTTATTCAATATGAACTCACATGCTTCCATGCATGCATTTGGATTCTTCACGGTTTACATAAACAAAGGAGAGGTCCTTTTAGGATTCCGTCGATTAGAAACGAATTTTGGAAAATAAAACACTTGATATATTACTCGTTTTTAAAAATTAAATTTGTTTTCCTTTAAATTATATATATATATATATATATATATATATATATATATATATATATATATATATATATATATATCGCCTTAAATGTATAAAAAATATTTTTTTCAAAAATCTCTTTCTCACATTAATTGTTTTCATCAACTCACACATTTACCTTCCCTCTTTTCTCACTCTCCACACGTTCACTCTCCCCTCTCACCATGTTCTTCCATATTCCACTATACTGTTTAGTTTTCCTTTTAACTGAAAATAAAGAGGATTAATAAGATTCATTTTTCAATTTCTTAATAACGATCAATGATTGAAAAAACTACAGAGAAAGGATTCGAGAGGTCAAAATTTTGGATATAAAAAGGGAATGAATTATTCTTTTTGGGAGTACACAGACACATATCGTACACTATTCGGTTTAAGTTTTGACTTACATGCGTGATATTGAAACTTTCTCGGCACCAGGGAGAATCACCACCTTTCACTATAGCAGATTACATAACATGTGAAAATATTCAGAGATTAGTGTCGTTTTGACTCTATCTTTGTTTTTGTTTCTCTCCTCATTTTCAGCAAGGTATATTCACTATGTGTTAATACATTGCCTGCCTATATGCCACACTGCCTACGTTCATATATAATTGTACTTTTTTTTTTGGAAAATTGAGGAATAGAGAATTGAAAAATATAATAATAGAAAAGCGTAGAAAGAAAATAAGCTTTATTGAAATTGGGTGCTCTAGGAGGTTACTTTGTAAAATAGACGATACCGCCCCGGTGTTTCCATAGTGGTTAAAGCCTTGCCGAGTACCTCTACCAGTGTCGAGTACCTTTACTAGTACCGAGCCTTAGTACCTATTGCTAAACATACCCCAAATACATATTACAAAAGCCTTACCAAGTATCTTTACCCATGTCGAGTACCTTTACCAGTATCGAGCCTTGCTACCTATTATTACCAATGTCTTACCGAGTACCTTTACCAGTATTGGGCCTTAATACCTATTATTAAACAGAGCCTAAATACTTGTTATCTAAACAGAACCAAGTATCCTTTACCGAGCCTTAGTGCATATTATCACTAGACAAAATCAAGTACCTTTACTATTGTTGAGTGTTGTTAGCTAAGTACATTGTAACCAAGGTGAGTATTTTTAGCCGAGTACACTATAACCAAGCTGAGTATTGTTAGCAGAGTACACTGTAACCAAGTTGAGTATTGTTAGCCGAGTACCCTTTAACCAACCTAAGTGTTAGACAGGTACCCTTTAACAGACTTGAGTGTTGTTAGCCGAGTACACTATAACCGAGCTGAGTATTGTTAGTCGAGTACCCCCTAACCAAGCTGAGTATTGTTAGTCGAGTACCCCCTAACCAAGCTAAGTATTGTTAGTCGAGCTGTGTTGTTAGCCGAGTACCCTGTTACCGAGCTGAGTGTTGTTAACCAAGAACCCTAAACTGCAACTCAGATCCTAAAGGCACATCCTAGAACCTTAAAGTAGCACCTTAGGAACCTAAGGCTATATCTCAAAACCTAAGGTCATATCTTAAAACTTTAAATCGTATCTTAGAAATATAAAACCGCATTTCAAAAGCATAAGGTCGTATCTTAAAACCCATAAGTCACTTCTTTAAAGGCCAAACCACATTCATAGGAACCCAGGATGTATCCTTAGAAGCCTAAACCGTATCCATATATGCCCAGGCCGTATCCTTAGAAGACAAACCACGTCCATAGGAACCCAGGTTGTATCCTTAGAAGCCCAAACCTTATCCATATATACCCAGGCCGTATCCTTAAAAGTCAAATTGCATCCATAGGAACCCAAGTCGTATCCTTATAAGCCTAAATCGTATCCTTTTACGCCTAAACCGTATCCTTAAAAGCCAAAACCGTATCCATTTACGCCCATACTATATAGATTAGAACTAATACTGTATCTTTAAAATTCAATACCTAATAACTTAAAACCCAAACTGTATTCCCTTACACCTAAACCGTATCCTTTAAGTCTAAAACCGTATAAGTTAGAACTACAGTTGCATCTATTTAGGAACCCAAACCGTATAGCATAGTACTACATCCGCATCTATTTGGACCCAAGTCGTATCCACTTATGCTAAATCTGTATCTATACATTGTGGTCAAGAATGTTGTATCCATACACATGGTCGAGAGTGTCATATCTCTTTCTCGAGAGTATATATTTGAGAGAACTGTATCTATACACTGCGACCGAGAATGTCGTATCCATACTCATGGTCGAGAGTGTCGTATTTCTTATCCGAGAGTGCCAGAATCGTATCTATATGTCACGGCCAAAAATGTTGTATCCATACGCATGGCTAAGAGTGTTGTATCTCTTTCTTTAGGTTGTTTCCTTTGGTTAGTGTCGACACTGGGTATTACCTTAGGTTGTCCTCCTTGGTCTTCTGCCATGGACGAGTTGCGAACAACCCTAGAGTGTCCTCCCTGATCAACTCTTGTCTTTTTGAGTACTTGTCCACCTACTTGACTTTTGACTTTTGTCTACTTCTTCCTGTGGTGGTGACGATTGACAAGTAGCTCATTCTTTTTGAAGATCAGTCAGTTGTTGTTCCAAGGTTGATAGCTCATTACGATGTGCTTCCTTTTGATCTATCAGTTTTTTTCTGAGGTCCCATAGTGCCTCTTACATGTTGTTCTGGAGGATGGTCTCCATGTGAGCCTTGATTACCTCGAGTGTTGCTGGATCCATCTTGGGGTGGAGTGAAAATATAATCGGTTTGACTTGATAGTGGGGTGACACTGAGTACCTGGGTCAAGGAAAAGTTTTACTCGACCCACGGTGGGCGCCAAATGTTCTTACTAAGCTCGGATTTGGTGTATTGACGAGGTAGGTTGGAACCGACTTGATCCGAGCTCGAGTACTTTGAGGATCCGAGTTGTTGTAGTTTCAAGGTGTGGCAAGAGGTCCACCTGCAAAAGGCACTCTGACGATCAAGTAAGTACGTGATTGATGAGGTGAGTGAGGAGATAAGTGAGTGATACTTTATGTAGCAATTGCTATACATATATATATATAGGTTTTGGACTGAGCTGCTATGAGCTTAAGCCATGAGCAGTTACCAAGCTGTTGCAGGTGGAGGCCGGGATTCAGGGATTGTTGGATATGAGGGTCCCTGAATCTCAGACATGATCTAAACTGACCCGTAAATATCAGTGAGAGCAATACAAATATTAATAATACTAATACTAATAATAATAATAATAATATTAACATTTATAATAATATTTAAATTAATAATAATGATATTAATATTCATAATAATAATAATATTATTAAAATTTATATTAATATTGATAATATTAACACTAATATTAATATAGTAATATCAATAATATTGGTAATAATATTAATAATAACAATAATATTAATAATAATAATAATATTAATATTAGTAATAATAGTAATAATATTAATGATAATATTAATAATAATCATAATTAGTACTATTATTCATAATATTTATGATAATAATATTTACTTTTTTAATAATAATAATATTTAAATTAATAATAATAATATTAATATTCATAATAATAATAATATTATTAAAATTTATATTAATATTGATAATATTAACACTAATATTAATATAGTAATATCAATAATATTGGTAATAATATTAATAATAACAATA
>Ga0209700_109786_pt1 | contig 10679 bp, 6 predicted proteins | sample SiratroredBW_FD_187528 | JGI IMG/M metagenome (GOLD analysis project Ga0209700, IMG submission 187528) | Root nodule microbial communities of legume samples collected from California, USA - Siratro red BW (SPAdes) (version 2) | ecosystem: Host-associated > Plants > Roots > Nodule | place: USA...
ACCCATGAAAAAAAAAAAAGAGGAATAAGTGGAGAATATTAACCATCCTAAAATGGTGCAGTATTCTCACCATTTTAATTAACTCATTAATTGAAATCTTAGTTACACAATTTCATCTAATAAACTAAAATTGTGTTTTTTTTTCATGATTTCATTTAATGTTAAATTAGATCGTATAATAAGGACACTGTTTCTTCACAATGATATCCTTTCTCCTATGCGATTGACCCATATCCAGAAATAAATAAAAAAAATACACAATTTTAGGAATTTCAGATAAAAATTACATCACTTTGAGAAATTTGCCAATTTTTATGTATTAACATTTTTGTGATAACATTTTTTTTTATAAGGGTTAGACTATCCTTAAAAAACTAATTTTTATTCAATTTATTATTTGCTGATAAAAAGAAATTGATTTAGTAAAATATTTGCTCTTAAACCGTCTCATGCAATAGACTGATTAATAGTTTAAGTACAAGATCAAATCTTTGTATTCTATGTGTGTTTATCTTTAGAACAAATTGTCTATTCTATGCCAAATTTGTTGTTATATTTTGTCTGAAGTGTTTGTGTGTCTTTTCTAACCATTTAAATGTGTTTTAGAAAAGTTAGTTTTTGATAGTTATTTTTTATATAAAAAAGACTTTGTAATATTGTGATCAACCACTGTAAAAGAAACTTTGAGTTGTAATATATATTATATATGTTATTATGTATGATGATTATTTAACACTTCAACTGAATTAATAATATTATTTTTTTATATTTCTTTGTTACTTTTATTCTTATTAATTATTTGTTATCGTATATTACTTATTTGCGTAGGTAGATGGTTATTTATTTAGAGTTTTTAGGTAGAATAGAACTTACCCAACACTCCACTATATATGGAGTTTTGTTTTCTTCATTAAATTCCCTTTTTCCTTTGGAGGGTGCCTCTGTGTGTTATCTTTATCCGTATTTTTTATATCATGCATTCATGTGGTGTATCATTAAGAGGACATGAAGGATAGTATATCTGTTATAAATATTGTAGATCTGTAGTTTCCCTCGCAAGTATTGCCGTATCCACTCACAAGCGTCTTCCTGCAGCTATTTGCTACTTTTAGCCTTTCAACACCATAATTGGTTGAAATAGTAAGTAGCTCCCCATTATTCTTTTGTTTTTTCCAAATATACCTGTTAACGGATAAGTAATGATTAATTCTGTCTAGACATAAAGTTAAAAACATTTTTTACATATTTGTGACTATGCACTCAAATCCAGCTATATCCGTGGAGAGGTGTAATAATGCAATGAATCTTATTAAGATTATAATCAATCTCTCAATATATGAATCCCATTGAATTAAAACCTTGAAACGTGTGTGGATGAGATTGAGTGTAGGGGTGTGGTAACGTAGGCTAAGAAGGTAATTAAAGACAGATCCAAAAGCATGAAAATGAGAAAATTTATGTATGAAGATGGGGCCCTGGCATTGTTTTGCCCTAGTTGAAGGGTAATTAAATACTCCTTTAAAAGGCTACACATATTGTGATATACCAATTTACCACAGCGCATGGGATCAAAAACCCTTTAGATATAGACCCAAATACCTTGATAAAACTCTCCACCTCGCATATCATTCATCAAAACGTAGTGCTGCTTTGCAAATATCACTAGCCAGGAGCATTAGGACCCCTCACTGCTTGTCATATATAGCGTCGCTATTTTCACTTGATTTGATGTTTTAGTGAAAATCTTAAACAACTACACAAATTTGTTAGCCTCACTTGAATTTGTGAGAGTGAGAGTGAGTGTGGCAGTGTGTACTCGCTGCCATCTGTTTCCATGTTAGTGTACGTCGTTTTCACCTTAACTAAATGCATGGGAGTTAAATCATGCACAGAAACGGGTATGAATAAATAAATGTGGCTTCACTGATTAAGGAATATGGATAAGTAGTTTTTTTTAACTTCAGGAATAGTATTGTGGTGTCTCTATCTGCTGGAACAGTTCCAACCTCCATTAAGGAAAAACTCTAATGCATAATTTATTCAAAATCGCTTCATCTACGCTTTCACCCATTTTCTTTCTATCTCTCCGTTTCCTACTTCACTTTTTTATTCCTTGTAGGGCATAGTTTTTCTTTTATTAAAACTTTTTTATTAGTTAAAACAGTAATTTTCATTTCTAAGATTTCTTTTAATTTAAAGATATGAAAAATCATTATTTTAAAGCTCTTTCCTTATTGTTTTGGTTTTTTTTATGAATCCGTTAAATTACAAATCTTTTTTTTAACTGGTTTCGATAAGAATGTAATTATGTCAAATCTTTTTGTTAATAAAAAATAGTCAATCATAATAATTTACTAAACTTACCTCCTATTTTAGAAATATGATGTGGTACAACAATTCAAAACTCCTTAACAATTCACCACCCACTAATTCTTCTAACGATCCAGCCATCATGTCAATTACCCAGGCTTTACCATCATAAATCATACATATGAAAGGCATTTATTGTATTACAATAGACGCCACAGTTTGAGCAAATTTGAATTCTTTATTGCAATCAGTTAAATTTTATCTCATTGTTCATCTGATTTATTTTTTTTTCAAAACTGACTATGGGCTAAAATTATTGATACTTTTATTTGAAAACTAATCATTACGTTAAATAAAGGAACATAAGGTGTTTTTATTCCTTACGAAAAGTTAAATAAATAAAAAGGGCTGATAACAGGCTCTCCTACATACACTTTTGACGAAGTATTTTACTACAGATTAAATTTTACTGAAAATTATACAACTATTAAATAAAATGTGAGCCTAATATTTTTTTGATAAATTTTAAAGTAAATAAAGGATATTATGCTCAATAAAAAGAGTGTTGCTAAATATAATCCAATTTTGATAGTATAACTTAATCTGTTGGAGTATTTATTTCATTCTTCAAATACAAAACAATTTAATTATAGGAAAGTTTCTAATTTTAACAAAATGTTTAGAAGAAAACATTAATTGGGGTGAGAGAGGCTCGAACTCTCGACCTCAGGATCACTCAGAAGCTATGAGACCTACGCGCTAGCCAACTGCGCCACCACCCCACTTGAAAGTAAAATTATATGTTTATAATATACTTTATTTGTACTTTTGAGTTTAGGGTTTTTCTGGTTTGTTTCCCGCTAAGCTAAACACATGTCCATTAAAATTTAGGCAATTGCATTCGTCCCATAATTTGAAATCACAACCTTATATATTGAAATTTAATTTTTACAATTCATTGTATTTAATCTGAAATATATTGTTTACATATTTTTAAAACTTTTTTTAATGTAAATAAAATAAAGATAAATTTCCTTTTTTTAATGTAAAATTTTGAATACGATTTTTTAATAAAAAGTAATATTTTAATTTTAATAATATTCACATAAATTCATGACACCTTTTACATAAACCATAAGAATATGTGATATATTAATGGTCAAAAAGTTATCTTACAATGCAAAATCTAAATATATAAGAATATTATAAGTTTAATACAGATGACTCTTATTCATAATGTTATCAAGACTAACTTTAACACACTCTAAATTTTGTCTCCTTCTATAATATCTTTGCATACATGTTCACATTAAATTATGTGTATGTGTTGTAAAATGTTGGTGACCCTCCTAAATATATCATGTATTTATTGACAGATGTAATATTCTCAATATCTGTATAGTTTTGACTTAAAATAACCCACCTCTCATTCCAATAATGTTTCTACCAAATGTCAATTCATTTCATTAGTTTTAATTTCTTAAAAGACATAAATACATTATAGATAATTAAAAGACATAAAATATATTCTAGATATAAATGCATTCTAAATAATTAAAAAACAATAAAATATATTTCAGATTCCGGACACAGTTTAGGTTAACCATTTCAAAATCATGCATGACCATAAGAAAAATGGCTAAACGAACATGCTCTAGAATGGCGGAGGTGCGATGGAGTTTTAATACAAGCACAAGGAAGAGGATACACAATGAAAGGCGGGGTTGTATAGGGGTTGTATATAAATTGAGCTAGGAGTATTTTTGTCATTTCCGACCGCATGGGAGTGCACGTTTAAATGATGGGGTGGAGCCTAAAATTTAACGAGTGTTTCTTAGTTTCTACGTTATAAAAAATTTATTACGTAATGAATAAGTAATGAATAAGAGATGGTAGAAGAAGTTTGGGCTATTTCTTCCTACACCTTCATAAATTTTAAAATATTATTTTATCCTTCGTAAAGGTGACTTTCAAATTACTTGTTAGATAAATTTTTCAAAACAAAATTTTTGGAGTTTTTAGAACATAAATTTTGAAATAACAGAATTTTCAAAACAAATATTTTGAAATATATGAAATACATTCTATAATAGTATTTTTAGAACAAACTTTCTGAAACATATGAGATAGCTAAGAAGATATGAGAAATATTTATCATACTATATTTTTTTATATATTAGAGTAATTAAATAATTCATAAAAACCTCTGTTTTGGAAAACAGAAAGACAATTAAATATTCTCTTAACAAAAATGAGAAAGTGGCAAATAAATTGAAAAAAATAGATAAAGTATAAGTTAATTGGTGAAAATTTTCACAAAAGCATAAGTAAATCCGGTGCAACCAAAGAAAACCCACGGTACTCAATCTCACAAAGGCTCATTTAAATGTACTTCTAATATCTAAAAATATCAAATATTTTGTTAAATAAAACTTGAGTGTTAGATATATAAAGTATTTTTAATTTGTCATGTGGTCTGGCTCGATAATACAAATGAAAGTAATCTTACTATTAATTAAAAAAAATTAACGTGATTTCAATAAGTCTAGAAATAAAGAAGAAATAATTTAAAGAGGTAATGAGTATAAAAATATCCAACCCTTAGAAAGGAAAATGTGAATTTGTTAGATAAGAATAAAATATACAACTCTTTTGTAATAATCCCCCTTATATAAACCCTTTCCGCCCGCCCAATGTAAAAAAGAGGCTAAATAATACAGAAAAATAAAATGGGATATAATTGGGCCGATTGAAATTGTAAGTTACCAATTGGATTTAAAAGCTTGGACCCCAAGAAAAGGTCTTTAAAACGACTGTTTCTTCCTGTACCTCTAAGGCTTTTTTAGACATCTCCAAATTTAAAAAAAAAAATCTAAATTATCCTATTTACAAAAACAGTTTTACCCTTTATTACGTTAAAGTAATGAAACCGTGGAAGAGGAAGGTGTAGTGAAGATGGACAGTTGTGGTTGTATTCTTTGAGAGTAAGGGCTTTGAATCGCAGCTTGTGTCATTTGCGAAACATTAGTAATATAATGGTGGTGTTGTAGAACATTTATAAAATGGGTTGTTCTAGAATTATCATCAGGATTCAGAAAATAGTTTTAGAATAGCCAATTCTGTAACTGTTCTTTGGATCTGGTTTCGAAACAATCAATTTTGCAACTGTGTTTTTTTCGTTGACAATGAATTGTAGAATGGACTATTTTGAAAACGTTATAAAACATATTATTTCTAATGGTTGATAAATATATAGACGGTGGTGGTCAACGAATAAACAACAATAAACAAAATCAATAAAGGTGCATTGGAAATGATGAGAGGACAATGAAGATGAGTTGAAAGATCATAATGAGACTTTAGGATTCTAAGAAACAATTTTCTCTGCATTATAATAATTCAGGGATACTTTAAACATCTATTAAAAATTTAAAGGTGTCTCAAAAAATGTGTGGAGGTACAAGAAGAAGCAATCCTTTAAAACATATGCAGAAATAGATCTCATGTTGTGGTTGGGCTTCAAATAGAACCCAATAAATTAAACTTAGCACTCACTTCCCACACCCCACAAATTTCTGGTTTTTTCTTCTTGCATCCCCATGACTACTACTTGCTCCCATACTAAGGACAAAAAGATGAAATACTGTCCCTCATTGCGCCACGCTAACATTTGTCATCTATGCAACCACCATCGTCATTGCACGTCCAACTACATCTTCATTCTTCATTGTCGTTGTACTCTTGAAGAGAAAGAAGAAGAGAGTTTGTTCGTGAAAGTTCGTTTTAGAACGTATCATATATGTTCTAAAAATATTGTTTTGAAAATTCTTATTTTAGAATACATATTATATGTTTTAAAAAGTTTGTTTTAGAAAGCTCATTCGAAAAAACATATCATATGTTATGAAAAACCTGTTCTAGAAATCTTGTCCCAAAAAGCTCATTCGAAAAAAATATCATATGTTATGAAAAACCTGTTGTAAAAATCTTGTCCCAAAAAGCTTGTTTTATAATAGAAAGAAAACACGTCGAGTCGACCATTATACCTTTTAGAAAGAGTTAACAATATAATTGCAAAACTTAATCGAAAAATACAAAACAATAACTTCAAAGAAAAATACAATACATACATTAAACAACAATATTTAATTAGCATTATAGTACAAATAGAAATAAAAAACAAAAACAAAAAGGTGTAAATTACATTATTAGAAAGTAGGATATATATATTATTTTCCACAAGTGAAACAATATTCTACTTCAAAGTTGATCTCATCCTTCAATTTTTTTTTAATCCGGAAAGAGAAATTTTATAACAGAATAAATGTGATATAAAGAAAAGAATAACATAACAAAGGTATAACTACAAATCCAAATAAAACAACAAAAAATCTAGTAGACAAAATTTAGAAACCTGAATACAAAAAAAGGTGAGGGACACAGACTAAAGGAGATAGCAAACGAGACACTTCATATACAGCCATCTTTTGTAATAAGAAGTAGCTTCCACGTACTTCCTTGATAGGTAAATGTTCTTTTTCTCAAGTTTGATACTTGGTTCAACTGGTAGTAGGCTTGTATCCATTTTATCTTCCACATACATTATATTTTGTCCACTTCTCACCCTTCTATTAAACATGCTCCTGAATTAACTTGTCAAACAATAGAATTCGTCTTTCAATTTTGTCAAGACTAATATGAAAAATAAATACTTTGCAGCGTCTCATGTTTATCAAATACCTCATTTATGAAAACAATATTGTTTCTCCTTATCAAAATACTCAATATTGGTTCACACCAAAGTATATATCATCTTCCCTTTCGTTGTCTAGAATTCATTCCTTATCCGTGCTAAAAAAATGTCAAGAGTAAGGTAAATATATTTTTCTTTCCACCCAAGAGTAGTAGGTTTCTCATATATTGTCAACTTTGCAACACCTAAAAAGAATATGGGGCAAAATTTATTCTTTTGTCCTCACAAAGGAGAAATCTGTCATCTTGTTCAAACTGAACACCTTTCCTTCTAAGATTTTTTCTTTATGGAGAGTTTGTCTTTGAAACATCCACTAAAATAAATAATTTTAGATGAAACTTATGCCTCAAATGAAGCTCCATAAATTATGTAAGTTTGATATTTGACTAACCTATAACATAAATAAAAATGGTAAAAGTATATTATATTAGTCTTTCTTGTTTTTTTAAATAAATTATATGACTTTGTTAAAACAATATATTTATTTTATTAAAGTTAATTTGGTCAACTTTGGATTTAAGATTAGGTGATTATTTAAGGGATAATCTTGATACTTGTCTACCTGAAGAGTGTGATCGAGCCTTTGATAGGAAAAACATGTAAAAATGAGTTGAAGTGTTTACATATAGGGGTAGTTCACCATATGTATTTATCTTTTTTCTTTAATTTCAAGAAAATAAGCTATTACTTTTTTTTTTTTACTCAAATTTAGTAGAAAACACACTTAATTACCCCTACAGATATGAAATCTTTGCCGTTAGTAGAAGGTAATTATAAACTACTTCTTGGTTTAAATAATAAACTAGAGATATATACATCTTATTTGTTATTTCCAAAAACGAAAGACATTTTATCATTTCCCCATGGATGTAATGGTGAGTGAAATTTGACTTTAACAGTGAGTAGGTTAACCATATCCAATGACATTCTAAAATAAAATAAAATTAACCATTCATATACAAAAATGTAAATTGGCATGTAAATAGAATAAATAAAAGAAATTAGTAAAGAAAATATAAATGTAAATTGGCATGTAAATATGTAAATAATTATCAATTAAATTATTGGATGGATTCCTCAAGCTAAAAATTTGATTGATGGTTACATAATTGATGTCCATTCTATTGCTTCCACTGTAGTAAGATTTAGATGCTACAGATAATCAAAGAAGGAGAAAACGAGTCTTTCCTTCTACGGTGGAAATGGAATGAAATAGATTTGATAGTGAATAGTTTTCAATAATTGATTTGGTATCTACAGGAAATAAAATAACTATTTTTATTATTTTGTATCTTTGCTAGAGAAAAACATTTGATAAATTTTGTTTACGAAAATAAAAGTGACAACTCAATTTTTGGATGTAAAATAGATATGTGAGTATTAATTCACAATAAATTTTGTAATTCTAACATGTTTAAACCTTCAAATATAATGTGTCAGAGAAACTCTTAAGAAATTATTATATAGATATATTATATTATAATAAATGATGAAAAATTTATAAAAGTAAAAGCAAATGGTACAATGCTAGATTTAGAGAAAAATCTAATGAACAACATGGTGCGTTTCAAATATTCACTTAACAAATTTATTTCGCTCACTGTAATTAAGATGGAGAGGTCCACAAGTAAATTGAAGCTGAATTTACTTAGCCAGGCGAAAATTGCATAATAAAATTTTCAATTTTTTTGAATTTGTATAGTTTGTTATGGAAAAATTAATTAGCTTAACAAAGTTCTTAAATGAGCTCAATTAATCTAATAAAGAAATTAAACATGAATTTGAAACACGATTTTTGAAAAAATAAATTATTCCTTGAAGGTGCTGATTTATTTGTTGAACCGGAAAGACTATGTACTATGTGAAGTGTAATGAAGATATCTAGTTCTCTATCTTATCATTCAGATTGTATTTGTATTGAAATTATGTTTTTCTATAACATTGACAACAAGGTATTTGACGAGTGAAAAAAATTATAAATGTACATATATTGTGTGCACATGTAAATTTTAACAAAAATAATTGTTAATAAATGAAAATTCATTGACTAAGTAATAAATTTCAACATGATGAATTCTATTAATTCTTTTAGTATTGTTATATTATTTATACTTAATTATGTTATTTTATATAATTTTTTTTTCAAATCAACTAAAAGTTCGTAAAATTTAATTTTGAATAATCTTGTCAATAAGTTAGATTTACCTAAAGTTTTTAAATGCATAGGAGCAAATAATAGTTGGATTTTCGACCATAATATATGTGATGGTAAAAAAAACCCAACATGACTAAAAGTAGTCATCCCATCATATTACAATTGATTCATGTATCTAATCACCCACAAATATGGAAGATAATATGACTTTTCTTCCTTACTAGAATGATTAACTTGGCCAATGAATTTTGAAGCATTCAAATTGTATAATCATCTACCAAAATGTTAAAATAATCTTATTGATTGTAGTGTGTTCCTCATTTGGTCTAATATTGTATATACGTGTTTAACATTTTGTTTAGCACATTTAGATATACATTAAGATCATCATTACCTTTCTTAGAAAATCTTTTCACATTTATGCAAGTTAAAACAAGTAACACATTTAAATGAATTATTAGGAGTTAGAGTTGTAATATAGACATATTTCATTAGTTGTATAAGTTCAATAATTATTTTTTTTCTAGAAATTAAACATATTGGTCATCCCAAAAATCAACTTTGCACTCTTTTTTATTATATATCTTTATTTTTAACTTGTATTTATCAATCTACACTTTTATAAATTATCATAAAATTGTTAATCAATCATAACAAATATAATGAATTCTAAATATGAATCCTCGAGAACCTTGGAATAATATTTTTATTGTATTCTCCACGAACGCTTGTAAAGGTGAAATTTGTATCTTTACGTTGCACTTCTTAGGTGTAAAGCAACATTAATCATTTTTCTTTTCAACAACAAAGTTATTAATTGTGGCAACAAAAACATAACTTTTATCTTAGTAATAAAAATATCATTCAACATTCTTCAAGAATAAATGCTTTGTAAAAACTTCTAAAGTTGAAAATATTAATAAATAAAGTAAATACAAATTCAAATCTCTCTAAAATCATTAATTCCATCAATACTAATCACTTTATCTTTCTCTAAAAACTTCTTACATAGATTATCATATACCTTATAATTGCCTTCTTTCAACATTACCTTAAAGTTGTGCATTAAAATTATGCATTATATAAGTGCCTTTTTCTTTCAACTTATCTTTCCATTTCAACATATCTTCCTTCTTAATCACTACTTCAATCTTATCTCCCTATTAAATTGAATTTAAAGGTCAATAATAACAAATTATTGCCTTAATTTAAAATAGAAACCACAAACAAAAATAATTTTATTCATATAAAATGTTAACTGAAAGTAAATAAGATATTATACCTTTAAATCCATAATAACATTTCAACAATATCATGATCAAATATTTGTTATTAAAAATATATCTTTTTTGCGGTTTTTTTTTTATTTATGCACCAACTTAAGAAATGTGAAAATTTTCAAAATGTACACTATGTATTTGTATAAGCCTTTTTCTTTATATATATATATATATATATATA
>Ga0209700_109787_pt1 | contig 10679 bp, 5 predicted proteins | sample SiratroredBW_FD_187528 | JGI IMG/M metagenome (GOLD analysis project Ga0209700, IMG submission 187528) | Root nodule microbial communities of legume samples collected from California, USA - Siratro red BW (SPAdes) (version 2) | ecosystem: Host-associated > Plants > Roots > Nodule | place: USA...
GTGCGGATTTTATGTTGAGAGAAAAATTGAATTTTTCTTCGTGGGTTGTTTTTTATTTCTTTAATATGTGTTTTGTTTAGGAAAAAAACTTTGATACAGTTCCTTAGGTGTTTTCGGCATTTTTCTCTTCAATAGTTTTATCTGGATAGTGTTAGTAATTAAGGTTTGCGTTAAAGGTGAACATAGCTTATCGAGGTAAAACACCAATTCTGATAAGTACTTATGAAACTGCATCTAACTTTTGTCCTTGTTTGTATTGTTTGATTTGATTGCGCTGAATAGGGTTTGATTATGTGTAATTGTAATTAACATATATGAAATCCTGCTCTTGTGTTTTGATTCATATGTGTTCACGTTCATGTTATTTGGCTAGTCCCATAGTCAATAGTCAACTTTATTTGATGATGTATAGTTGTGGACTATTTGATTAACCCAAAATCTTTTTTTCTAAAACTTGGAATTAGTGTCAGGTAAGACAACCATGAGGAGATTTCTTTCTCAAAGGACAGCCTTGGTTCAACATCCTAGTGAGAAATTGGGTCTTGGTTTAAGACTATTTAGCACGCAGGGTGCTTCTACTGGTACTTCACCACAGCCGCCACCACCACCTCCACCGCCAGAAAAAACCCATTTTGGTGGCCTTAAGGATGAGGACAGGATATTTACCAACTTATATGGGCTACATGACCCTTTTCTGAAAGGTGCCATGAAACGTGGTGATTGGTATCGAACTAAAGATCTGGTAATCAAGGGTACTGATTGGATTGTGAATGAAATGAAGAAGTCTGGCCTCCGTGGACGTGGTGGTGCTGGTTTCCCTTCGGGCCTGAAATGGTCATTCATGCCCAAAGTATCTGATGGCCGCCCTTCCTATCTTGTGGTCAATGCCGATGAAAGTGAACCTGGAACTTGCAAAGACAGGGAAATCATGCGGCATGACCCACATAAGCTGTTAGAAGGTTGCTTGATTGCTGGAGTGGGAATGAGGGCTACTGCTGCTTACATCTATATCAGGGGTGAATACGTGAATGAACGTAAGAATCTTGAAAAGGCTAGGCAAGAGGCTTATGCAGCTGGTTTATTGGGTAAGAATGCTTGTGGCTCAGGCTATGATTTTGATGTTCATATCCACTATGGTGCTGGAGCTTATATTTGTGGTGAGGAAACAGCCCTCTTGGAGAGTCTTGAAGGGAAACAAGGTAAGCCAAGATTGAAGCCACCTTTCCCAGCCAATGCTGGTTTGTATGGTTGTCCCACCACTGTTACTAATGTGGAGACTGTGGCTGTTTCTCCAACCATTCTAAGGCGTGGGCCTGAATGGTTTGCAAGTTTTGGTAGGAAGAACAATGCTGGGACAAAGCTGTATTGTGTGTCAGGGCATGTGAACAAGCCTTGCACCGTTGAAGAGGAAATGAGTATTCCATTGAAGGAGTTGATAGAGAGGCACTGTGGAGGTGTCAGAGGAGGATGGGATAATTTACTTGCTGTGATTCCAGGAGGATCGTCTGTTCCTCTGATTCCAAAGAGTATATGTGATGATGTGTTGATGGATTATGATGCATTAAAGGCTGTCCAGTCTGGGTTGGGAACTGCAGCTGTAATTGTGATGGATAAATCTACTGATGTTGTGGATGCTATTGCAAGGCTTTCTTACTTCTACAAGCATGAAAGCTGTGGGCAGTGCACACCATGCAGGGAGGGAACTGGCTGGCTTTGGACTATCATGGAAAGAATGAAAGTTGGGAATGCCAAGCTAGAAGAAATTGATATGCTTCAGGAGTTAACTAAACAAATTGAAGGTCATACAATTTGTGCCTTGGGTGATGCTGCTGCATGGCCAGTGCAGGGTCTTATCAGGCATTTCAGGCCTGAGCTTGAGAGAAGGATTAGAGAGAATGCTGAAAGGGAGCTGCTGCAAGCCACTGGTTAGGCTATTACTAAGGTTGTTTCTTAACGTAGTTACCCTTATTTTACCCTTTTAATCGTTTAAAGAAACATCTCTTTATCAGACTTCTCCATATTTTATGTTTGATCAAGTTTGAAAATGCTAGATAAACACACGGGTAAATAGATGAAAAAATATATTTACTCTCAAATTTATATGGTGAACAACTAGATGTTTGGAGAGGCATGATTAGACCCAAGAGAATTGCATATACAAACCAGATAGTTCTTTCTCTTTATATATTTTCTGGATTAAAACTGAAAAACAAAAAACGTTAGAACAGAGATCAGATCACACTACAAAGGAGGAACACAGGACAAAGTCCCTCACAGAGAATAACCTCTCTCAATAAACAATACAGTAGTCTAACCCCCAACACAGGCATTTTCTCTTTCAAACATTCTCCCTACCCATTACCTTCTGAATGCAGAAACTGTTATGCCTGTATATATATAGTAACACCGCCCAAAGACACAAGTAGTACACCAACAAATGATTCAGATACATAATATCCTAAACAACTGCCTAAAGACGCATCACATGACTATTCAGAGCTAGTATGAACTTAAATGCATAATAAGGTGTCTGAGAGTTGAACTTTAGTAGTATGTTATTCCTACAAAGTGATAAATGCTGAACATCTAGGTATTGTTGAAACTTATTTTAAGGATGTTTCTTGTTAATTTAACTAGCTTATAGAAAGTTCTAGTGTCTGGAAAGCAGATTTTTTGGTTCACATATTTTGATAAAAGCAAAAGTTTTTACATGTAGAAAGTTGTGACCTGAACTTCTTATTCTTAATAAATTGCATTTCCCTCCCTTGAGATAAATCTGTTGGATACTTTCATTTTAGTGTAAGCAGGCTTATGCGAGATTTTGATAAATCTTAGTGACTTTAGAAGATGAAATGAAAATTATGGATAAACTTTCAAACCTGATAACAGAGCGATTTTAGAAATTGTCATCCAATATTATGAAATCCTCAAATCAATAAGAAAGATGTTAAAAATTAATCACCATCTTGATGGTGAAATTGAAAGTCGTAGAGAATGGGGAACTATCTCTAGTAGGTCTATTCATAGTTGTTTTCCACTAATAAGTAGCTTGTTTTCTACTTGTTATTGTACTGCTATCAAATCACTCGCAAATATCTAGTCTCATGTTTAAGATGTCTAGTCTTCAGTTAGAGGGAGTGTGGTGAAAATCCCATATTAACTTGAGATATAGCAAAATTATAGTATATAAATAAGTGTAAACCTTACCTTATAAACTGATTTATGAGGTTGATTTATGTTTAAAATTCACTTTCTAAGATTAGGTTTGATTTATGCAACATTTAGTTCCTCATTGAAATATTTTGCTAAAAGAATTATGTTTGTGTAGTATGCTTTATTAGCAATATGAATTTGAATATTCAAAGTTATTTGAAGATACGAGGATGACATTACGATGGATTTGCCTCATAAGAAAATATAAAGTTAGAAAGCAAAGGTTTGTCTACGCTTAATTTGTATTAAGTCATTTCTAAACTTAGCACACTTCGTATGTAGAGTACATGAACCTTTACTTTATCACTTCACACATTTTTGTCAGAGACCAGTAATCTCATTATAATTTCTGTCTGCGGCAGAGTTTAATATAGTTCCTTTTTTATTCTTTTTTTTTTTATACTATTAATGTTGTATAGTTAGTTTTTTTCATGTGAGATTGAGATGCTTTTGACTTGCAAGGTTAACCTGAAAACAATGCTAGGTTCATATCTTTATTTTATAAATGTTGACAAACGTCTTTTGCAACGATATTGCTACTGATGGGTTCCATCTTATATAAAAAATATGAAAGAAAATTTATACTCAAATGTCAGCATTAACGCTTTACATATGAACTGTATTATATGTAGGGGTATGACTGTCTGGTGGATAGCAAGAATCAGAATAAGACAGTACCAGTCATTTTGGAAAGATAGGTGGCTCAGGTTACTGTAGCCTTATCGCTACTTCTATTTTCTTTTTTTATGCTGTAGCAATTATTGGCTGGACCATACCTGGGAAACCATTTGGGAGAGTTTAAACTGTGTACCTGCTTGTCATTTGACACATTTTCCTGTAATTTGTTAATAAAATCTGTATACTGTATTAATTTTGAGAAACAATTCATGGTTACGCATGTTATCAGTGAATCATGAGGTATCATGTCCACTGGAAAACCTTAACTTTAATCTTTGATTGAATTATTCATTTGGATTAACCTTTTTAGAAGAACATGTCGTTGTTTAACAACCATTCTCAACTTGCTTGTATGAAGTCTGTTGATCCATATGCATGGACTAAAGCATGTCCATGTATACTTTGATAATTTTCTGCCAGAATTATAATCCCGGCACCAAGGTCATTTCCTTATTTCTTTTACATGCTAGAGACATATTTGCCTTCTATGAAATACTTCTTCCAATTTGCTGTATTTTGATTTTGCTACTCTTTATTCTAACAGCAGCCAAAACTCTACCTATATTTGGTGTTCTTTGTTCTCATAGCATATTACTAACTATTCTTCATCGTGTCTGTGATCATTTTTTCCCCATTATACTGTGTGGCCGTCATTTTGTACGTCTCGGCAATACGTGCTGTTAAGGCAAAACAATTGCTCCACGTTACTTTAAACGTTTAGATTGTAAAACAGGCACAACTTTTGACAAATTATGATGAAAAAAATTGTGCATTTAGAAAAGAATTTACATTTTTACACTTCATCGATAATTTAATTGTTATGATCATTTTATTATAGAATAAATAAAATATAAAATTTAGGAAAATTATTTGTACTAGCATTTTGCCAAATATTTTTTTAATAGTACAAAATTAAAATACCAAGAAATAATTAACTAAATTAAATTTTGTTTAAATGATGTAAACAATTTAAAAAATGACAATATTAAATTGACTTTGATTTTGTTCTATTAAGTTAAACCAAACATATAATTGAGAGTAAGTAAAATTGGTTTAAGAAAAAACTTCGAGAGACGAGAAATGAAAGAGGAAAAAAGAAATTGGAAGAACTGTGAGTGAAAATAATGAAATGAACTATTTATGTGCATGTTAATATATAAAATTATGTTAAAAACTGAAAAACTATGCCAAGCTTGAATTTGCCGCCAATCACGTATATCCAAAAATATAGAAACAAAAAAAAGCTAACTTATGGGGGGAAAAAGGTTAACGTTATGATCTGCCTTCCCTAATAGTGTAAATTTTTCTTCAAACATTTTTAAAATTCTTACATTCTACTTAGAATAATAATTTTATTTGAAAGATCTTTGAATTTCTTAGTGATTAGTAGATCCTGTTTAGGCATACTTGGAGCTATGCTGAATTGTTAGACAATTCGTAGAAAACTAAAGTAGGAGTAAGTACTGAAAAGCATTGGTAATTACTCATATTTTTTAAGTTTTCTTTGTAGTTTTTTCCTTTCATCTTCTAATATTACCTAGTTAACTTTTGTCATTCTCTCTGAACCATAATTGTTTAATTACATAAACCAGATTTTATTCTAATCTAGTGCCTACTATAATTTAGTCCTAAAGCAACTTGCACCACTGAGTTAATTGTTTTTCTTAGATGGAGCTGATGGAGAGTACTAAACTCTTACACAGTAGTTAAAGATAAAAAGATTCATGTCCAAACTTTTTGTACCAAATTCATCTTTCATTTTCTTTAAAAAGCATACATGTTACCTTGTGCTTGCTCAGATATATTAAATCATATTCCTTTCGCCAATCATGTTTTCTGTCAAAATATGCAATGTGATATCTGTCCAATTGTGAAAAGAGGGAAAAGCAAATTGGTGACACACTAAACACCTTAATGAGCTTACAAATACTAAACCATTCCTAAGTTCTTTATTCGGACACTTGAGCTGTTACTATGCCCTTTCTTCCACTTTCCAATCTCCAATGAACTGAGAAATATTTTGTGAACACTCCAAATCTCATCTACACCAAGAGACAGATAAAATTGGAGAGAAGTGATAGATGTAACTGATGATAGAAAAAAAAATAGAGATAAAGAGATATTGAAATTGTTAAATAGGTGTTCACAATACTAAGCTGTCCATATATCGATGTTGAATCAACTAATCACTTGGAGCCCTTGGTTTGACACATTTCATCTCTTCTCCTTCAGTTCTTGTGCAAGCACATCAATAGAATCTGAAATTTCAGCTCTATACACGAAGTACTTTGCAGCAAACATGAAGAAGATGAAATTGAGAAAGGTTAGAACCACGAAAAATGCGTAGTAGTAATCAATACGAGAAGCATTCAGGTTGTTCAAAATCCATCCTTTGTGGCCATTTTTCTGAGTGATGTGTGAAACTGTGGAGAGAAGAAAAGTGCTGATGAAACTCCCAATGCCTACACTAGTAAGGGAAAATGAAGTGCCAAGGCTCTTCATGCTTTCTGGGGCTTGGTCATAGAAGAACTCTATTTTTGAAACCTCTAAGAAGGCTTCACCTAATCCCATTAGCACGAATTGAGGAGCCAAAATGAGTATGCTCAAAGGAACTTGTCCTCCATTTTGAACTAACCCGTGTTCCTTGGCCACTTTAAGTCTATATCTTTCAGTCAAAGACGCTACTATCATAGTCACTATGTGGATCATGATTCCTGTGCCCATTCTTTGAAGAAGTGTGATCCCTCGGGGGTTGTTAGTCAATCTCTTCATGATCTTAACAAAGACACGGTCATAGAGTACAACACAGACAAGCATGGTGAAAGATGTGAATGCAATCAAACTTGCAGGGGGAATGTTGAATCTGCCAATGTGTCTATCAAGAGTAACTCCTTGCTTTACAAAAAGGGTGTTTGTCTGAGTAAGCATTGTGCTTGGTATAAATGTAGCAATCCAGATGGGGATCATCCTCAGGATTTGTTTTGTTTCCTCTACTTGAGTAACTGTGCACAGCATCCATTCACTAGTACTTGAACAAGTTCTGACACAAGCCTTGTTGAGGAACCTGCATGCTTGTACTCGTGAACATAACATTTCATTGTAAAAAGATCACACATCAGATGAATGAGAAAATAGGCTAGAATTTTATATTTTCTAAACTGTTGGACCCTAAGTACATTTGAAAGTATTTTTTCCTCTAAGCACATTTTTTGTTTGCTGAAAGTTTGTCCCTTGAACAAAGTTTAAAGAGAATAGAACATGATGAGAAAACATCTCCTAACTCCTTCTGTTCTTTGGTTTTTAAAACACTTATTTTAGAAACTATTTTCAAAATTTAATAGATTTTGGATGAGAAATTATTGTCAAGTAGTTTGAAAGGAAAGTTTTTAAAACAAAAATTATCAGAAGAGAATCAGACTGATCTTAGTACCTCAATGTAGGAGTGGACTTAATCCTGAATTTCCCTTTATTTGTATACTCTTCCACATCAAGCTCATGTAGTTCTCTGGAGTCAATAGGAACAGTTACATTCCTTTTTCTCAAAGCAGCCACTATAACCCTGGCAATTCTAGTGAAGGAACTCCCTGAGGCCAATCTGTGTCTATAGAAAGGTGTGCCTGCCAGGAATGTGAAGAATGCTATAGCAAGCCCAATGGTTGGAATACCATAACCAAGAGCCCACCCCACATTGTCTTGTATGTACACTAGAACCGTGAATGAAAAAAGGGTCGCAATGAAGATGCTGCAAAACCACCAGTTGAAGAATGAGAGCTTACGTGCCTTCTCTTTGGGGTCAAAATCATCAAATTGGTCAGCACCAATGGTGGAGATGTTGGGCTTGGTTCCACCACCTCCCACTGCTAAGATGTATAGTGCACCATAGAACACAGCCAACTGTAGTGTGGTGGCCTTCTTGCATTTTGTCACATCCATTTCATGGCACTCAGGAGGCTTTAAGCTTGGAAGGGAAACGGATAGTGTAAGCAGACACATACCCTGCCAATGCCAATACACATTCATTTTTCAACCCATCCAAAAGATTTAACAATTTAGCATAACAGTTGATAGGTAGCAAAAGCTAAGCTAATGTAAAATACCTAAACACTACCATGAAAAGCTATAAGGAAGATAAACCTAAACATTGATATTTCTTATGATATGTTGGTGTAATATGCACAAAGATTTGGACATACAACAACTTCATTTCACAAAGATCATGGCAGGATTGCTTTGAACTTGATAATCATTCACATATCCTTATTCCTTACCAATGTTATGAGTGAATTAGAGTGTGTAGAAAGACATACCACTAGATAGATAACAGAGCCAATGACAAAAGTCCAATAGCGGCCAAGATTAGCATCAGCAACATAGGCACCTAATAAAGGAATTATATAGTAAGTGCCAACCCAATTGTTGACACTATTAGAAGCAGTAACAGTGCCTTGGTGAAGCTTCCTTGTCAGATACAGAACCAAGTTTGATGATATCCCATAATATGTCATTCTTTCGAACACCTCATATACTGCATCACACATCTCATTAATTTATTCAACCAAATCAAATCCAATCAATTCAATAGGCAATGCAATTCCATTTTACATATTCACACACAACCTTATGAGAAACATATGACAATGTTTGATTTATGAACGAATGAATGTACATATAACAATACTCTCTGGTTGGTGCTAATAACATGTTGGAACTATTAGCAAGGAATCAGCCATAAAATCAGTACATAGACCTAAACAACAAATAGTTATATTCAATTGCAGCTACTTAATTAGTTGCTAGATGTTTGATTATCCATCAAGTAGAGAAAGTGGTATAAAAAGGGTTTTAACCCACACTATGAGATATGTGAAAGTTCTTATTTAATCCCTAAATATCTGACTTCACTCACACTGGCTAATAAATTTATAATCAATGTTTTGGTATCTTTTGAAGTAATCTTTTTGTACAAAATTTTGAGTACAATATCATTTCAATTTCATAAAATAAGAATTTCATTTCGATGGTCTACATCAAACTTTGACAAGTTTCCATATTAATCACTTTTCACTAAATTTTTAACGGTACTAAAACGGTAAAACCATAACAAATATTATCTTTTAATTAAAAAAAAAAACCTATAGTGACTACTCTGTTTTTGACAAATTCATATTTATTATGTAAAAAAACATCCTAAAATATTATTTCTTATTAGGAATATATTATACATATCACCGTTACAAGGTTAATATATTATACGTATCACTGTCACGAGATTAATTTAATTAGCAAGGTTAATGCTCATTGAAAATTCTAAAAATTTCAAGAAATTTAAAATTTATGAAATCCTATTCATTTATTTTTTTCATATTTTTAATTTTTTATTTGGATTAATCAATTTAAATTTATTAAATTCGATAGGATAATTTCAATTATACTACCCAATATATATATATATATATATATATATATATATATATATATAAAAAAATTTATATTTTTATATAATATATATAAAAATATATATATATATATATATATATATATATATATATATATATTAAAAGGTTGATATTTTAATATTAAATTCATAAAAATAAATATGACCTAATTTTAAATATTTACACTTTATACATCATTATTAGGAATTAAGAATAGTAAACATATGTATTCTACTCAAGTATTATAAAAGTTTTAAAAAATTTCACAAAAAATAATCATAACATGAATACTTTAATTTTATTATTAATTTTAAAGACCAATTTGACTTTAAAGTAATAAATATGTCAACATGAATGCTCCACTTAGGATTACGGATGGCACCGCATGCTTTATATTATGTCTCGATATATGTGCTTTTTGGGTGCACACTTTATGTCTAAATATTTATACACATGTCACATTTTTTCATGCTTTATAGTGTATAACCCATTTACTTTTTTCATCCAAAGTGTAAATTTAAGTAGAGGAATTAATTGATACTAAGAAACGAAATATTAAAACAACATAATATTTTTAAAATTTAAGTAACAATAATAAAATTAATTTTAATATTTAGACAATGTAATTTCATATACATAACAAGACATGTATATTTTAGTAAAATAATACTATTTTTAATTTTGACAAGTTATTTTAAAAAATAAGTATTGAAAAAAATACTCATTTATTTGATGCCCTATATATTATAGTATTAACGTAACTCATTTTAAGAGTTTTTCATGTTAACTTTAATAGGAGGACACTCATTCTAACATCTTTATAAACCATAACCAATATACTTAACAAACTATACAACCAATTCACACCTTTTACATATTCATAGACTAAATCATTTCAAGGATTAAAGTTGATAACATAAGACACATTCAAAAACTTAATTCACCCTTCCTTCAATAAAATTATAAGCAACTGATAAAATAATATAATTAATTACTCATTTAATAATAATCTAATTACGTCAGTTTAAAATATTTTTTTTATTTTTAGCAATCATCTAACTGAAACTAATTATAATAACATAAAAGGAAGTTTAAAGATCTAAACATAAAAAAATTGAATTAACTTAGGACATAATAATGAATTACATTATTCAATCTACGTGAGTATTGACATTGAATATATATATATATATATATTGAATTAACTTAGGACATAATAATAAACTAATTATTCAATCTAGGTAAGTATTGACATTAAAAATATATATATATATATATATATATATATATATATATATATATATATATATATATATATATATATATATATATATATATATATATATATATATA
>Ga0209700_109788_pt1 | contig 10679 bp, 2 predicted proteins | sample SiratroredBW_FD_187528 | JGI IMG/M metagenome (GOLD analysis project Ga0209700, IMG submission 187528) | Root nodule microbial communities of legume samples collected from California, USA - Siratro red BW (SPAdes) (version 2) | ecosystem: Host-associated > Plants > Roots > Nodule | place: USA...
TTCAATTCTTTTCACTCTTATAAGCTAAAAACATTATTTCGTTAGCTTACCCTTGCTTTTCTTGTTGTTTTGTGAACTGCGATGATTGTACTATGTACATGAGCAGGTGCAGATGCAGGTTTAGGAACACCTTAAAGATGATATACTCTTAAATCGATCTCCTTTTGTCTTGTATATATGTTTTTGTTGTTGTTAAAGACTCTATGACCTTGAGATGGTTTTCCTTTTATCATGAAAATAGTTATACATAACTCTTGATGTATCTGAACACTTTTTGTAGTACCTTGAACCTTAAATGGATGTTAATACTTGGTAACAGACAAAAATTATAGAATTTTTGGACTGTTACAATAATAACATTTAATTAGAAAGGAACATATATGTTTGGATAGTGTGGGTTATTGTACTCATATCATTTGTATTGTTATGTATGAAGGAAGATCAGTAAAATAAAAATTAAAAAATATTTTTTTATACAGGTTATTATCGAGATCCACGTAGAAATTATATTCGAAAGACAGATATAAGTATATATATATATATATATATATATATATATATATATATATATATATATATATATATATATATATATATATATATATATATCATTCTCATCTGAACTACATTTCTAAGTTTGATTTATTAGCATTATTTAATCTTAATAATTGAATAAATTCTAGATTTTAATTTATATTCTAATTAATAAATTATTTTTTTATAAAAATTCTAAATTATTTTTCTTGATTATCAATATTATTTATTACACTATTTATTCATAAATTTTATTGATTCAAACAATATATTAAGTTTATAACCCAATAGAATCATATAATAATAATTTAGTATTATTATCATTTTAAGTCCGATCACAATTTTTTAGTTATTTTCATCTGTGTAGTAATTCTTCTTCTTAGCATTTTGTTAAGGAAATTTGAACGTAGTCATATATGGATCAAAATTTAAATTCATAATTGGTTTGTTTTAATAATATTGAACATTTAATGATTATTAATATTGTACTAATTATTACATATATAAAGAGCAAAATAAACTTTAAATGAAGAGAAATTATTTAGTTCTCACATATCTTTGATATAATTATCATGTTTCATTACTGTTACCAAAATAATGGATAGTTTAAATATAAGTACATACCTTTATTCATATTTATCTTTTATTATTTGATAAGAGAAATGATTTTTCATATTAGAAAATATAAAATCAAAGTTTATTGTAATTCGTAACGATATTAGACTTTTTAAATAATTTTATAATAATATACATACATCATAATATATCAAACAACAACACCTATCAATTATTTATTATTATTATTATTATTATTATTATTATTATAAATTTTATTTAAAATAGTATATTGTAACAAAAATAATTTTCTCTTAACAGAACTAATTGGAAAAAAAGTATATATGATTTAAGATGGTGTATCAAATTATGTCTTTTAACGATAATTAGTTTTATTTTTTATAAATTCAGACATGTGTTTTTACGTCTTTTATATCTCATTCATTAATTTTTATTTCATTTATAGGAGTGCTAAACAAAGTCTTTTGTCATCTAGCTAATTATCCGGATAATATGCAGTTACCTAATTACCCTTTCAATAACACAGTTACCTAATTAATTATTCAAATAATAAATATCTGAAAAAAAGTGTGAAAAATTAATTAATCACATCAAAACGAGTGCATTACCTTCTTGAAAATCGAAAACTTCAGGAGCTATAAATTATGACAAAGTAGGCCAAAAACGGTAAGAGAAAGATCATTGGACAACAGTATAAAAACAATCTTAATTAACACAATATTAAATTCTCAAATAATATATTATTTATCCTTATTATCATAATAATTACATAATTAGTTAATTACTCTGATAATAATGTTTTCTCTTACCACAATTACCTAATTACCCTGACAATAACACAATTATCGGACAATAACATAATTATCCAATTATCCTGATAATAACAATCTGCGAAGAGTGTGAAAAATTAATTAAGAAATCTGACACCTTTTCAAGTTATAATATATAATAATGTTCAAATCTAATACTTTTCAAGTAATAATTATATATAATAATGTTTTACCTATTATCTTGATAATAACATATTTACTTAATTATTTTGTTCTTTTTTTCTAATCACATACCTAGTTATTCTTATAATAATAACACAGTTATCTAATATGTTAAAAATAATTAACATATTCAGAAAAATTTAATTAAAAAATAACACGTCTAAAAAAAGTAAACAAAAAAATATTAACACACGTCCAAAAAAATAAAAAAAAATTCTCAAGTCTTAAAAAAAAATTTAATACTAAAGTCATGTACCTAACACGATCTCATTAAAAATAAATAAATATTAAAATCGTATTACGTATATGATTCCATAAAAATCAATGCTTATTTAACACGACTTTTAATATGAAAAAAAATTCGTCCAAATAAAAATCCTCTCTTTCTAAACAATACTTCTATTTTTAAAGTCTTCACAGTTGACACCATTTAACCCAATTTCAACTTTTTTTAAATTTGTCCATTTTCATAAAAACCATTTAAAATTGCTAACAGTTATGTATAATTATGTAAAAAATCCGGTTTCTCACTGCTTTTTCAAAATTGATACAATCAAATTTACAAGAAATGATACAAATCCTGAGCGACTTATATTTGTAATTACCATGAAATTTTGAAACTTAAACAAAAATTTTGTACAAAAATAATTTTGTAGGTAGTTAAATAATAATTTAAGAAATGTGATATTTTTAAGATAATAATTATACCTATTAATATTTTTTTTTCTGATTTTTTGAATGCAGTTACCTAATGTAAAGATAAATTTAATTTTGTATTTTATGGTAGATAAACAGCCATTTATTAAGAAAACTGATATTTTTCAGACAATAATTATATATTAATGTTTTCTTTTTGAATTTTTTAATACAATTATCTAATTACTTTGTTGATTATAACTATATATGTATATATTAATGTTTTTTTCTGAATTTTTAAATACAATTATCTAATTACTTTGTTGACCATAATTAAGGTTGATTATGAGTTATCTAATTACTAATTATTCCGATAATGAAAAAAATTATAGATATATAAATAAATAAAATATTGAAATAATTTATAAATTTAAATTCGTTATAGAATATTTACAATATCTATGTAAACTTAAAGTTAATTAAAATATTTTAAAATTTTAGTTAAAAATTATTTTCAAATATAATTTTAAAATTAAATATTTTTTAATTTTATAATAATGTATTAATGTTAAATTTTTTGAGGCCTTGAGACCTAAAGCAGTTGTTTTACTTATTTGGACCTTGAGCTAATCTTATAGTTCATTTATTACTTTCTTATAAATAGAAGTATAGTTGATGAAAATAGTATTGAGTAATCTTAGAAGACAGAAGAGTAATGTTTACTATCATGACTAATTAAATTGATTTAGTAAACTCAAATAATTGGAACAATTTGAAGAACTTTCTAAATGTAAACTCACTTGGTGATGTAGAAGTCAATGAGGACGTTTTTCATTAAACTCTCCTCTTTATTTTGGATTTTAATATCTTTTTTATATAATATTACTTTTTATTTTAATTTTATTTCAATATTTTGACCTTTCTTTAATTTTGTTATTTAATATAACTTTTTAACTAATAATAATGACTATCCACACAGAATATATATAATAATATGTTAATCAATATAAAGAGATGTAAACAATAATAATTACTAATTACTAATTATTCCGATAATGAAAAAAATTATAGATATATAGTTAGTTAATCACTGATTATCTTTACAATAAGAAGAAGCTGAGAAAAGATAGAGGAAAGGTAATCTGAACCTATTTTAGTAGAACTCCATATCAAAATACCTTGTATAGGTATCCTGATCTAATTAAGAGGAAGTGCTGTATCAAAAAATGAAAGATCATTTTAAAAATTAAAAACTTCAAGACCTATAAATTATGAGAGTGTAAACTGAAGACAAAATTGGAGAAAGATCATTTGATGTTGATATAATAACATTTTAATTAATACAACATTAAATACTTAAATAATATATTATTTATTTTTGTTCAAAAATCACATACGCTCCAATTTAATATGAAAAACTAACTTATTTCCAAAGTTATTGATTAATTTTATATTTTATGAAATATCAACAAGTTTTCATCATAAAATTTATTCTTAAAAAGTATATAATAATTTTGAATTTAAATATGATCTTTAAAAAAATTATTAATTCTAAAGTTCACATCAAACGAGAATAAAATATCATCAAAATAAATAGAAATTTATTTTGATTGAGATTCTCATCCATCAAATATATTAATGACAAATTTTCTATTAAATATGTCAAAGAATATATATAAATGAGATACTTCTTTATTATTCAATTTCATACGAAAAGAATGATTATAATTATGTCCACTTAATATAATCTTTTTATGTAACTAAATTAATTTTCCCTACATTTTATATGCGTAATTAAAAGATCATCCGGTATGTGATTTCAACTGCGGTATATTATCTTCTATCGATGATGTCCTGTGATGTTATTTGGCTGGTAGCTCGCTGTTCTCGGATTGGTAAGTCAAACAATATTGTTTGGATTTATATTATAAAACCTATATAAAAATTTAAAAGCTAATGCAAAATCAATTTTTATTTAAAAACCAATTAAATAATGTAATATAACATTTATAAATGTATATTGAATTTAAAAGACATGTACATTACAACTCGTTAAATTACGAGAGTAAATAATTAAATTTAATTGATTTTCAAAAATTTTGTTAAATAAATTTATTTACGTTTTAATGTTATTGGATGAAAATAAATTTTTAAGCAAAATTCACGTCATTTTACATCATCTCTATTTGGCCAAAATCATCTTGCTAGATGGAGACTTAGGCTTATTGTCCCTAATTCACATAATTGTCAATGTGATGAAAGGATTATAGAAACGTAAAACTCATAATTTTTACCTTATTCTTTCCAATTTAAATCAGTATAGACATTTCAATTAACACATATACCCAACCAAAATGATAACTTAAATATCACATGTCAACTTTTACTATCTAAATTATATATTTCACATGCAAGATAAATTATTAATATTAAATAACTAATAACAATTAAGAACATATACAAAAATATAATATTTTTACAGGAACAATAATCAAGATCAAGATTTTAACACCCCGAAATATATTCAACTTAAAGCGTTAACATTTACGTAAAGTATATAGTATCTTAAAATACGTATTATACAGACATATAGTTATATAAAATACATTAATTTATGAAATAAAATTTGAAATACAAGTCTAAATTTTTTAAGACATTTTAGTATCCACGTCAATATCTTCTCATGTACGTAGTGTTTGCACCAGTGAGTTGCTATGAAGATTTGATGAAGTCAATCATGTGATGAAGTTCAAGACCTTGTGATCATATGTGGACTGCATGGAGTTTGCTTGAAGATCGGAGGAGCTCAGTCTAGAACTTAGGATTGTGTGTTGTGTCTCAAGTTTGAGTTCAAATCAGTTATGCATGCAATCTTAATCAAGGATAAACTCCATAAGTGTTTTCTGATTTAACAAAGGATTTGAGAAATCATTAAAACCAGAACTTGAGTTTTGAATAACTATTTTAACTAACTCGAGAAAAAATAATCGACTGTTTGACAAAACAATCAATTGAATTTTAAGACAGTTGTCTATAAATAGTTGGCGCGTTTTTGAAAACAAACACGAAATCATTCTAAACATTTTCTGAGCAAGAACATTGAGTTTCAAAGAGAGAAAAGCGTCTTCTTGTCTAGTGATCAAGATCATTCAATCTATTTTATTAAGAACTATTTTTCTGAATATTGTTGGAGCTTTAAATTGACTGGAACTGATACATCACTGATCTGATCATCAGACTAAGCCTTATATACCCTTTCTTTATTACTTTTATAACCTGTTGTATAGAAGTGCTTGTATTGTTGAGTTTGTGATAATTCTTTCATTGTACTAGATTCTATTTTGGTGTGAGTTACCTGGTGTGGTAATTCTGTTTGTACAGTGGGTTCTGTACAGGTTGTAACTTGCTGAGGTGATCAGTATGGGATATTCTGGAATATACAGTGAAGTCTGTATAGTTCCAGGTTCTGTGTAGGTTTCAGCAAAGGGTTTGCTGAAGGAGTAATGTATTCTTGCGGGTTGCAAGTGATTGAATTGTTGTAAACTGACCTGGTTTGATCTTTTATAGTCGAAATCCTTACTGTGGAGTAAGGGACTAGACATAGCCCTTGAGGAAGCGTGAATCAGGATAAATCTGTGTGTTCTTGCTATTTCTTGCTCACCTCTTTACCGTTCTTGTTAATTTTCTTGATTTTTCAGAATCTGATAAAAACTCATTAATTGGTTTAATTGATTGGTCCTTGTTAATATTTGAGTGTCTCTCAAATCATATAATACATCTATACACAGTTTATTCGATTCTTTTCTGAAACAAACAGTTTTCTAATTCACTGGGTTTTCTGTTCATCAGTCTCTTTTTCCAGCAAAGTTGACTTTCCACAATTAGTGGTTAAAAACAGTTTTCAAATATTAAACAAAGTCTGTCTGGTTTAATAAAAGGTTCTTGAATCAGTAATTCATTACAAACTTGGATTTGATCGAATTCTTTGATTTCTTGAATTAATCTTTAACAACTGGTTTTACTGTACACTATTTTTCCAGAACTTGCTTAACAGTCTACTGATTTTCCAGAATTAAAATTTGTCTTCAGTTTACTGATTCTGTGTTATTGATTATTATTCTCGAATTAGTTTTGAACTTTGCTGATTGCATCTTATATCATCTTGAATAGTTTCTTTAAAGATTTTTCATTCCTCACATTGAAAAATACATTTGCGAAAATTTTAAAAGGTGTTCAATTCACCCCCCTCTTGAACTTAGCCAAAACTTATTTTACACATAGTAAAATCATCGTAGTTTACCAAACAGAAAATGATTCGTACATAAGTACTTATGGATTTTTTTCGTAGATAAAATCCGTATATAATATATTCGTAGGTAATGTTAAATTTACCTATAGATGAAAATTTGCATGTAATAATTCGTAAATAAATCAAGAATTTCTTCTAGTATCCACTAGTCGCAAGTATTCCAACAAAGCACAACATGATCCTTGTGAAAATAAATAGTAGAAATCACCATGCAAAATACAAAGAAATTATAAATTAAAATTAGTGTAAAAAGTAATATTGAATTTGAACATAAATAAATAAAATATTGAAATAATTTAGAAATTTGAAGTCATTAAAGAATATTTACAATACCTATGTAAACTTAAAGTCAATTAAATAGTTTAAAATTTTAGTTGAAAATTATTTTCAAGTATAATTTTAAAATTAAATATTTTTTAATTTTATAATAATGTATTAATGTTAAATTTTTTGAGACCTTAAGATCTAAAGCGGTTGTTTTACCTATTTGGGCCATGAGCCAACCTTATAGCCCATGAGCCATGTATAATGGGATGAAAATACACATACATTGGAGATAGTATAAGAGAGAGAAAAATAGTATTGAGTAATCTTGGAAGCCAAAAGAGTAATGTTTAATATCATGACTAATCAAAACAATCATAACTCTATTATCTCTCTTGATAATAGCCATGAGTAAACTCAGATGATTGGAATAATTTGAAGAACATTATGAATGCAAACTCACTTGATGATGTAAAAGTCAATAGCTGAGGTTTTTCATTAAACTCTCCTCTTTATTTTGGATTTTAATATCTTTTTATATAATATTATTTTTTTTACTTTAATTTTATTTCAATATTTTGAACTTTCTTTAATTTTGTTATTTAATATAATTTTTTAACTAATAATAATGACTATCCACAATATATATAATAATATGTTAATCAACATAAAGAACTATATTTACTTAATTTAAAAGAAATATAACAAAATTTTAAATATTATTATAATAATGAATTGAGAAAATTATTAAATCTTATGTAATTGATGTTTGAATATCTTTCATCAAGAAAATTATGGTTTTTATTATGAAAGATTAAAATTATTAAAAAATATTTATGTATATACATATATATTTGAAATTAAAGAATAACATGATAACTCTCGAGTTAAATGATTTAATAAAGTTGTGTGCTGAATGATTATATTCCAATGAAATGTTAATTTTTCTTGTTCAAATAGTATTTTAAACATTAATATTCACACGGTTTAGTGGGTTTCTCGAATTATTTTTCTTTTTTACAACATTGCTCATGCAAATAAAGTGATTTTATTTTGTTGTTGAATTGTTAAATACGATAAAAATTTGATAACCTTTCTAATAATAAAATATAATATCTAAATAATCAAAATAAAAATAAATAAAAGTTTGAAATAAAATAATAATACGCATAATTATTAGATATTATGAAAGTTGTTAAGATATTATAATACTTTTAAATTCTTGAATAGCTAAAATATTTTCACCATACTAACGGTTATTAATTTTGAAAGTAATTTCTTTAATTATATATTGTGTCTTTTTATTATTTCGCAAGTTAAATGATTTAATAAAGTAATATTTGAATATTTAACAAGGAAAAAAAAAGATTATCACTTTCTTCACATAAATAATCTTGGGAAAAATTAAATTTTAAAAATTTACTTCACCATGAGTATTATTTTTTAAAATATTAATTAATAAGAAAAATTATGATATTTAATTAAATATTAATTAAATCGATGATTTTAGTTTTTAACTTCTTTTTAGGGATGTGTTGTGGCCATACATCAGATGTTCCATCTTATCAAGGAACATCATTTCAAAAGAATGATCAAATTGAAGATGTTATTTTTGTTGATGATCAAGATCTTTTTTCTCAATTTCCCACTCTTACCACTCAGACTATTTATTCTAATATTTCATCTTCATTCAATAACAACATTCAACGATTTTATGAAGAGACATTTGGGAACTTTGTTCCTCCTGGTGATCAAGATCTTTCTCCTCTTGGCAATCTAACTCTTACTCTTCTTGGTGATCAGAGTTTTGCTCCTGAATTTCCTACTCCTACCTCTCAGACTATTTGTCCTAATGTTTCACCTTATCAAGAGACATTCAATAACAATATTCAGAGATCTTATAAAGAGACAATTGAAAACTTTGTTCCTTTTGGTGATCAAGGTCTCGTCCCAGAGTTTTCTACCCCTAACACTCATCTTCTTTCCCTTATATTTTGTATGGTCACGCTTCCCCTACCCGTCAACTTTTGTTCCGCTTATCATTCAACCTCTTTACCCTCATGTTTTTGTTTTTGCGTACACTGACGTTCGTACTCAATGGTTCTATCATACAACCAAACATCACTTTATCTAAAGATGTTCAACCTAATTGGGTTCAAATGTCTAGCTACTCAAATCACTTAATACCTCCCGTATTGAAGTCACATCATAAAGGATATCAGTACTGGACAGAAAATGAACATAAATATCTTTCAATTAAATTCTATTATTTTGGTTTCCCTAATTCTATTTTATAAATTTTGTATATCATGATAATATTACATTTAATATGAATTTTAATGAATTTATGCTTGAACTATTTTATCATGGGTTATTTTTTATTGGACTTAAAATTTGTGGTAAGGGAGATTGGAAAGGCATTTCAAGACGATTTCTTCCATCAAAATCTCCAACCCAAATATCAAGTCATGCTTAAAAGTACCAGCTTCATCAAAAGGGCGAAAAGAAAAATAAGAAGAGAAAAAGTATCCACAAAGTAACCTTAAAAGGCATTTAGGGATAACAGTAAATGTGACAAAACAAATACCAGAAGAGTTGTCACAACTGAAAAAGATTATAATCTATCTTGAGTTACATAAGCTTTTGTGTGATTCTTTTAAAATTATTTACACTTTTTCTATGATAGATCATAAGGTGAGCATATATCTTGTCTAATTCAAAATTGAATCATATTAATTAATCATATCACTAAGCTTATAATAAAAACAAATAAATAAATGGTAAATAGGGACCATCAAATATTAATAAATTTTTTTAGTTAATATGTATAAAACGAAGTATATGAAGAAGCTAAAGAAAAAACATATATTTAGAACAAAAATTAAACATAATTAGTTCAATATTTTTACTATTGTTTTCTAATTAAAATCAAAGTTTTATTCTAGGAACATGCATTTATTATTATTTTTATTTAAAAAATATGTTTTAACACTTATTTTTTCACATAATTAGATAAGATTTTTTGCTCATTAAGTTCGTATTTTCTTTTTTAAATTTTTGTAAAAAAAATCTTAAGTGTCACTTTGTTTATTAATCATGTTATTGATATCAAATATCTACTTACTCTACGACTATTGACATGTTGATAATTATAATTTATTTTGAAATAAAGATATAACATTTAATATAAATCCTTATTAAATGAGTTTGTAAGTAATTTCAATTTTAATTAAAAGAACTCAAGAAATTATTATTTTCAGAAATAATACGTTAAACGTTATTTTTTATTAGTCTATACGTTTGGTTAAAGTGGAGGTACATATATAAAGTGAAGTTAGAACTATATCATATATATATATATATATATA
>Ga0209700_109789_pt1 | contig 10675 bp, 3 predicted proteins | sample SiratroredBW_FD_187528 | JGI IMG/M metagenome (GOLD analysis project Ga0209700, IMG submission 187528) | Root nodule microbial communities of legume samples collected from California, USA - Siratro red BW (SPAdes) (version 2) | ecosystem: Host-associated > Plants > Roots > Nodule | place: USA...
GTGATTGATAAGATGACTTTGTTGATGATGAATTGCCATACTTTTCTTCTTATATTAAATGTTGGCAACATTTTGGTGCATATCATGTAATATCATTTAATTTGACAACAATGGGTAACAATTTTTCTCCATGTGGGAGATAAGCTTCTTCTAGAAACACTATAAGAAAACTTACGTGGGCCAAAAACCCACTCAAACAATGAAAACGGACGTAAAGTCATCAATTATGTGTCGGGGTCAATGTTAATACGCTAGAAGCTATTGCGTGGGTTGCAAATCCGACGGTTAAACACACGCAAAGCCGACACATAAACGGACAAAATTGTGTCCGCCCTACTGCTGGATAAATATTATTCAATAATTTGTGTCGGTCTAGCCAATAAAAATTGTGTCGATTAGAGTGGGTCAAATCGTCGCAGGAGCTAGTATAAAATTTATTTATTTTAGATTACGTGGGTTTGGCCGGCACAAATGGAGAGGTTTTTTTTTTTTTTTTGGTGTGAGTGTATAAATGACTTGAGGAAAATTTTTTTGTTCCTCATAACACACACAGCTTTGGTCCCCACGACTTTGGTCCACTCTTAAGTTTTTTATGTCCCATTTAAATGTTGGAGGATTGTTGGAAAAATTATATGTTCTTTGGTCCACTCTTAAGTTTTTTACGTCCCATTTAAATATTGGAGGCATGTTGGAAAATTTATATGTTCTGCATGTACAGTCAAATAATATAGCAGATAAGCAATATTTGTTTTTCATACTTAAACACTCAAGAAATATTCAATATAAACATACTTTAATTACAACTTCAAAAGAAATCAAAATAAATAACTCCATGAACTTACAAATGCTTTGGCTTGAACCATTTTTGGGAAGTTTAGTTACACAGAGCCAATGCAACTCTCACAACCCACAAGAATCATAAAATGAAAACTTAGTGATTAAAATAAAAACCCACAAAAATTACAAAATGAAAACCCACAATAAAACATGTACCTTTGCCACTCAAAACGGAAACAGTCACAGCCATCGCTGAGGGAGGAGGCAGTGAAAGAACTGAATGAACCTATACCTTCGATAACCATGGAGAGCTGAAACGAAACTGTACTAGGAAAATAAGTCATAAACTATACGAAAAACTGTGCAAATTCTAAATAATTACATAAACACAAGTATATTATTTATTTAACTACATTCTACGTTTTATGAGATATCCAATGGACAAGTACAATTAATAATATGATATCAAATTTTTATATCAGAAATTACTCAAATTTTATTAATTTTAATTATATATTTTACTTTTAACAAGAAAATATATTTTTATTTACTATAATGTAATTACTTTGAAGATTTCTATATTTTTATCCAAAACAACATATTTTTATTTTAATACCTGTAAATTTAGAAAAATTTACAAATGACCATTATCATAATGTTGTCATAATTTAAAAAAGAAAATAATTTAAGTAATATTCATACAAACTAAAAATATATTTTAAATAATTATTATATAAACTACAAACTAATTATTGTAAATATAAACTCTGAGTTATTAGAAATTATATTTATTCTCTTCTAATCACATATAATTAATATTTTTATTTAACATTTAAATGAATAAGTTTTTTCTTTTGTAGTAAAGGTTATCATAATTCATATCCTAAATATTTAAATGTGAATTACTTTTTTTTATAACTAAATGGTTAATACAATCAATTTCCATAATTCCTATCTTAAACATACAAAATTACTTTTCTTCATAACTATGTTAACTATATGGGTAGGATAATTAATTTTCACAAATTAAATTTTGAGTACAATAAACCTTAAAACTCTACAGTCATACTTATAGTTCATCATACATAATTAGTTTATACACATATTCTCTTTATTCAAGTATTATATCTACTTTCTACATTGTTATATCACACAAAACTTCTACTTAAGTTACACATACAACTTCAAAATTTTATAATAATTTTTATTTTATATTAATACTTCACTTTGTATTTTAATTACAATCTTAACTTTATATATTATTTTGAATTTTCTAATATTATAATTATTGATTCATATTTTATACTTTAAATATGATAAAAACATGTTTCTTATTTTTTTTATTATTAAAAGTATTGCAAACATTTTTAACCCACTCTTTTTTATTTATTTTAAACAACATTTCTTACAAATTATTTTCTTGTCACATTTATTTTTATATATTTGTTATATTTTCTTCAATTTTTTACTTCTATTTTTATAATGCACCATAGTGAGGATTCTTATTTAATTATATAAAAACTAGTTAAAATATTTCTTAAATTCAATTTTAACACTTATCATAAAATTTTTATTTTTTAATCTTCAAACTAATATTATATAATCATGATAAGTTTTTTGCCTATTATTTTTATCAATTATTTTCATCTTATTTTTCCTTTCTTCCTAATATATTTAAATTTTTGTTTTTTGCAAAATTTTATCAATTTCATCATATATATATATTACATATTAAAATTTAATATATATATATTTTAAATATTTTACATATTTTTAATTAAATATTAAGAGTTCCTATTTAAAATTGTATACAAAATACTACAATCTTTTTAATTTAATTTTAATTCTTACATTAAAATTTGTATTCTACTATTTATTTCATCATCAAATTAATAAGTATATAATCATAATCATTTTATTCCTATTATTTTTTTACTAAATTTCTTTCATCTTATATTTTTAACATTTTCCTATTATTTTTCCTTACAATTTTAACATTTATTTTCTATTATTATTTTACCAAATTTCTCTCAAATCAATTATTTTTCTTATCATAGATAATTAAATAAATTTTTATTCTAATTTACTACCTTTTACATTATCAATATATTACCTATACTTTTTTATTTATTGAATTAAAAAAAATACTTTTATTATATTATTTTTTTATAGCATCAGTTTCATGAAAACTTTAATTTATGTTTAGTTAAAAAAAATTTGCTTTAAGTCGTCTTTGACGGATTTTTTTTTTTAAAAAATAAAACGAAATTGTGAAGACTTTTATAGGTTTAGTCCACTCTAAGGTTTTTTTTTTCTTTAATTTAGTGTAAATTTAGCCGACGTTTCATAAGATCGGCTTTTGCCCCGACTATATTTTGTGGACGTTTTCTAAGGTCGGTTTTTGTCCCGAAAATATTTTGTGGTAGTTATTTGTGGGATTTTTTGTAGTAAAATTTACAATATTTATCTCGTATTTGGATAGGAAATTTTTCAATTTATAAAACATTCAAATACATTATAAGACAATCAAATACATTGAATTTAAAATTATATTTATTTATAATTTTTTTCATTTTTAAATGTTTTGTTTAAATAAATCAATTCATATTTATTGAATTTTTCTTAGTTAGAATAAAATATTTCAATTATTACCAAATTCAGTTAGCAATATATAACATTATTTAAATAGCAAACATTCATAGTTAATGTTGGTTTTGAAAATTTTTTCAGTCAATATTTAAAAAATTAAAACAAATAATTGACGAATAATAAAATTCATGTCAATAATGAAAAAAAATCACTATAAACATTAGAAAAATAAATAATTATAATAGATATTAATTGGAAAAAAAAATTAGTTCATATTGCGTAAATGTATCTTGACATTGGTTAATGAAATCCTAATTAATATCAATCATAAAACAATTTACAACAATAACATCTAATAATAAATAAAAATATATATCTTTATCAATAAAAAAAACTCTAATCGACATTAACCAAAAGTAATAATTTCAATAATATTTGGATTTCATTTATGTGGACAACTCCAAATAAAAAAGATATATAAATTTAAAGATATGAAGAATTCCAAACTCTTAAATGAAATTTGAAATTCTTTATTTTTAACTAATCTAATTACTTTCATAAAATTTTTGAATTTTATTTTCTTTTAAAATTCCTTATCCAAACAATATAATTTGTTGTTAAATATTTCAAATTCTTCGTACAAATAAGTTACATTCTAAAATTCGTCATTTAAGAAAATTAAATTAGAATTTCATTACATAAAATACTTCTTACTTTTTCTTTCCTTGTATTTACTTCTCTTAATTGTTTAGAAAACATTGCACGAAGATCCTTTATATGTTTTTCCTTGAATTTTTTTAAAGTATTAAAGAATTTTTCTATAAAGAAAGCTACAATCAGTGTTATAAAATCGGAGAATGCTTGTACAATATCATAAAATCTCAGGATGATTGTAATTTATTCTCATCTTAGTATAAGAGTTAAAAAATGTCATGAACATAAAATTCTCTACCACTTTTGAGTATTCCTCTTATGCATAAAAGGTTTACACTTGGGATAAGATAAAAATAAATTACAAGTTAATAATTTTATACTCTAATGACTACTCATTTTTTCTTTTTAAAAAGTCACATCAAAATATTGTTGGCCTAAAATTAAAAATATAATCAAAGACACTTTCTAAAATATGTATAAACATTGTTCTAAATTTATATTTCAGATTAATTTGAGACAAATATTTTCCACAATTCCAATTACGTGAAAGCAACAAAATTCCTATTATACATAAGGAGCAAATTGTGTCCATGAGGAGCAAGTTGATATGCACGAGTCTCAAATATCTCCTAACACTTCGAAAGCCTTAGATACAATATGATATATAGAACAATGAAAGCAAAGTATAATTAGGTAATGATCATAATCTTATTATTTTTGGACTACTACTAAAAATATAAGATGAATATATTTCCATACACCTAAATAAGGTTGAGAATTCTCATACTCCTTTTCCTCTTTAAAAGTGTATTTTAAATGCGGAACTGACCGATGAGATGAATAAAAAAACTACCATTTTACAAAAAAACTAAATTTTTTCTGATCATACTTGCTAATTGATAATGAAGTGTTACTAGATACATTCGCATGAATTTTCATTATATGTATTACAATAGTTTCCATGTTAAAATTCTAATTTTGCTTTGTTTATTCTTATATTTTCATTAAGGGTTTCTATTAAATTAATTAAGAAGTAAATCTAGATTAAAAATTTCTAAACAATTAATTTAAACATTTTCAGGATATCCTCAATTAAAGTGAAGTTGACACATAATCGATTACAATAATGTAACTATATACGAAAACACAAAATTAATTCAAGTTTTTTTTTTTCTAACTTTCTTTTTACAATTCCAAATATTTGTTGGATGGCTTCCAATTTATTTAGACATGCACTTTCTTTAATGTAAAAATTATATTTTGAAAATTTTATTCCAAAAGTGATTAGAGATGATTAAAGAATGTGAGGAATCTTTTAAATTAATTAGTTGAACTCGACTAATGGGTTAGTTAGATACACTTTAGCCTAATAATGATGTCAAATGGAAGGAATTTTGGTGGAGTGTCCAAATCAATATGTGCTGTAATGTAACCAAGGTTAAGTAAATTTATGTGGAGAAAATGATGTAATTTGCAAACCACAATACAATAACCTTATTATTAGTTAATAGAAGTTGTTTTCAAATACTTAAGTTTTATTATTTCTTTACACAACTTACACGTCCACCTTAATTCAGCATTAGATATATTACTTTATAGGTAACAGAAAACAACATATAAAAAAAGTCAAAATGCCCCCAAAATTAATTTATTTAAACATCTCCCTTTAGTGACCAACCTCTTCATTCAAATAAAGGACACTTTTCCACCTCAACAAATGAAAAAAGATCATTTACTTTTGGGATGGGTCAAGAGTGCAAATTTGGAACGATGAACTAATTAAAACAAATAATAGTTAATTTAAGTTAGTAAATTTGTGTTAAAAAAAGTTAGTCAATAAATTGTAATATTAAATTTGTATATAATTATGCTTTCATTTTTCAAAATTACTCTTAAATAATTAGTGTGTAAAGAGAAAGTACAATAATGAAATTTTAATTTTTAAAACTAAAATATCCAATTCTCCAATTTCCATGACAAATATGAATAAAAATTCATAAAATTTATATTTACAAACCAAAATAATTTATTAAAAACTATTTAATATAAAGGACGCTTAGAATTCTCTTATAGAAAAAAAAAATAAAAAACTATATCTTATCATTGAAAAGAGAGAGAGAGTACTTTCCTTGCCCATAAGTTAAAAACAATAACAATTTGCTAATTGTTGTTAAGTATAATTCAAAGAGATTAATTCCTTAAGTATTTGATTAAGTTGCATGCATATTTCTAAGGCTCATAACATCGTAGCTTAAAAGGAACTTGAAAATCCACTAGCATATAGAGATCATGACGAACAAAATCATGATTATTTTTCGTATATGTGTGATTATATGAAATTATGAATGTCAAAGCATATCTATAGAGTAATGAAGGAAGTGAAGGATACATGCATTAATCAATTTCACAAAGTAAGAACATCATGGAATGTCCATATAATTAAATCGAAACATTAATTACACCATGAACATGAAAAAGTCATCAAAGATAAGATTAGGTACTTGTCTGAAACCTTCTTCTCCTACTTGTTTAATAATCTCTTTCCCTCCATTTTTTCATTAAAGTATTATAGGAATCTCCACGTAATGTTAAGCATGATGATATGGGTTGCTTCGTCCTCATCACCCTCCTACTCCTTCTTCTTATTTTAATTTTGAAATAACTACCATTGAAGGAAGTATGTAACAACTGTATTATCACTACAACAACCCAGATCCATTGTATGTCAAAACAAAAAAGTATTACTTCTACGTAACACGTTTAATTCTCATATATTTCACATTATTCACATGCTTTATTAAATAATTTTATAAAGGTGGAAGAAATTTTTAATATAGCAGTGAGTTTTTCTTAAAAAAGGTTGTAATAAACGGTGTAACATTCGTTATACTAGTTTGATTTGATTTCTTCCTACTATTATTTATATTATAATATATAACATAATAATAACTGCATCTTAAATATAGTTGAACGTTTCTTTAATTTTATGATTTAACTATAGAATGTAAAACTAATGTACTGTAGAAAACGCTGGATTCACTCTATCTTATCTTATATATTGGTGGTTGCGTCTGGTCTAGGATTAACGTTGTTAATAATTTTAAGATAACAATGATTAAAGCCGTCATAAAATAATAGTATGGTTCTGTTCTGGTAAAAGTTATTAACATAATGATGATTTTGTCGTTGTATAAATTGTAGTTCTACAGAGTATCGTAATAATTTACTGTAAAGAAAAAAATAAAAATTTATATTATAAAAATCTCAACCCATTTATTTTTATCGAAATTGTTTTACTAAAAATAGGAGAAAAAAAAATGTTATAGTCGACCTGTAATGATGGCTATATGCGAAGCTGCGACGAAGCTACACGACTTTAAGCATCCAATCAGAATGTTACCTTATCTCGCTCCCGCCACCCAAAAAAGAAAATATAATTAATTAATTTGAATCAGCAATCATTATTATTATTATTATTATTATTATTATAAAATCACAGTTTGAGAAGGATAATTTAAGCCTTGCACGCATCTAAATCCGAAGCAGCAAGAAAATAAATAAATAAATAAATAAATATTAAATCGAATAGGTTGGTTTCCACTACTCTGAATGAATAATTCAGTAGTAACAGTGTCAGCACAGGAGTATGGGTATTACACATTGACCAAATAATGAGCATAATATAAATATTTAGTCAACATTACACATCACATCTATGTTTTGGTTCAAACTATGCTCATATATGAATAAGCTCAAGGATCAAGGATCCAGATCATTGTTCAGTGGTGATCCTCTTCTGAATTCTATCTGCACTTTTTAAGATACCAAGCATAGCATCACCTTTGTCCCTTGTCACTACTCTCTCACTGAAATCCAAGTCAGAGTCAAGTCTCACTTCCCAAAGTTCTTCACTCTTTTGGCCCTTTCCCATTTCGAAAATGGTTGAGCTCAACACCACCAAGATGAAAACGTGGATCTTTTCACACTGATCCTTCCCCTTTAACCCCTTCAATCCTTTTCCCTTGCCTAATGGAAGTTATGTCCAACACCATCACCAAACAAACCATAGTAGCACCTTCTCAAGGCACCATCCACTTCCAAAAGCTTTCTTTCTGGTTCGCCCCTCGAACTCGTCCACCCGGTTAACTTCCTTCTTTTCTTTCTCTTGTGCCTACTCTCCACTCAAAAGTGTTTTAACAGAACGGCTCATGATCACAGTTTTGGCCCAAAAGTCAAGCTTTTTAGAGTTTCCGTGATCATAATTTTGTTGACTACTGCAATTCTAGCTGCATAGGCTGTGTTTGTCTGCAATTTCCTGCACTGTGACTGCAATTTAAGGCCTTTAATATTATGGTTAACTCCTTCTATGAGAAAAGCTCTTCTTCTGGCTCTGATATTTCGGGGTTGTTCAATCCCACTTTGCAAAGCCTTGGAGCTTCCAATGGTGCTGTTGTGAAGGGTGGCTTGTCATCATCGCATTCTTTGGTTTATCAGAGTGAGAAGGGAGAGCTGGTGAAGTGCTCTTCTGCTGCTAGGGTAGGGAAGAATGAGATTTGTGAGGCCAAAGCTTTGGCTGCTTTGAAGAACCATAGTGAAGCAGAGAGGAGAAGGAGGGAGAGAATAAACGGTCATCTTGCAACACTACGTGGCCTTGTACCATCCACTGAAAAGGTATGGTTTTGTTCCTTCTTTTTCCTTCTATTGGAAATTTGTTCTTTTACTGTGCATGGCTTATTAAAGCACTGAATTATTTTGGCTCTTTACTTTCATGATTTCACTTTGATTTTCTATAATTGGACAGCGACGGATTCAGAAATTTTAAGTGAGAGAACGATAATCATATATGTAAATTTGTGGGGACAATATGATACTCACTTTTTTGTGTTAAATGTGGGGCAATATTTCACTGCATTTCAAATTTAGGAGATTGTTATTACACATTAATATTATATTCAGAAAAAAAAAAGTTCCGGGGTAGCTACCCCAACTCTGGGAACCTTAGTTCATCATCTAAATATAACTGTTTTTTTTTATAATTTCCTTAGTTGAAAGATTATGATCAAAATGGATTTACTTCTAAATTTTGCTATCTAGCCAGTAATTACATAAGAACGGTGACAATGTTTCAATAAAACGCATATTCTGTTGGTGATATGAAAAAGAAGTAACAGATTTGAGAGAAGGTTGAAAACTAGGTGAAAAACCATTAAGCAGACTTCTTGTTACGCTGAATCAGTTTAAGTTGAAGAAAGATGGAAATGCAAACTATTCTACCAGAGAGAGTTGAGAATAGAAAATTAGAGTAAAAAAACATAAAACATATATTAAGTTATCAATCAGTTACTTGACAAAAAAAAAAAATACTGACTTTTGACACATTAGTAGACTTTTTATACACAAAGTTTCCTTATAGTAATTTTCTTTTCAGTTATGTCATAATGCTTGTGGCTGTGAATGTACGTTTCCCTTTCACGCTCTATGTTAATTTTGAAAAAAGAATGTAGCTCGGAGTGTGCTGTATATAAACAGCACAAGTTGAGATTTGAAGCACATCACTGTAATTATTGTAATTAAATTAAGGGCTTTCAATTGCATCATTGTTGTCCTTATGTGGTCAACTAGTTACATGGGAGTTGCTCATTGCTAGAGTCAACTACCAAGATGCATCACTTGATTATGTAATGTGGAGTTATATATTATGTATGATACACATCCTAACTTATTATAGTTCATGTGATAATATGTTTTGTTTTATGATTTCATATTCTATACTTCCAAACTGAAAACCCTTCACTTATAATTTATGTACATGCAAACCAGATGTTTCCTCTTTGTTCCCCATGTCATTATGTGAGTATTACTGGTCGTAGATTATAGTTCATTTAATTGTGCTGGGTGCCCAAATATAGCTTCTGCTATTAATAATACTTTATATATTTGTTAAAAGGTTACTGGTTTAGTTGGATTGCTCTAGAAAATATTTTTATAAGAAAGCAAAGGATGGAGGCAATGTTTTTTTTCTGGGTTTTTCCTTTAACAAGTCATAAGAACCAATTATAAAACATTAAGCACTGTAGAATATCAATTTTGACTAGGTATTTTAATTTGATGGTCTTTATCAGAGGAAAAAAAATAAAGGATCATAAATGTCATTTCTATAATCAAATTGATAGGATATTGTATCAAGTATTGCCGTAGACGTGCCAGCTGTTCTTCTGGGTGTCATATGACAGAGTCAGTGTATTTAAATAATATGTGACAGTTTGTGGTTTGCATGTTTTGTCTTGTTTTGTTGAACAGACATATTCTTTTTGTTGGCTAACTGATAATGGTGATGTAGGACATGGAAGGAAAACCATCAATGTTTTTTAAGCATTGGTTAACCAAAACTAGTGCGTAGTTAGACACTTAGTTTAATCAACTACCATAATTAGTATAATTACTGGATTTGGCCTCTTTTGTAATGAAGTTATCATACTTATTCAAGCCACCATCACCAAAGGATCAATCAACTTGAGTTATCACTTATCACTCTAATTGGCTTATGCTGAAGTCATGTTGATAGGTACTGAGAGGTGATAATTGAAACAATAATGGCAGTAATTAATCCATATTGTCATTGTCCTTGTCATACAAAAAAAAAAAAAATAGTACA
>Ga0209700_109793_pt1 | contig 10673 bp, 10 predicted proteins | sample SiratroredBW_FD_187528 | JGI IMG/M metagenome (GOLD analysis project Ga0209700, IMG submission 187528) | Root nodule microbial communities of legume samples collected from California, USA - Siratro red BW (SPAdes) (version 2) | ecosystem: Host-associated > Plants > Roots > Nodule | place: USA...
ATAATAAGAAATATGGATTTGATTCCTATAACATGTACAAAAAATTATTAGACCAATAATCATCAGTGATATTAGTTTCTAACCCAAATCATGTTAAAAAATATTGTATGAAAATTGTACAAATTAAATCCTCTTATAGTTAAATTCATGATTAAATTTTAGGTAGGATTGTATTTTATTTACATCATTTTATAAAATTTGTATGAGTTGTAAGAAGTGGTTGATGCACTTTCCTTCTTAATTAGTCATTGTTGGTGAGTTCAATTTTAATGAGCAAAATAGTTTTTCTACGTTGATTATTTTAATAAAAAACTTAAATAAAAATTGTGAAAATTTCGATTCATATATTAAAATATAAGGAAAAGAAAATGTCTCACCTTTTTACTTGAATCATGTCATATAAATTTATTTGGTCATACGATGTCCTTACGTAAATGATGTCAATGGTAAAAGATATGGTATTATTGTTAAGGAGGACCATATTAGATGAACAGGATTCTTCACTCACAAGATGATTATTTCAAAGCCTTATATAAATTATGTAAAAGAATTCAAAGTGAAAAAGAATTATTTATTGATGAAAAGTAATAGTAGGAAAGAATTCATAAAATAATTTCACAATTTCGTGAAAACAGTGAGTGGTATTCATCACAATTTTTACATTCCCACAAACATCTTAACAATACGATGTAGTGAAAAAGAAAATTTTAATCATTCTAAGAAATGACTAGAAATATGTTTCTAATTCAACTCCAAAAGACTTTTGGGTAAAAGCAATCAACACAATCTACTATTTATAAATAAAATAAAATAAATTTAAATAAATTTTATCCTAAATAAAAATATCCTATGAACTATGGAGAGGTGAAAGACTTCTTCATATATCATATTTTCTTCATAATGTTTTCATCTTAATAATAATGACAACTTTGAAACATTTGACTCTAAAAATAAAAAATTACTCTAGGATAATGACTATAAACTTAATAATGAATTATCAAAAGCTAGATAATACCTTTTTAAGCTTGTACATTAATAAAGGTTAGATAAAGAATTATGTCAGTTAACACATGAATAACCAAGAAGCTGAAGAAAACAGTATTGTGCTTAGATAAAGCCAAACTTCTAAATTGGTCACCTGAAAGTGGAAAAAAATTAACTCTAGTTAAATTACGTAATTTAAAAACATACTTTTGCACCCAAATTTTTAACTTTCAAAACCAATCACTCAAATATGAAATCCATGAAAAGATGTTTTTAACATTTTCAACATTCCATAATGCGTAAAGGGTGCATATGAAACAACATATCAACCTTATTTTTGACGAGACAGTGTATATTTATAATTTTCTATTTAAAACTATAGTATTACAATAAAAATAATATAAACTCTTTCTAAGATTATTTTTAATCTCTAATGTATATTTATAATTTTCTATTTAGAACTCTAGTATTACAATAAAAAAATCTAAAATTATTCTAAAATTTATTTTAATCTCTAAAACATTAGATAGTACTTTATCAAAATGAAAATAACGAAAACTGGTTATTTTTCACAAATAATCTTATTTATTAGAATTTTAAACAAAACATCATTGTAATAAATTATATGAACTAAAACAGAATTTAAATGACAAGTAAACCAAAAACAACTAACATGTTTGTCTTAAGTAGTATTAGACTCGATCATTCTAAATAAGATCTCAGATTCGAAACTTGTGGATGAAAAAAATTGTTAGGAAACAAACATTATAAGTCGGTGATACTCTCTAAAACAATAACATGGTTATCCAAAAATGCAAATGACTAAAAATACTAAATTATTAAAAAATAACGATACAATTTTAAGAATTAAAAATTAAAACATTTCAATATAAATAAAATCATCATGTCATATACAAATCACCATATATAAAATTAAATCTCATGTCTATTATATTATTTGAACAACCTAAAAGCTCAAGGTTTCATAATCTATTTATAATCCAACCTTGGATACTAGGTTTTTGCTAGAAAACAGGAAGACCTATGATCCAATATATATATATATTATATATACAGCAGCACACGATGTTAGGAGTTTTCGATGCCAAATAAAACCAAGAGGGCATCATCTATTTACCGGGAGGGAGGGTGAATGGGTAGAGCCACAGCAGATAATCAATCGAAAGCTATAGGTATGAAATTTTCATCATCTAAAAGCATGTCAATATCAATCAAATCCTCCACACCGTCAACTGCCTCTTCAGAATTAATGGAACTCAAATTATTTCCCTGGTAGATACAAAAAGGACGCATAATTAAACCAAATATTCGTCATGAGTTTATACGTAGGACAAGACAAGCTCGTAGAAAATACCTTGGTTTGACGGAAGTCCTCAACTACATTTAGCACCCGCCGGTATTGAGCCCGTGCCTCTGGATACTGAACCATGGACTTCACCCGTGAAAGGGCCTTTTGGAACCTTGCTTCACTCTGTTTCCTTCCTTCCTTGAGAAAATCATAATCATCCTCTTTCGGAGATTCGCTTGGTTGGTCAGGGACGACCTTGTTCAGGGCATCTGATCGAAATCCACGTAAACCACTGCCCTTGCGCCTCCAGCGTAATATGACCTTTTCCAGGATTCCCACGGACCATATGACTGTTTTATACTGCTTTCTGACCTGGTGACCTCTTACATGGGCCTTCAACATCATGGAATTCAAGTCATTTGAAGAACGTATCAAATATGCAAGGGCACATAACAAAAAACAGACAGAAAAAAAGAGAGTTCTATGGGTGCTCAATCTCTAGGCTTCTTCAGCAACTAGATTGCAAATACTTTAGGAAGACGAGATAGAAGACATCAACAACAATGAAGGCAACATGATTTCTTAAACCTGGTTTCCTTACAACAAGAGAGTGGAAACCATTACCAACACTGACACCCAACGTGATCTCTATGTGCATGTGCAAGTTATATAAAGAGCAAAAAGAGATGGGGAAGTATTTGACTTAAAAACATTTTAGCACTCCTTCATAAGTTTTAGCACCCAGGGGAACTTAATACTTAAATACCCCACCAAACATTTCATACAACTTAATGAGATATAGGCACCACATAATACTCAAGTCCCCATCATAACACGTTTCCTAAGAGCCGACTTCTTGACAGCTCACACTCTACAACACCTCACTCAACTTATTCGTTAGCTAGACTCGTTTGCAGCTAGCTTTTTCCAAGATACCAACAACCACCTCTAAAACCAATTGATAAAACGCCCAAACACTTGGGGAATCAACCCGTAAAAGTTAGTTGTTAATGGAGATATACTTAAATACTTCACCAAACATGTGAGTCTTATGCACCCCATAATACTAAAGTCCCTATCACAATAGTTGTGTTTAGATTCCAGTTTAGACATTTAAACCAACTTTCAGTTTCCATTGAACATGTTGTCCATTCCATTTGGACAACGTCACAACCATATTAGATTTAGTCCCTTTCTAGTTAACACAACAGCACCATTTTTCCACTTTAGTCAAAGCAAAAATTTTATATTTATTTTGGTCTCAACATTTGCATTTCGGTTCCTCTCTACTCAACAGAGTTTTCCAATTTAGTCATAAGTGGAATTTTATACTTCATTTTGATCTCGATCGTTACATTTTGGTTTCTACAGCCAGTCACATGCGTTTTACTTTTGGTCCCATATGGAAAAAAATAATCTAACACCGTTAGGACTATATCAAACGATAGGGACTAATTTCTAATCAACTTTTCATGCAGGGCCAAAAATGTAGAGTTTATGTAGAAACTAAAATAAAAATAAAGCGACTCAATGTATAGTTTAACTTACTAAAAATAGGAAGACTGGAAAATAAAGAGAGCAGAACAACGAACCTGGATTTTAACAATTCTTTGACGAATGATCAAGAATTCTTTTCTCTTCTTCCAACCCCGAAACTTTTTCTGTATTTGTATTGCAGCAGCACTGGCTAAACCCTCTCCTTGTCCAGATTTGCTCGTCCTAGAAGCTAAAAGGGAAAGAGCTTGTTGATCTGACAATCCAAATTCATCATCATCATCATCATGATGCTGAGCTAACTGTTTCCTCTGAAACGACTGCATTCTGTATACTTGATATATTCGATCAGCAGCTTGAGTAGCATTACGGACAGCATTGAGGGAATCCTTAAGGCATATAACATCTGGTATATCACCATAAAGCACAGGTAAAGCAGTTCGCTCTGAAACTGTTTGCACTGCTTTCATGCCTGAAGTTTCTATACTACCATCTTTATTTTCCTCCATCGTGAGTGCTTCAAGATGGCTAGTTAATAATGACTCAGCAAGAAAACCGGAAATTCCTTTGTGGCCATTGAAAGAAGCAAGATCCGCAGGTGTTCTAGCTTCAGGAAATTCTGGACATGGATCTGTCACTGCTGTAGTGGATGCACCCATGGACACAAGGACTGCAACTGTTCGCTCCCTGAACAGATGAACAGATAATAGCATAAGGGACAAGTTCGCATCATGCTGAGTGAAGATAATACATCTGAGGACACTTTTGAAAAGGAATACTCTAACGCTGAAAGTATGGCAATATATCTTTTAGATTTTCCTTTAATTGACCAAAGCAATTGTTCTAAAATAATTTTCAACTAGTTCACATGTATAAACAATCCACCAACATTGGGATCAAAACAGAATAAATTTTAGTTATGTTAAGAAAGACAGATTTCCTATTAGGTATGGAGTTAAAATATTCATATCACCTAATGGTTTCATATTCAATCAAATCCAAAATTCTTGATAGTGGGAAATGATCAGGGTAACAAAAGAGGCTTAACCCAGACAAAGTAGTTGTAACATACAAAAAGTCAAATCAAACCAATTAAAAGAAAGTCTGTACCGGCCACAGTATGCAGCCCAATGCAAAGCTGTCCATCCCCTCGCATCACGGAAGTTGATATTGACTCCAGCAGTTATGATTGGTTTAATGGCCCAATCGTAACCAAGAGCAGCAACTAAATGTAACACGCCCTGCCCTTCCTCACTTAATACAAGAGGCCCTTTACCGGTTTCAGTTACTTTGCGAAGAAGCCATGAGTACAACATCTCTTTAACCTGCTTGTGAAACACATGCTCCTTCAACTTGTGTTTTGTTATATCCATCTCCACAGTGGTCTCTTCTCTACATGAATATTCTTCTTCCTCTTTCAGTGAAATAAGCTTGAAAATTAAGTTTCTTTTCTCCATATCGTCGTCAAGCACTTCATTTGAAGTGTCCACTGAATTTAAAGAAAGTAACCCCACCAGTCGCAAATGAAGGGCCATTTCAATTGAACTGTTAAAAAAATCTGTAAAATCTACATTTCTGTCAACGCCTTCTCTGTACTCGAATTCCCGAACTTCACTACAAGCAAACCTATTGGAACGCGTTACATAGAAGGGAACCCGTCCAATCTTATGAGGTGGAGCTTGACAGCATAGAATTCCGTTTGCTAAAACCTCAGCAGGAACCTCCACTTCCCCAAACATACAGGACCAATTACATGCTGTCACCATAGGTTGACTCTTCAAAAATGTTCCAACAATCAACACCTGTAAGGTTTTGAATAGTATGAGTTAAATTAAAGCCAGTCTTGTCATTTCGTTTGTGGTAGAACCCATAGAAAAATTACTAAACCCTTAGTCATGTATAAAACTCCAACGCAGATAAAGAAAAAACGCAGTTTACATCATGAAATACAAGAAATATTCTGTAACAAAGAAACAGACACAAGTTGGCAAATATCCATATAAGTAAGGAACAAAACTATAAGCAAATGACCTGAAACAGAGCAGTCAACATCCGAGAGGCAACATATGAAAAGATATTAATCTAAAGTAAATTCCAAGTGCCAAACATATTTAATTACTTATTCCCACCACACACAAGAAAAACATAACAAAATCATAAATTTCTGCTATATATATAAATATTATAATTGTGTGAATCTCAATTAAATTACCTCAATTTCTGATTCAGCATAAGCCCATTTAGGTGAAAAATCATGTATGCTAAACAGCTGGTCTTGAGAAAGGGACAGGTTCAATGATGTATAATCTATCACATCTCCACAATCATCTGTGCTCCATGAAATGCCAGGGGAGGACTGCATATGCAGATCATCCACACCTGCAAATTCTTTAGTAATCCACCTAGAGAAACTATCAACCTTCTTTAAGCTCTCCTCTCCATCCAATAATCCACGCTTCATGGTCAAGGTATAATTAATACTGGCTTCACCCGGCACTTCATACTCAGAATTGGATTTCGTTGCAGGTTGAGATTGTGTATTTGTATACTGCTTTGAGATGTTTTGGTGCACAGACTTCTCTTTTAACTCACCATTAAAAGTGAACATCTCAGCAACAATTTCTGGGCCTGCATTATCAGTTACATCCCCCAGTAAACTAGTGCCATAATCAGATCCAAATTCCAAGCCCAATGATTGGGTAAGGCTCCACTTAGGTAATTCTATTGTATCGTCTTCAAAAGGAATCTGAATAAACAATTAAAATAACAAAACCAAAATAGTTATATATCATTGCTAAATCTCAGAAACTGGTGCAGATTTAAGATTTTGATAAGAGATATACAACTACATGTTAAAAAAAGGATTTAAAAGGGATACATTAGGACAAATATTAAGTAAAAAAAGAGTTTGTAAGAAAAGTGTGATACACTTTCCTCTAGCATCTTTACAAGTTCAGAAGCAATTCAAAACATTCAATGCTACAGAGGTAGATCAGTAACACGAAATTATAAAATACACTCCCTCCCAATTCATCATTCTAGCCATTGTAACTTTCTAACACACATGGTTAAATGAATAACTCCCTAGAAAGAAAGTAACTGCATTTTCCCGAGTTACTTTTTCCACAAATCAATCTTCTAGAATCTCTTAATATTCTTTTGATAAATAGAAACCCCCACCAATCCTTACCCTCCCTAGCTTCCCCGTCCTCTAGATATTCTTCCTTTTTCAAAGATAAAACAATAGGTGAACCATGTAGCCCATCAAACAAGCAAGTCCACTAGAAACCATATAGAATAATAGAACTTTAATCATCAGAGTAATGTTTCAAGTATAGTAGTCAACTGCACTGCTCCACCACGATTGTAATAACTTTGATTTCTAGAAAAGACAGAAAATTCAAGACATCATCCTGTTCAATAAGATAGCACAACTGCTCCAAATGGAATGTCATATTTGTGCTGAGAAATCAGATGTATGCATATGCAAGCAAGAGTACACTGAAAATATAGCCAGAAATAAGACTATGTACCTGCCAATTTGAGTGGATAGGCTGAGAGGCCATTTCCTCTTCAGTGAGGGCATTTTTACGCCCTAAAAGGTTGCCTGGAACAGTATTGTTTTCTTCAAGGATGTTTCGCGATGCACTTGATGGAATGGAGGGAGCAGTATGCTTTCTTGAAGACTGCTCCATGGCATTGTCCCATGATTTAGGACCCTCAGTGTAAGCAGTATCACTAGCTCTAGACTTGTGCCCCTGAACAAGCGGGATATATTCTGCTCCAGGAACTGGAAACTGTGCAGGCTCACCTGAAAACATCTCAAAACAAACCACAGAAATTCAAATGTAGAATCCCAGAAAAAGTTGATAAATTTAGACTTTATTTAAGACATTAAATATGTTAGAATATATCAAAAAAAGTTCAATATCTTGATTGCATCTTAATTTAAGACTAGTTTCCTTATTTCCTTATTATCTTGAAATTTATTTCCTTATAGAGATTAGTATTTTGTTTTTTGTATCATTTCAGAACAATATCAGTATCAGCGTATTCAGTCTCCTTAACTTCTTTTCCTCTCTCTATACATAAAACTCTTTGAGCAAAATACAAGTTACAAAATGATCATCTAAAGCAAATAAGAAAAGTAAGATAAGATAACCTGAAAAAGGATGCATAAGATATGAACTACTTGAACGAGCATCAATCTTATCCATTGGGCAATCATTCCCCAAACTTTTTGATTCATGATAGGATTGTAATCCTGAACTTGCTTGATGAATATCCTCTAGGAAGAAGTTTGATTAAACCATTTAGACCAAATGGACAGAACACTTATGTAAATATATGGCGTAACAGTAAACCAATTTGAAGCCTGGGCATGTTAATTAAAATAATTAAGTGTAACAACAATAACATAAAGTGACAGATTTACCTGAATCAGCATCTTCACATAAAGATGTCAAAGTGCTGGTTGGGCTCATGGAATCTGTACTTCCTGAAGGCACACTACCATAGTTTCTGGGAAAGCCAGATGACAAAGAACTTCCCCTCTGGGAATCTGATGTAGCCTCACCAGAATATGTTTTTCCACCAACATTAGTTTTGTTAACCTGAAAGACACAAAACACCTATTAATAAATCATTAAGGATAAAAAAAGTGTGTCAATATTAGATTCAAAAGTTTTTAGCCAGATTTCAAGTATACTATAGAAAGAGTTTGGGATCTTTTCAAAAGGATTATGCAACTTCCTCGGTGTCATCACTTGGGATTTCTAATGGTTAAAAATCAATGTCATGTAAGAAAGAGAAAGACATAAATTTTAGCAGCGGAAGAGTAAATACTGAATGTTAGTATGTTACCATTTTGTAGACTGTCATAAAGCTTAAATATAGCTACCCGGACTAACAATTACTGAAGAAGCACTTTCTCTAATGCATGACGGCAAGAACTAAAGAAGGAAATCAGATACAATGTTGTCAAACTCGTAACTCGTAAGAGGATCGGAAAGGGGGATGAAAACTCGTAACTCAAGGATCGTAACTCGACTCGTAAGAGTTAGTAGTATACGAAAAGTTATATTCATAAGCATGTGTATCAATGAAAAATAATAAAAATAACTAATACATAACTAAAAATAGTTTCATAATTCATTCATAAAATGTTCATGCATAAAATAATAAATCCATAATTATTCAATACAAACAAATTATCCAAGGAAATCCTTCATATTAAACTCAGGATAATCATCTTCCTCTCCCATATGATCCTCATTTTCATTTAGGTCATCTCCATGGTCTTCATCATTTTCAGCAATTGGAGGAACCTCCAAATCATCTATAGGTGTAGTAACACCACCCCTACTACAAACTTCTTCAACTTCATTTTCTCCAACTCCAATTAAGATGTCTTCATCTAAAGCATTTGAATTTGAATTTGCTTCAATGTCTTTCACAATCCATTCATCATCAGAAGCAAGATCATCAATGTTATAATCTTTTGTTTTCCTAACTTCCTTTTTCTTTTGCAATCTTGAATTAGCCATCACAAATACCACATCATTCATGGTATTTTGCAGTAAGCGATTTCTTTTCTTGGTGTGGACCTAAATAATTATAAAATTAATTAACACATCTAAAAAATAATTATAAAATCAAGTTCATATCATAAATTAAAAGCCTTACCCTCTCAAAAGCGCTCCAATTACGCTCACAACCGGATGAACTAAAAGTCAAACTCAATATTCTAATTGCAAACCTTTGTAACTCTGGATGTTCATCACCATATGATTCCCACCATTGTGCTGGAGTTTTGGTTTTGAGTGCCCGTTGAGCTAGTGGACTACCAAAAAATCCAGATTTGCTCTTGAAACTCTCAATCTGCTCATCAATCTTACTCATCTCATCAATGTCTCCCACCAACCTCTCCAAGCAATCATACATTCCACGTTTCACCTCATAATCAACTTTATACTCAGGACCATAGTGCAACATGGGATTAAAGTAATTGCTTGCAGCATGTAACGGCCTATGCAATTGATTGTCCCATCTTCTATCAATGATTTCCCAAAGAGGAGTGTAGCTAAATAATATAAAAACAAATAAATTAATCTCTAAACAAAGTATATGTTTTTAAGAAAAAACAAATTAGGAAACCAAATATAAGTGAAAGGTAATTAATTATTATTACCTTTTACTAACTCCATTGAAAAGACTTTGTATCTTTTCTTTAGCAAGATCCATTTCTTCATATATAAATCCCATGGCTGGTTTCTCATCTGAATCGACCATGCGCAAGACCTTAATTAAGGGCATAGCACCCCTCAAGCAATTCAAGATATTTTTCCAAAATTCCTTATCCAATATCAAACTCTCCACAAACCCTCCATCTCTAGTCTTGACAAATTGACTAGATTGCCACTCTTCAGATGTGAACATCCTAATAAGTGATCCTTTGTTATCATTCAAGCATCCCAAAGTTAAATAAGAAGTGGCAAAGCGAGTAAGTGCTGGTCTAATCAAATCTGTCCCTTTAGCATATTTGTGCAACAATGAAATAAGACCAGTTCTTGAATAGATGTAAGTTGTGATTTTCTTACCATTGGCTATTGTGTCATGGTGAAGGGGTATTTTCTTCTCAAAATCTTCCAACATTAAATCAATACAGTGGGCTGCACAAGGTGTCCAATATAATTTTTTTCTCTTTTGCATCAACAATTCTCCAGTTGCCTTGTAATTTGCAGCATTATCAATTACAACTTGGATGACATTCTCTTCCCCAACCTCTTCAACAACATCATCCATCATCCTGAAAATTTTGTCAGTTGTCTTGCATATGTCAGATGCATCAATAGACTTCAAAAAAACAGTTCCCTTTGGACTATTG
>Ga0209700_109794_pt1 | contig 10671 bp, 4 predicted proteins | sample SiratroredBW_FD_187528 | JGI IMG/M metagenome (GOLD analysis project Ga0209700, IMG submission 187528) | Root nodule microbial communities of legume samples collected from California, USA - Siratro red BW (SPAdes) (version 2) | ecosystem: Host-associated > Plants > Roots > Nodule | place: USA...
TGTTTTACTATGTTAGACATACATTACATAGGTGTTCATTTGACTCGTGCTATTTTCTTAGCTTTCTCATATATATATATATATATATATTATTTTGTTTCTCAACTAGATTATATATATTTTTTTAAAAATCCATATATTAGAAGAACAACATTATAAAAGAGGTGGAAATATGTAACGCTTTAATTGAACAAGAAAAAGATAATTAATATTGTTTAAGTTGAAATAAAATTTTGATGCAACTTTAGAAAGACAATTTTTAAATTTATGAAATGGTTTAATATGTTAGCTTTCTAAATGTTTTTGCAATTTACTTTTAAACATCAAACAATTCTCTAATAGATTTAACCCTTAATTACTATTCACTGTTTCAAGTTTTCCATCATGCATCATTATTCAATGATGATATAATAGTTATGTGATTTGCTCCGAATATTACTAGTTTGATATCGTAATAAATCTATATAAATTATATTTAGTGTATTATTATTTTTTAAATGAGTCATAAAAAAAAATTCAACCCTCCGCAGTTTGTGATCAATTTTTGTCACTCTGACTGTGAATAATATTATTCACATTTTCCGTCAACCCTCTCAACCTTTTTTAACCCAAGAACTTGACTTAATATTCGTTATTTAAAAAAAATATTTTAATTAATATATTTTTTATAGAATAAAAAATATTCACACTCATAAAAAATATTAGAAAACTGGTTTTAATTAATGATTGGCTTGAAATAAAAAGGACGATTAAGATGAAATAATAAAACTACAATTAGGATAAAATTAAAGATAAAGTAAAAATTGGATGTATTTTTAAAATATCAAGGTTGAAATTTATGAAAGGATTCAATATACTTTGTGCTCGTATATTTTCTGCAATTCACTTTTTAAACTTTAATAATTTTCAATCGATAATATTTCATCAACTATTATTTATTATTATTTTAATCATTCTCGTAGTATATTATCGTTAAATAATTATGTGATATATATTTTTTGTGTAAACTATTAATTTAATACGACAACTGCATATAATAATTTTAGATAAATTATATTTTTTTATTTATGTCTTTAAAAAAAATTATACTTAATCAATTTTTAACCAAATATAGTCAATCAATTTTTAACCAAATTTAGCCTTTAATTAATGTTCATAATTATATTTAGTCCCACGTATATGCATTATTAATTGATATATACTCCTCTTTCTTTATAATTTTATAATTTTCGATCTTAGATTTGATATAGATTTTTGAAAACACTATTTTTTTAATCATTTATTACTTTTATACAATGAAAATATACATTTTTGAAAAAAATATTCAATTTAAAATAAAACTTGCCAGTTAAAGTGGAAATTTTAGTAATTTACTCTTACAAGAATTTTTCCAGTCAGATCTCATTAGTCATTCAACTACTCTGTCATTTTTTTGGTCATTTCTGTGAATTGTATCATTATTTCAATGTTTTATGTTTGTTTTTCTCATATACTAACGAAAATGAGAGCAGAAAAGGTGGAATTGTTGTTCCCAGCTGAAACGTGGAGAAAGTAAATTTTTACTATTTTATCTTTGATTTGGTTTGTAACCTACAATGTGGTACCAAACATGGTCTTAAAAACTAAATGTTTTAAGCATAAAGAAAATCTATTCTACCCATTTTTAGTGTGTTATTTTTAATTTTAGAAATTAATTACTTCATAATTAATCATCTTTTAATTTTAATTTATATTTAGTTTTACTATAATTAAATTAAGACTTTTATTTATTTATATATTTATTATACTATTTAATTAATTAATTTTTTTATCAAACAAATCAAATTTATTATAAATTTTTATTTTTTATATAAATTTTTTCTCCAATCCCAATTAAAAGTAATAATAATTAAGGAGTACGATAGTTACTTGGCACGTTTGGAAAAGAGGTTGGATCACTTTGGAGACGTAGAAATTATAATTATGCTTTAAGAAAAGCAGAACTGAAACATAAAAATAAAGGGCAAACCCTGTGTGGAGCATGCAGATATAACTAGTTTGTAATGGTAACAGGAGTTGAAAAATGTAAAAAGGAGTGAAACTGAAACATCTTATCCTATATCAGTTGGTGCTGCCACATGCACACTATGACACCGCCAGAAAAAGAATAATGCACCATGCATTTCATTTCACATTCCATTTTTTTTTGTCTGTTAAAATAATGCACACAAAAATAATTCAAAATTGTTAATGTCTGTAGTGTACACAGATTAACATTGTGAAGAAGGTTTGGAGGCATCAGTGGAAGAGATGAATAAAAAGATAGAAATTAATTTATAATATATAATTAGTAATAATTTCTGTGATTATAATTAAGTTTAAATTAGGCGGCAATGGTGGACAATTATAGTATTTTGACTGTTACTTAGTATAAAAAATTTACATCTTAATTATTGATTATAATTTTTGACCGAGTAATAAATGAATGATTTTGTTGCAAATATCTGTAATAAATACTAAATATACAAGCTATAATCTAACATAAGAGTGCTGTTCATTCAAATATGGTAGAAATTTTGAACTGGTAGATCAATTTTTTAAGTTAAACTTAAACTATTTTTTAATAAAAACATAGCGTAACAGTAGATTTGAGAGAGAAAAAAGGTTATGGGGGAATGGGAAAAGGGTGGCGAAGGTTTTCCATTATGGAGTTAAGGTGCAGGTGGTTTCTTCTAGTCTGCATCATTCTCAGTGCTACACAGTCTTCAGCATCACACCACCACTCTCCCAAATCTTCTGATGCACAATTATTAAACAAAACCACTCTCTTTCCACAAACACTTTTGACCAAACAACATGAATTTTCAAAACATCTTCTCAAAACTCAACTCATACTCTCTGTTTGTTTCCAACAAGAGCAACTAGATAAAAAAAAAAAAACAAAAAAAAAATTTAAATTAAAAAAAAAAAAAAACAAAGACAAAATTTACATTAGACCACAAAAATTTAGGACAATTAAAAAGATAAACATTCAAAAACACAATAGATTATATTATAAATACTAATGAATATTTATAACATAATCAATGATATCTTTCAACATGATTTCACCTAAATTATATTCAGATAAGCACACTTATTATCTTTCGAGATAATTAATTATAATTAGTAAATATAATTAAATATTTACGTTTTTTATTATAATATAATAAATAATATTATGATAATAAGTATTTAAAGATTTTTAATTTTATTCTTTTGTAAAATAAATTATTTTAATATTTCGTAGTTAATTTTATAAAAAAATTAAATTCAATTAATTAAATTACAAATTAATTTTATTATATTTAAAAATTTTAGATTAGTAGTTAGAAGAAAAATAGTATATAATTTATAATTAATAATTTAAATAAATTAAGTTTTAAATGATTCTTTCAATTTCATTAAATAATTATTTTATAATTAATTATCTTTTAATCTGAATTTATAAATTAGTTTTAATAAATTTTAACAAATAATATTCTGATAATTTATTATATTTAACATTTTATTTTATCACATCAATCAATTCAATAAATTTTATACTCATCTTTCTTCACTTACTCTTACCAAAACAATATCATTTTTCATTTTTTTTCTTTTCTGATCCTTCCCCAATCCAAAGAAAGTAATGTTTATAAGTGGTCCGTTTATTGCATGTAAATGGAGGGGGGAACTTAGGTTTTTCTACCACTTAGTTTACTGTATTTGACTTTGTAGTTATTATTGGACTCAATTTCAATGCTACTGCTGCTCATATAGCAGAATGGACCATGTTGGTGCCAATAGTATTAGTAACTATGGACTGTGTTTAATGCCAATGGACTGTGTTTAATGCCCAGTACTTACATATTGTAATGTGGTATCACTTATACCAATATTTAGAGTTATTAATTTGCTGACAAAAATAAATAAATAATAATAAATGATAAAGGTGGGGCCAATGTCATGCTACTAAAGAAAGGATGAAATTGGGTTAGGACCCTTTTAAATTTGGATTAAAAATTATAAACCACTCCATCTGTTGTGAGTTAATCTAAGCATAACTTCGCAATCATAAAATGTTATCATAAACTATTCTAACACTACTTTATAAAAGCTATCATAACGAGCTAGAGAAAAAAAATAAAAAATAAAACAAAAACAACATAAACTTCACATTAATTTTGTCCAACAAATAATGATTAACTAAAGAATTCATTTAAAAAAATGAAGAAAGGAGATACGATTTATATTTTCACTTAAATCACTTTCCCAATGCCCCTTCAAAAATTACAGAGACATGTAGCTAGAAAGCAACGAACAAAGCTGCCATGCTAAATTGGATAATGACGAGTTCTTCTTGCACCTTAATACATTTTTCCTGCACTCTAATAAAAAATTTAAATACCACCATTACCCTTATATGAAAACCAGATGGCCTGTTCATCTGGTTGTTAATTTTTTTTCAAATGATAACTGAATGGGGTGCCATCCGATTCTTATTTTCAAATCAAAATAATAACCAGATGAAACCTATCCGATTTTCATAGTCCAAATCGAAAAATTAATCCGTTTTCAATTTGGACTATATGAACCAGATGCATTTCATCCGATTATCATTTTGATTTGGAAATGAAAACCGGATGACACCCCCTCCTGTTATCATTTGAAAAAAAATTAACAATCGGATAAACAAACATCCAATTCTCATATAAAGCCAGTTATGGTATTTAAATTTTTTATTAGGATGCAGGAAGAATGTATGTGGATGCGGGAAGAACCCGTCTAGGATAATTGGGCCATTATGATGTGGAAAAAAAGCCACAGGTTCTTCCGCGTGCCCCATTAAAGTAGGGCGGTTCTTCATACACCTCCATGCACACCCATGATTCCAAAAATACCCTTCTAAATTTATGGTTATTTATATTTCAGATTTCCCAATCCAAAATACAATACAATTGTACATCTAAAACAACTTGAATGAAGAATCGTTTAAGAGAGTTTATTTTTTTCACTAAGTAAAACGGTAATTTTCCTTCTTATATGGACGGTAAAACAGCCTTAAAGTAGACTTACCCATTGTTAAAAGACAAAAATCACAACAATTCTCCATAAGGCTATTGATTTTGATGCTGCATTGCAGGTTCTCAATGCCATAGATTTCTCAGTAATGTGTATATTTTTAATGCAGAATCGAACCCTTTTAATGTGAAGAGAGGATGAACAAAGAATACAAAATCGTTATCCAGCTGATATGTCGCTAGTGAATGTAAAACCTCACTCCCTCGTAGTGTCTTCTCCCATCAAATGTGTTGCCATGTTGTGTAGTCAGCAAAACAAGGGAAAAAGCAATTAAGGAACAACTATATCCAAAAATTGCCATGCTATTTAAGCTACAAGGTTCTACATGCTGCATGCAACAGCTTCTTTATCCAGATTATTGTAAAATGAGGTCAGTTTAGTTATAGCAAGTGCTTCACCAAAGAGTGATGCCCTCGTAGATCTTGTTACGAGAACTTCAACATAATCACCAACCACAGGATTTCGCTTTGTATTAACATCTTCCCTATCTGTGATTGGAATATTGACAAATAACACACGATGGCCCTTGTCACTCTTGCCCATAAGCTCAGTATCTGGAGCTCTTTTATTGGGTCCTTCCACTAATACAAGCTGTGTGGTTCCAATCTGAGAGTCAAAACACTTCCCCGTACTCTCGCGGAAAGTCTCAATAAGTTCAGACAACCTCCGCTGTTTAGTTTCCTCAGGAACATCATCCACATAATTTCTGTGGGCATGAGTTTTCTCCCTCATACTATAAGCAAACATGAATGCCATATCATAACTAACAGCATTTACCAGAGTCAACGTCTCAGAATGTTCCTCCTCTGTTTCTCCACAAAATCCTGTTTAAATTGCAAAAATATCACAATCAGAGGCTAGTTTCTTATACGGTAAAATATAAGTAGTAAAGAAAAGAGTAACTTGAGAACTACAACTACACAGTTAAACAATCAATGAGTACATCGTTCATATACCATGAGTATTAACAGCAGCAACATCAGTCGTATTTTAGAGTTGGCTATATGGATCACACAACACCATAGGCACAATTATAAAACAAAGTTCTCCAGAATAAACCATTAATTCTTTTCAATAATTTCCTGCAGCACCCTTTTAAATATTTCATAGGCCAAACAACCATGTCATACACCATCAACAATGCCAAAAAGAAACATATACCATATACTGGTGGTATGATACTCCTGAATAACACAAACAAAGAATTTGGTCATGATGTTTGCAAATATAGATTTTACCTGTCTCAGTTATTTTGTTGAGAAAAAATATTAAATAAGTGTTCAATAATTAGTTACACCTGCTTGAATAAATAAGATCGAGGAAAAACAGAATATTCAACCTAAACTGTTGTGCTTTTTATCGATGTATATATATAGTAGTTACAAAATAAGGCATCGCACTTATCTTAAACCCTAACTCTAAATCAGGGCAAATACAAATGGAATAATAATAAATAAACATTCATTTTAACACTTCCCCCAAAGCTGGATCATATAGGTCAATGCACCATGAATGGAACATATAAATTGAATCCTAGGTCCTCTTAAAGATTTAGTTAGAATGTCTACAAGTTGTTCATTCAAACTGACAAAGTCAGTAATAAGATCCTTGGACCGCAGCTTCTTTCTAAAAAAATGACAATCGATATTTGTATGTTTAGTTCTCTCATGAAACATTTGATTGGAGACTGTATGAAGAGCTGTCATTGTCACTATACAACTTTTCCTGCTCATTTTTACAAAATTTCAACTCTTGAAACAGTTGTTTAATCCACACAAGTTCACGCGTAGCTAGGACCATAGATCTATATTCAACTTCTACACTATATCGGGCAACAACAATTTGTTTCTTATTTTCCCAAGATATAAGATTCTCTCAACCGAATAGTATTCTATGGTGGATCTCTTGTCAATGGGACACCCAGCCAAATTTGCATCACAACGCCTAAGACTTGTATTTCCCATGTTCTCATGCAACAATCCTCCTAGGGTCCCTTTCACATATATGAGAATGCAAATCACAACATTCCAGTGATCACTGTGAGGGTTCTACATAAATTGACTCACAACAACTCCTATAAGATAAAAAAGAAGATAAAAAACATAGGGTCTTGTTATTGTGAGATAAATGAGTTTTCCAACCAACCTCCTATACCTCTCTAGGTTTGAGCAAATTTAACCTTGGTTTCTCCTAGGAGAAGTATTACATTAAAATATTGAATAATTTACTTTACTCTGTATCAATCCAAAAATCTATACAATATGACTAAATTTACCAAACCAAGCTTGGGGTGATTACTTTAAGCCACTGAGAGACTGATTTAATTTTCAAACTAAACCAAACTTCCCCTGAGCAACAAATCTCCGAAGTTGTTCATGTAAATCTCCTCCTTCAGCTCACTATGAAAAAAGACATTTTAAGCTGGTGAAGAGGCCAGCGGAGAATGGCAGCCACGGCAAGGAAAAGACAAACAATGCTAATCTTAGCGACAGAACAAAAAGCATCACAGTAGTCAAGACAATAAATATGAGTGTATCCCTTAACTATTAATCAGCTTTGAGATGATCTACTTCACACATAGAACCAACCTTAACTGTATAGACCCATCTACAACCTGCAGGCTTCTTACCAGGAAGAAGGGGGATAGGCTCCCAAGTACTAGTGTGTTAAGTACATGCATTTCATCAATCATGGCTTGTCACCCTCCAAGGTGACCAAGAGCCTCATGAACATTGTTAGAAAAAGTATTGGTGGACAAGGAGAAACAAAAGAGGAATATGAAGGAGACAAACGATGATAACTTAAAAAATTAAAATAAGGTATGGAATATGGATTACGAGTAGATTGAATGCTTTTTCTAAGAGCAATAGGCCAAGCATGATCAAAGTCAAGAGAAGGCGAGAAGGATGAAGTATTCATGGTCTGGTAATAGTGGGGGAGGATTTGAATCACGAGGATCTTCAGGCAAGGATGAAGGAGTTATTTGTGCCCAACAGTAGAATATGAGAAGAGGTGGTGGAACAATGTTATCTTCACTTTGAGTTTGAGAGGAAGCAGGAATAATCAATGGATAATAAAATGGTACAAGGAGTTACCGAACAGATGAAGAATGGTTCATGGAAGACAAGAAAAAAGGTGTATCCTCAAAGTAACTTAGCAGACATATAATACTTTTTGGTTGGGGGAGAATAACATTTATACTCTTTTTGAAGGTGAGAATATCCCAAAAACACACATTTATTTAATAGTCTTTGCAGAAAGCTTGTCAAGACTTGGAGAAACATTATGAAAAGACGTACACCCAAACACACATGGAGAGACATGATATAGAGGGTCATTTTGAAAAATTATAGAGATAAACTTTATTTTCAAGAGAGGAGGAAGACATCTTATTGATTAGGAAATAGGTACTGAGGAGTGCATTTCCCCATTAATGAATAAAACATAAGTATTGAACATTAGAGTGCGTTCAATTTCAATAAGACGTCTATTCCTCCTCTTTGCTATACCATTTTTGTTGTAGAGAACATGTGAACTATTGTAAAATTCTTTAGGAAGATAAGAATGAAGAAAACACGATAGAAAAATATTCCTTAACATTATCACTTCTAAGAATTTTAATTATCTTCCAAATCGGTTCTTAATTTCATTAAAGAAAGACATAAATATGGATGAAAGTTCAGATTGTCTTTCATTAACTAAACCTAAGTACATCGAGAGAATTCATCAATGAAGATTTCAAAATAAGTAAATTTTACAAACAAAAAGATTGGCAATGAAGTATGCAAATAAAGAATCCATTCATTTTGATGAGAACAAATTATTGAAGGAATGCTCAATTATTTCAGAAATGCAAACTTTACACCTCCCGAAGATGTACATCAGATGGGTTTATAAAATATGAGTAAATTGTGTATTGTGAGCTGAATTAATTGAGAAAATAAACCAGATTCCCTAAGAATAATATATCATCAGATACAACATGATTATAAAATGAAAGGAAATATAAATGAGAAGCTCCAGCACTTATCTGCTGAAATTAAGGTTCTCCAACTGTAAAAGGTCAAATTAATGAAAAACAAAAGAAATTAAAAATAAAAGGCAGGGAAAATAAATTAAAGAAAAAAAAAATTACCACAAATGAAATCACTGCTCAAAGCCACATCAGGAACAATACTGCGGATCTTTTTCACAAGTTCCAAGTAAGCCTCTCGGGTATATCCTCTTCTCATTCTCTCCAGCACTTTGCTACTTCCAGTTTGTGCAGGTAAATGTATCAGCTTGCATATATTATGTCTGTCTCGCATTAGATAAAGCAACTCATCTGGAAAGTCCTTAGGGTGTGGAGAAGTGAATCTGAATCGCATCTCAGGAAATTCTGAGGACAATCGATCCAGTAGATCAGAAAATCTCAAGCCCATTTTTTTCACCTTAGCCATACTAGAAAACCCTTCACTAAGTTGCCAATTGGACCCTGATTCAACCTCGCTCTCACTCCCAGATGCATCATTGTAGCTGTTCACATTCTGGCCAAGAAGCGTTACCTCTTTGACACCCTCTTTCCAAAGCTCAGCTACCTCTCTCACAATTGATTCCACTGGACGTGATCGCTCTCTGCCTCTGGTGAAAGGAACAATACAAAACGAGCACATATTATTGCAACCTCTCATCACTGAGACAAATGCAGTAACCGAGTTCTTGGAGATTCTAACAGGATTAATATCAGCATAAGTCTCCTCAAGTGAAAGGAGAGTATTGATCCCTTTCTGACCATATTCAACCTCCTCCAGTAAGCGTGGCAAATCCCTATAAGCATCAGGCCCGCATACCACATCAACCATTTTGTCTGAATCAAGTATCTTCTCCTTTAACCTCTCAGCCATACATCCCAAAACCACCACTTTGGGAGGGCACAGAGACTCTGCTCTTCCAGTAGCAACATTGCTCTTCCAATGCCTCTTAAGAAACCAAAAGTAATTAAGCCTCTGCCATACTTTCTGTTCTGCGTTTTCTCTAATGGCACAGGTATTGATGAATATTATTTCCGCACTCTCGGGAACACTCACAACTTCACTGTAACCGGCTTTTTTCATTATAGAAAGAACTATCTCCATATCATTAACATTCATTTGACATCCATAAGTCTCATGATATATTCGAGCAGTGGGAGGAACTTCAGCATCTGGCACAAGGCTACCCACACAAATAAAAAAGAACGAGTAAATAGATTTTATCCCTAAACCCCAATTCATTCTAACTAAAATTTGCAATCCTGCACAGATGATACAGGGAAAAAAATTGCGTCTTTCCTATGAACATTCTCATGTCATTCTTCCACAAGTGACGAGTAATAATATTAAACAATGCAAAAAAAGGGGTCGTCTTTTCATTCAATTCATCGAAACTAAACAGAATCGGAAATACCCACCAAGCAAAATAAAATAAAATTTCTATAATAATAATAAAAAAAAAAAAAACTCACCGGGGTTGAGCTTCGGAAGCAGTGAGCGTGGCTTGAGGGATGAAATGGCGGCGGAGAGTGTTGGAATGAGAGAAGGTTCTGGAAGCGATGATGAGATTGAGAGGGCG
>Ga0209700_109798_pt1 | contig 10669 bp, 10 predicted proteins | sample SiratroredBW_FD_187528 | JGI IMG/M metagenome (GOLD analysis project Ga0209700, IMG submission 187528) | Root nodule microbial communities of legume samples collected from California, USA - Siratro red BW (SPAdes) (version 2) | ecosystem: Host-associated > Plants > Roots > Nodule | place: USA...
TTAAGGGCATTTTGGTAATTGAAAGGAGTGTGGGTGCAGATCTTAATTAATGGAGGTGCAGGAAGTACCTCCACTAACCAAAAACCCAGTTAGTGTTAAGGGTATTTTAGGGATTGTGAAGAGCTGGGGTGCAGATCCTAACTAATGGAGGTGCAGGAAGTAACTCTACTCAGAAACCTATTATGGCCCAGGGCATTTTGGGAATGAGAAGAATGTCGGTGCAGGCACAAACACATGGGGTGCAGAGAGCACCCCCTACTAATCAGAAACCCACTAGGGTTTGAGGCACACGCGTGGGGCAAGACACTGCTGTGGAGACGATAGAGACGGCGGCTAAGCTGATGGCGGTGTCCAATGACGGCGGTGACGGCCGCCGACGACAACAGAGTGACGACAACAACGTCGTTGGTGGCGTGGATTTGTGGTGGAGGATTGACAGCGTTTGCAGGGTTCATGGTGGAAGCGCGGTGGCAGTTTTGTTACAATACGTGGGGGGCACGCTGGAGGTGCATGGGAGGAGTTTTCATGGCGGCTTTGTCATGGCTGCATCGCTGCCATGGTCGACGGCGGTGGGACTGGCTATGGTGGTGGTTCCCTGCGAGGGTATGAATTCTCTCTACTTCTAATCACCATACCATCTCTTTTGCCCCCATCATGCTCTCTTCTATGGAATACCAGCTCATTATCATTAGATTGCCTTCTAATGCTTCCCAGATGAATAGACTGTGGATCTTGAACTCCTTCAAAACCATCCCATTGCTTATGATAATCTCTGCTGCTTTCTGATTTTGATTTGCTGTTATTGCTACTTCTTACAGATTTTGGGTCCTCCCAATCACTTCCATCCCCAAGCAAAGGTTGCTCAACTTGAGATGTTACTTTCTCTCTTTCTACCACCCCATCGTTAATGGTATCTCTGTTGTCCACTGCATTTAAATCTATATCTCCCTTTTCCAACCTGGAAGTTCCATCAGCTGTCCCAGTTTCCTCATGTTGATTGTTCTCAATGCTGGATTTCTTCACATCCACAACAGCAGGAAATCCTTTTATGATATCATTTTGTCCTGACTTTAGATAATTAGCATTATTAACAGGAACATCATGTATACCAGCAACTACAGCTAATTCAGGGGGCAAATCTGGATTGTATTCCTGCTCTGTTAGAGCTGGCGCAAAGGAGCAGCAGATAAAGAGTCGGCCGCGGCCATGGCTCCGGGAGTGGGAGAGGCGGAGTTAGTGGCGTTGATGCGCTAACAGAGGATTGGAGTCTCGGTGGGAAGGATCTGTAATTTCTCTTTTACGCTTGGTAGGTGTAAACGGACATGGTGGGGTTTGTGAGAGAAGGTTTTAGAGTGGCACGTGGGGGCGTGATGCATGAATGAGAGGTGCATGGGAAGTGTACGATGGTAGGTGAGTTTGGTGCGCATGGTGGCACGTTGAGATGCATGGTAGATATCACCTTGCGAGATGCCTAAGGCTTGTGGGTGCTTTTTTATTTATTTTATGTAATGAATGGATGCATGTATAGAGAAACTAAAAAAATAAGCAAAAAATAAATAAAAGCATACCAGAAGTCCGTCTTTTTCCTCTGTGCTTTCTTCTTTCTCTCTTCTCAATGCTCTGTTCTCTCTTTTTTCTTTTTAGTCTCCTCCTTTCTTTTTCCAATCTCTGTATCCGTGTACGTGTCTCTATCTGTTCTCCCTCCTTCTCTTTTATTATTATTTTTTTCAAAATCAAGGTGGTTGAGAGAGTTATCACTGTTTGACCTATTCTCCTTATTTATTATTTTTTTATTTTTATTTTATAATTAACACTAAAGATGAATCTACCCAAAAATGAGACTTAAGCCATTTTCCAACGGTAATAATTCATTATTTATTTTTACATCTTTTATGTAGTGGAGCATGTGGGTTGTTATCTGAGCAGTTTCAAAATTATTAGTTTCTTTATTATTATTATTTTTTTAGAAAAGCAGTACGTGGAGTTTAAGGAGTGAGAAATGGGAGAGTTGACTCATTCTTTTTTAGTATTTTTTTATTATTTATTTATCCTGAACGTGCAAATCAAGTTTGAAAGCAGTTTTCTTTTCTTGTTATTTTTATTGTTATATTTATTATTATTTTTATATATATATTTATTTTTTTGTTATTTAATCATTTATTATTTAATATTTATTATTAATTATTTTCGTTTTTTTTATTATTTTTTAATTAACTATCACCTTTTTCTTTTTTTAAGTTTTTTTTATGGAAAAATTCAATTTTTTTTATTTTTAAATTACTATTATTATTTCTTAAGGAAACTTAAACCAATATATATTTATGTTATTATTCATTTTTTATTATTTTTTTAATTTTTTTATTATTATGCTTTAATTTAAAAGATTACCCGGACAAAATCGGGTGTTGACAGTTGTGCTCAGGCCCGAAACAATCATAAAAATTTGTCCGAGACTGTTTCTACCCGTACGAATAAAAAACGGCAAGAAATGTGTCCCAAATAGTTTGGGTATACTTCAGCTGTCAAAACTGAGTCATCCAGGCCCAATTTTCAACTTTGACTGCTTTGGTGGTCCTCGGGACCGAAAAGGTCAAAAAAATTCGACCGAAACATTTTTCAGCCGTACTGATCGCAAAACGATAAGAACTGCGTACCGAATAATGTGGGTATTTTTTTGGTGCAAAACTGAGTCATACGGGCCCGATTTCCAACCTTTCCGCCCCGGTGGTACCGAGGCCCAAAAAGTCATTAAAACTCGACCGAATTATTTTTCAACCGTACTGACGGGAAACGATAGAAATTGCACCACAAATTGTGTGTGTATGTTAAGGGTGCCAAACGTAGTCATATGGGTCCGGTTTTCAACTTTGGCTGCACAGGTGGTGCTCGGGCCCAGAAAAGGTCTTAAAATTCGACCGAAACATTTTTTTTCCGTACTGATGCGAAACGAAAAGAACTGCGTCTCGAAATAATATATGTATGTTTCGGGCGCAAAACTGTGTCACACTTGCCTAGTTTCCAACTTTTCCCGCCCCAGTGGTACCGAGGCCCGAAAAGTCGTCAAAACTCGATCGAATTATTTTTCAACCATACTGACGGGAAACGATAGAAATTGCACCACAAAATGTGTGATTATGTTTGGGGTGCCAAACGTAGTCATCTGGGTCCGGTTTCAACTTTGGTTGTGCCGCTTGGTGCCCGGGCCCGGAAAAGTCGTCAAAATTCGACCGAAACATTTTTTTGTCGTACTAATGCGAAACGATAAGAATTGCACCCCAAAAAGTGTGAGTCTGTTTCGAGCGCTAAACCGACTTATTTGTGTCCCATTTTCAACTTTTCATTGTCCAGTTGTGCCCGGGCCTGAAAAAGTCGTAAAAATTTCTCCGAGACCCCTTTTATCCGTAAGAATAGAAAACGATTAGAAATGCGTCCCAAATTGTGTGGGTATTTCGGCTGTCAAAACCGAGTCATCCAGGCCCGATTTTCAACTTCGATTGCTCCGGTGGTCGTCGGGCCCAAAAAAGTCGTCAAAATTCGACTTAAACATTTTCAGTCGTACTGATCGCAAAATGATAAGAATTGTGTCCCGAATAATGTGGGTATGTTTTAGGTTCAAAACTGAGTCATCTGGGTCCCGCTTTCAAATTTCCATGCTCCGATAGTGCTCGAGCCCGAAACAATCGTAAAAATTTGTCCGAGACTATTTCTACCCATACGAAAAAAAACAGCAAGAAATGCATCCCAAATAGTTTGGGTATACGTCAGCTGTCAAAACTGAGTTATCCAGACCCGATTATCAACTTTGACTGCTCCAGTGGTCCTCGGGCCCGAAAAGGTCATCAAAATTCGACCGAAACAATTTTCAGCCGTACTGATCGCAAAACGATAAAAACTGCGTACCGAATAATGTGGGTATGTTTTTGGTACAAAACTAAGTCATACGGGCCCGATTTTCAACCTTTCCAGCCCCAGTGGTACCGAGGCCCGAAAAGTCGTCAAAACTCGACCAAATTATTTTTCAACCGTACTAACGGAAAACGATAGAAACTGCACCACAAATTGTGTGGGTATGTTTGGAATGCCAAATGTAGTCATCTGGGTCCGGTATTCAAATTTGGTTGCACCGGTGGTGCCCGGGCCTGAAAAAGTTCTTAAAATTTGAATGAAGCATTTCTTTGCAATATTGGTGGGAAATGATAAGAATTGCACCCAAAAGGTGTAGGTATGTTTCGGGCGCTAAACCGAGTAATCTGGGTCCCGGTTTCAACTTTTCATGCTCCGGTCGTGCTCGGGCCCGAAACAATCGTAAAAATTTGTCTGAGACTGTTTCTACCCGTACGAATAAAAAACGACAAGAAATGCATCCCAAATAGTTTGGGTATACTTCAGCTGTCAAAACTGAGTCATCCAGGCTCGATTTTCAACTTTGACTGCTGCGGTGGTCCTCAGGCCCGAAAGGCCGTCAAAATTCGACCGAAACATTTTTCAGCCGTACTGATCGCAAAACGATAAAAACTGCGTACCGAATAATGTGGGTATGTTTTTGGTGCAAAACTAAGTCATACGGGCCCGATTTTCAACCTTTCCCGCCCCAGTGGTACCGAGGCCCGAAAAGTCGTCAAAACTCGAACAAATTATTTTTCAACCGTACTAATGGGAAACGATAGAAACTGCACCACAAATTGTGTGGGTATGTTTGGGGTGCCAAACTTAGTCATCTGGGTCCGGTTTTCAACTTTGGCTGCACCGGTGGTGCCGGGGCCCGAAAAAGTTTTTAAAAATCGACCGAAACATTTATTTTCCGTACTGATGCGAAACGATAAGAATTGCCCCCAAAAAGTGTGTGTATGTTTCGGGCGCTAAACCGAGTCATCTGGGTCCCGGTTTCAACTTTTCATGCTCCGGTCGTGCTCGGGCCCGAAATAATCGTAAAAATTTGTCCGAGACTGTTTCTACCCATACGCATAAAAAACGACAAGAAATGTGTCCCAAATAGCTTGGGTATACTTCAGCTGTCAAAACTGAGTCATCTAGGCTCGATTTTCAACTTTGACTGCTTCGGTGGCCCTCATGCCCGAAAGGTCGTAAAAATTCGACCGAAACATTTTTCAGCCGTACTGATCGCAAAACGATAAGAACTGCGTACCGAATAATGTGGGTATGTTTTTGGTGCAAAATTGAGTCTTTCGGGCCCAATTTTCAACCTTTCTCTCCCCGGTGGTACCGAGGCCCGAAGTCGTCAAAACTCGACTGAATTATTTTTCAACCGTACTGACGGGAAATGATAGAAACTGCACCACAGATTGTGTGGGTATGTTTGGGGTGTCAAATGTAGTTATCTGGGTCCGGTTTTCAACTTTGGTTGCACCGGTGGTGCCCGGGCCCTAAAAAGTTCTTAAAATTCGACCGAAACATTATTTTGTTGTACTAATGCGAAACGATAAGAACTGCGTCTCGAATAGTGTATGTATGTTTCAGATGCAAAACTGTGTCACACTTGCCTGGTTTCCAACTTGTCCCGCCCCTGTGGTACCGAGGCCCGAAAAGTCTTCAAAACTCGACCGAATTATTTTTCAACAGTACTGACAAGAAACGATAGAAATTTCACCACAAAATGTGTGGTTATGTTTGGGGTGCCAAACGGAATCATCTGGGTCCGGTTTTCAACTTTGGCTGGGCCGCTTGGTTGGGCTCAGAAAAGTCGTCAAAATTTAACCGAAACATTTTTTTGCCCTACTAATGCGAAACGATACGAATTGCACCCAAAAAAGTTTGAGTTTGTTTCGAGTGCTAAACCGACTCTTATTTGTGTCCCATTTTCAACTTTTCATGGTCCAGTTGTGCCCGGGCTAGAAAAAGTCATAAAAATTTCTCCGAGACCCTTTTTACCCGTAAGAATAAAAAACTACAAGAAATGCGTCCCAAATAGTGTGGGTATTTCGGTTGTCAAAATCAAATTTTTTCCCCTACTGATGCAAAACGATAGAAATATACCGTTTTGACAAACGATGCAACACCCCGGATGTCTCGGTTTTGACAGCCGAAATATACCCACACTATTTGGGACGTATTTCTTGTCGTTTGTGATTTGTACGGGTAAAAACGGTCGCTGACAAATTTTTACGACATTTTCAGGCCCAAGCACCACCGCTGCAGGCAGAGTTGAAAATTGGGCCCGGATAACTTAGTTTTGACAGCCGAAATATACCCACACTTTTTGAGACGCATTTCTTGTCGTTTTTGATTCGTACGGCCAAAGACGATCTAAGACAAATTTTTATGACTTTTTGAGGCCCGCGCACAATGGAGGAGGAAAAGTTGAAAACGGGATCCAGATGACTCGGTTGAGCGCCAAAAACATACCCACACTTTTTGGGCTGCAAGTCTTATCGTTTCGCGTCAGTAAGACAAAAAAATATTTCGATCGAATTTTGACGACTTTTACGGGGCTGGGCACAACCGGCACAGCCAGAGTTGAAAACCGGACCCAGATGACTACGTTTGGCACCCCAAACATACCCACACAATTTCTGGTACAGTTTCTATCGCTTCTCATCAGTAACGTTAAAAAATAATTCGGTTGAGTTTTGCCGACTTTTCGGGCCTCGGTGCCACCGAGGCGGGAAAAGTTGAAAATCAAGCCCGTATGACTCCGTTTTCCACCCGCAACATATCTCCATTCTTCGAGACGCAATTCTTATCGCTTTACGATCAGTACGGCTGAAAAATGTTTCAAACGAATTTTGACGACTTTTTCGGGCTCGAGCACCACCGCTGTAGGCAGAGTTGAAAATCGGGCCGGGATGACTCAGTTTTGACAGCCAAAATATACCTACACTTTTTGGGACTCATTTCTTGTCGTTTGATTCGTACGGGCAAAGACGATCTCAAACAAATTTTTACGACTTTTTGAGGCCCGGCACAACGGAGGAGGAAAAGTTGAAAACGGGACCCAGATGACTCGGTTGAGCGCCAAAAACGTACCCACACTTTTTGGGCTACAATTCTTATCATTTCGCGTCAGTAAGACAAAAAAATGTTTCGATTAAATTTTAACGACTTGTACGGGGATGGGCACAACCGGCGTAGCCAAAGTTGAAAATCGGACCCAGATGACTACGTTTGGCACCCCAAACATACCCACACAATTTGTGGTACAGTTTCTATCGTTTCCCGTCAGTAACATTAAAAAATAATTCAGTCGAGTTTTGCCGACTTTTCGGGCCTCGGTACCACCGAGGCGGGAAAAGTTGAAAATTGGCCCGTATGACTCTGTTTTCCACCCGAAACATACCCACATTCTTCGAGACGCAATTCTTATCGCTTTACGATCAGTATGGTTGAAAAATGTTTGAGACGAATTTTAACGACTTTTTCGGGCTCGAGCACCACCGCTGCAGGCAGAGTTGAAAATCGGACCCGAAGGACTCAATTTTGAAGCCGAAATATACCCATACTATTTGGGACGCATTTCTTGTCGTTTCTGATTCGTACGGGTAAAGACGGTCTAGGAGAAATTTTTACGACTTTTTCAGGCTCGGGCACAACGAAGAAGGAAAAGTTGAAAACGGGGCCTAGATAACTCGGTTGAGCGGCTGAAACGTACCCACACTTTTTGGGTTGTAATTCTTAGCGTTTCGCGTCATTATGACAAAATAATGTTTCGTTCGAATTTTGACGACTTTTCCGGGGCTAGGCACAACTGGCGCAGCCAAAGTCGAAAATCGGACCCAGATGACTACGTTTGCCACCCAACACATACCCACACAATTTGTTGTGAAGTTTCAATCGTTTCCCGTCAGTACGGTTGAAAAATAATTCGGTCGAGTTTTGCCGATTTTTTCGGGCCTCGGCACTACCGAGGCGAGAATAGTTGAAAATCAGGCCCGTATGACTTCGTATTCCACCTGAAACATACCCACATTATTCGGGACGCAGTTCTTATCGTTTTACGATCAGTACGGCTGAAAATTGTTTCAGACGAATTTTGACGACCTTTCATGCCCGAGCACCATCGCTGGAGGCAGAGTTAAAAATCCGGCCCGGATGACTCAGTTTTGACAGCCAAAATATACCCACACTTTTTGGGACGCATTTCTTGTCGTTTTTTATTCGTACGGGTAAAGACGATCTCAGACAAATTTTTACGACTTTTTGAGGCACGGGCAACACCGATGAAGGATGAACACAGTTACTGCAATACAAGCACTTTCTATACAAAGAATGACAAAAGTAATAAGGAAGAGTATAGAAGGCTTAGTGTTGATGATCGAATCAGCGAAGAACTGTCTCAGTCAAATGATAGCTCCAGCAGCAGTTCAAGAAAACAGTTCTTTATGAAAAACTTCGATTGATCTTTGATCACAAGACTCACGGGCGCATTTGCTCTCTTTGAAAATCTCAAACTTTCGTGCTCAGAAAATGTTTTGAATGATTTTTTTTTGGTTAACTTCCAAAATTTCGCGCCAGCTATTTAAATATAACTGTCATTTAAAAATTCAGTCGATTGATTTTTCAAATAGTCGACTATTTTTCTCCAGTTAGTTAAAACAGTTGTTCAAAACGCAAGTTTTAATTTTAGTGATTTCTCAAAACTTTTATTAATACAGAAAATGCTTGTGTAGCTTATCATTGATTAAGATTGCATGCATCACTGGTTAGACCTCAAACTTACCCCACATCACACACTCCTAAGTTCTAGACCAAGTCTTCAATCTTCATGAACTCTTCATGCAATCCACATATGCTCATAAGGTCTTGAACATCTTCACTTGGTTGACTTCGTCAAATCATCACAGTAGCCCACTAGTGCTAACAACGGGTAAAAGGTCTCTATAATATTTGTACTACTTTTTCGGGCTCGGGCACCACCGGAACATGAAAAGTTGAAAACAGGACCCTGATGACTCGGTTTAGCTCCCGAAATGTACCAAAATTTTTTGGAGTGCAATTACTATAGTTTCGTATCAGTATGACAAAAAAATGTTTCAGTCGAATTTTGACAATTTTTCCAGGGCCGGGCACAACCAACACAGCCAAAGTTGAAAACCGGAGCCAGATGACTACGTTTGGCACCCAAAACATACCCACACAATTTGTGGTGCAGTTTCTATTGTTTCTTGTCAATACGGAAGAAAAATAATTCGATCGAGTTTTGCCGACTTTCCGGGCATAGGTACCACCGACGCGGGAAAAGTTGAAAATTGGTCCCGTATGACTTTGTTTTGCACCCGAAACATACCCACACAATTTGGGACGCATTTCTTGTTGTTTTTGATTCGTACGGGTAAAAACGGTCTCTATCAAATTTTTCCTACTTTTTCGGGCTCGGGCACCACCGGAAAATGAAAAGTTGAAAACGAGGCCCTTACGACTCGGTTTAGCACCCGAAACGTACCAAAACTTTGTGGGGTGCAATTCCTATCGTTTCGTATCAGTACGACAAAAAAAATCTTTTTGTCGAATTTTGACGATTTTTCCGGGGCCGGGCACAACCGACCCAGCCAAAGTTGAAAACCGGAGCCAGATGACTACGTTTGGCACCCAAAACATACCCACACAATTGGTGGTGCAGTTTCTATCATTTCTGGTCAATACGGAAGAAAAATAATTCGGTCGAGTTTTGCCGACTTTTTCCTAGGTACCAGCGAGGCGGGAAGAGTTGAAAATTGGTTCCGTATGACTTCGTTTTGCACCAGAAACATACCCACACTATTTGGGACGCATTTCTTGTCGTTTTTGATTCGTAGGGCTGAAAAATGTTTCAGACAAATTTTGACGACTTTTTCGGGTTGAGCACAACCGCTGCAGGCAGAGTTGAAAATTGGGCCCGGATGACTCAGTTTTGACAGTCGAAATATACCCCCACTATTTGGGACGCATTTCTAGTCATTTTTTATTCGTACGGGTAAAGATGGTCTCGAACAAATTTTTACGACTTTTTCGGGCCCGAGCACAACGGAGAAGGAAAAGTTAAAAACGGGGCCCAGATAACTCGGTTGAGCGCCCGAAACGTACCCACACTTTTTTGGGTGCAAATCCTATCGTTTCGTGTCATTACGAAAAAATAATGTTTCGGTCAAATTTTGACGACTTTTCCGGGGCTGGGCACAACCGGCCCAGCCGAAATTGAAAACCGGACCGAGATAACTACTTTTGGCACCGCAAACATACCCACACAATTTCTGGTGCAGTTTCTATCCTTTCCCATCAGTACAGTTAAAAAATAATTCGGTCCAGTTTTGCCGACTTTTTGGGCCTCAGTACTACCGAGGCAGAAAAAGTTGAAAATCGGGCCCGTATGACTTCGTTTTGCACCCGAAATGTACCCACATTATTCGGGTGAAAAGTGTTTCAGTCGAATTTTGACGACCTTTTCGAGCCCAAGCACTACTGCAACAGGCAGAGTTGAAAATTGGGCCCGGATGACTCTATGTTGACAACCGAAATATACCAAACTATTTGGGACGCATTTCTCGTCGTTTTTGATTTGTACGGGAAAAGTCGGTCATGGACAAATGTTTACGACTTTTTTGGGCCCGGGCACAACGGAGAAGGAAAAGTTGAAAACGGGGTCCAGATAAATCGGTTGAGCGCCCGAAATGTACCCACACTTTTTGGGGTGCCATTCCTATCGTTTTGTATCAGTACGACAAAATAATGTTGCAGT
>Ga0209700_109799_pt1 | contig 10667 bp, 5 predicted proteins | sample SiratroredBW_FD_187528 | JGI IMG/M metagenome (GOLD analysis project Ga0209700, IMG submission 187528) | Root nodule microbial communities of legume samples collected from California, USA - Siratro red BW (SPAdes) (version 2) | ecosystem: Host-associated > Plants > Roots > Nodule | place: USA...
TGCAAATACATGGTAATCAACATTTTATTATATCAAATAAAAGATAAAAAAGAAAAAAAAAAGAAATTAGAGAAATGTAAAAAATGGACGAGACTCTATTAGTATCTTTCAACAACAAAATGAAGAAACTAAAAATTAAAGAAAAACAAATAACATTATCTCAAATCAAAAAATAAAGATAAAAAAAAAGTGTTCAATTTATTCATTTTCTAATAAAGATGGTAGAAAAACAAAGAAACTAGGGTTACGAAGAAGTGATCAAGGAAGAAAATGAACTTTTTAAGAAATTCAGAGCAAAAGCAGATAAACTTATTTTTATATTATAATTAATTAGTTGACAATAGGTAAAAAATATTATTATCTTTTCAAAATTGTTAATTTATAAAACATTATTTACGTACAAAAATGCATCAAATAATAACTATAACTACAATATTGAAGGTCATGTTTTTCTTCTATTTTCTAATCAATCAGTAATTCAAAGCATCAAAATTAAACTTATGAAAAAACAAGAATTATGAGTTGTAACATTAGGGGTTTGGGGTATGAAAAATGGGAATTTGTCAAGGATATTGTGAGGAAGGAAGAATTAGATATGGTATGCGTACAAGAAACAAAAACAGATTTGATTGATCCTAATCGATGTAGGGGATTGTGGGACAGCAATATGTTAGATTGGGTTAGTACAATCCAGGAGAATAGAGCTGGTGGCATTATCACTATTTGAAATACGCTTAAATTTAAGTTAATCAGTTCTGAAAGTGGCAAGGGGTATATTATTGTTAAAGGTTTTTGGGCAGAATGGGATGAAGAAGTTGTTATAGTCAACGTGTACTCTCTTCGTGTGATTTTAATGACAAATGTGAAATGTGGGATGAGCTAGTTAAGAGGAGAAAATTCTGGTGTGTTGTAGGGGATTTTAACGCTGAGAGGAAAACTTTTGAAAAAAAGAGGATAATAATGTTGTCAGGGGAACCAAGGAAATGAATAAGTTTAATTCTTTTATACAGAGTATGGAGTTAAACGACATACCTATGATAGGTAGAAGTTTTACATGGTATAGTAGTAATGGAGCTGCTATGAGTAGATTAGACAGAGTTTTGCTTTCGAACCATTGGTTAGAATTATGGCCTGATAGTCGTCAATATATTTTGGATCGATCTCTGATTACTGTGCATTAGTGTTAAAACATAAGATTATTGATTGGGGCCTACATCATTTAGGGCCCATTTAGGCCCTTGATGTTTGGAGAACACATGCTGAATTTTGTAATAGGGTTTCAAAGCTGTGGAAAGATTATTAGGTTACTGGTAATGGTATCTGGGTGCTAAAAGAAAAATTGAAGCCGTTGAAAACTGACCTGAAGGTATGGAATAAGGAGTGCTTTGGGGATGTTGATTATAGAAAAAACAGCTTATTTTATCCATTAGAAATTTGGACTTAGATGATGAGAACAACCAGTTGGGACAGGAGGGGAGGGAGGAAAGAAGGAAGTTATTGGCAGAATTATATGTGGTCTCATATCAAATAGAGGTTTTAGCAAAACAAAAATCCAGGACTAGATGGCTGGAAGAAGGTGATTTGAACACAAAGTCCTTTCACAGATCTGTGAAATGGAGGAGGGCAAAGAATAGTATTAAGGGTTACCTTTAGAGAATGGGTGGTGTGAGGATCCTACAAGAGTGAAGGAGGAGATTTGGTAGGGATAGATTCAGCGAGTGTAAGAGGGTTAACATAAAATTAGATAATATTGAGTTCCCTTTCGTAAGTGTTGAAGAAAGTAAAAGGTGTTCACTGAAGAGGAGGTAAAAGGTGCTGTCTAGGACTGTGATGGGTCTAAAAGCCCTGGCCAGATGGATTTAATATTAATTTTTTCAAACACTCATGGCAAACGGTTAAGGATGATATTATGAGTGCAGTGCAAATTTTCCATAGGTTTGGGAAGTGGTCAAAGGGGACAAATGTTTCTTTCATTACCATCATTGCAAAAGTAGATAACCTCAAAGGATAGACGGATATAAACCATATCTCTTGTAGGGTGTTTTTATAAGATAATATCCAAAATATTATTGAAACCGGTTCTTAATAATATTACTAATACTAGACAATATGCCTTCTTGGCAAATAGAGGTATTTTTTATAGCGTTTTGGTAGCCAATGAATTATTAGATGAAGCAAAAAGAGTAAAAAAGACTTGCATCATGTTCAAAGTTGATTTTCTATAACTTGGTTGACTGGGACTTTTTAGATGGTTGACTGGGACTTTTTAGAATATACGATGGGAAGGTTGGACTTTGATGAGAAGTGGATTAGTTGGGTTAAGGGGTGTTTAGAATCAGCAATTGTATCGATTCTTGTTAATAGAAGTCCAACAACTGAGTTCCAACCTCAAAGGGGTCTTAGGCAGGGGGATCCGCTTGCCCCTTTCTTGTTTTTAATTGTCGCGGAAGGGTTGGCTGGTGCTGTGAGGGAAGCAGAAAGAAAATGATTACTTGAGGGGGTTAAAATAGGAAGGAATAACGTTGTAGTCAATATGTTATAGTATGCTGATGATATTGTCTTTTTTCTGTAAGGATTAAATACAAAATATAGTTACCATTAAGAGCATTCTGAGATGTTTTGAAGTAGCGTCCGGGCTCAAAGTAAACTTGCATAAAAGCTCCATAGGAGGAATTGGGGTGGAAACGATCTACATGCAAATGTATGTGGCCATGCTAAACTATAAGTTAATGAAAATACCGTTTGAGTACCTTGGGGTGTCTATAGGTGGCAATCATAGTAGGGTAACGTTTTAGAGAGGGCTGTTAGAATTGGTTAGGAAAAAATTGTCTAGGTGGAAGGGTAAGATGATTTCTTTGGCAAGAAGGGTTACTTTAATTAAAGCGGTTATCTCATCTATGCCATTATATTTGTTATTGCTGTTTAAAATACCTAGGGCTGTTTGTAACTCTTTTAATCAAATCCAACGTCAGTTTTTATGGGGATGGGTTACAACAGCAAAAAAATAGCTGGAAAAAAGTGTGCAATAGCAGGGAAAGTGGAGGCCTAGGTTTAAGGACATTGAAACCTTTAATGTGGCCCTTTTAAGTAAGTGGAAGTGGAGGTTAGGGGTAGAACATAAGGGCTTGTGGAAGGATATATTAGTCTCTAAGTATAGGTCTTGGAGATCTTTGGACAACGACATCACTAATACCAAAGAGTCTAGGTGGTGGAAAGACTTAAGAAATATTACAAAAGGAATGGGAAAAGGTAGGAATTGGTTTAATAAGAATTATAGTTGAAGGGTAGGCAAAGGAAATCAAATTCAGTTTTGGGAGGATTGTTGGGTGGGTGATAGAGCTTTTATGGACAGTTACCCAAGGATGTACATAATTTCGAACCAAAAACAGATGTGTCTTGATCAGTCGGGGGAGTGGAAGGACCAGGGGTGAAAACAGAACTTTAATTGGAGAAGGGAGTGGTTCGAATGGGAAAAGCCTATGGCAGAGGAACTTTTAGAGATTCTGCAATCTTGTAAGCCTAATAAAGAGCTAGAAGATGAATGGGAGTGGAAAAGAAATCATGCCAGATAGGATATTGTAAAAGCTGCATACAAGTTGTTGTTAGCTAATACTAACTAAGGAGAAGGGGGGGAGGCCTTTCAAAAATTGTGAAAAGTTAAAAGCACTCCCACTTCATTGGTATGCGGCTGGAGAGTACTCCATGATCAATTACCTATTAGAGATAGGTTGGCCAGAATTGGAGTCATTACTGATACTCATAGGTTTGTCTTTTGCAATGATAATGTAAAAAGTGCAAATCATTTATTTTTCACTTGCAATATTTCTTCCTAAATTTGGTCCATGTGTGATAAGTGATTTGGTATACATTATGGGCACCATTCTAGGGCTGCAGAACATTTTTTTTGGATTTCATTGGTTTCGAGAGGTCTAGGAAGAGTCTAAAGGTGAGGGGTTTAGTGTGGTTGATCTTTATTTGGAATATTTGAAAACACAAAAATGAAATTATTTTTAAGAATAGAAAATGTGATATATTAGAGGTATTTGCTATGGCACAAGTGAATTATTAGGCCCTTATCAAAGCCAAATTCAAGAATGTCACATTTAGCTATTCAGATTGGTATTTTGATCCTCTCATATGTCTTTAAAACGTTGCTTGGAAGTAGGTGATAGGGGTTCGTTTGGGGGTTAGCAAGGTGAGAAGGTTGAGAGAGGGTTTTTTTATACAATTTTCAATGTCACTCCTATGGACAATTTGCAGGAGTTTGTGCTATTTCATGAAGGGATACCCAGAGTTAAAGAACTATTGCATGAATGACAGAGCCTAAGGGAAGGTCAGATATCAAGGTTTGGTCTGGCGGGAAGACACTTTTGTTCTGATTCTTAACCTATTTGATGTTGTAACTATGCTACTGGCAAGAATTTTTTATAGTGGTGTATCATACTGGGTTATGTTATTGTTGTTCTATAATGTTGGTTATGGGACTGGTCTCAATTGTTGTTAAGTATGTAGTGATCTAGAGTGAGTGGGTTGGTGGATATGTATTTGTTTGTCTAACTATATTTCTGAAGGAAAATATTAGTTTGGCACTACTATTGAAAAAAACATCCATTTGACACTGCTTCATATTAATAAAATATTATATATTAATAAAATAATAATATTTTATAATGTTAAATAGTATCAAAGGTAAATAATGGTGTTAAAGTATCATAGTCTATTTCTGAAAGCTTTTATTACCTTGTAAGTTTGGCAGTCATGTGGTATAAGGTTTACTTCTCCTGTTTTTTTTTTTTTTTTTTTTTTTTTTGTAAAGTATTTTTTTTTTCTGTAAATAGGTTGGGGGCATCTTCATTGTCCTTATTCTATATATTTTTTTGTTGCTGAGAAAAAAAAATCATTTTGTTAAATCGTGATAACTAGTCATTGCATTTGCAAAATTTCTATAAAATAAAGATGAATGTAATAGCCAACCATAATAATGACTTCTTATTAACTTTTCGATGTCAAACTAATGCAATATATTAAGATTTTACTTTTTAATGCTAGAAAAAGGAAAATGAAAAATAAAAACAGTAAAGAATGAAATTATTTAGACTGATTGAAAAGAAAATGGTAAGTGGGTGAAAAATTTGTAAAAGATTGAGGTTGACGTAATAAAATAAATTTTTGGTATATATTATAAAATAATATATAAACTAAATTTTTAAAAATAATTTAATATAAATATATTTTTTAAGTAGAAATTAAAAATAAAATAAATTTTAAATTAAAATAAAAATTATTATTAAATCTTAATAAAAAAATAAATCATATTTTAAAACAATAATATTTTTAAACAATAATATATTAAATAAATTACTATATAAAATTTAAATTAATTAATTTTATTTCGATTATTATTATTATAATTTAATTTTAATCATTTATTATATCGTAGTAGAAATGTAAATAATTTATTATATTTATGTAATATAACTTTTTTTAATATAATTAATTATATGCACCAATATTAAAAAAAAGTATTTATGATATATGTGATTGTGTCATTAATATTTTATTAATATTTATAAGATAATGAAATATATTTTAATTTTAAACTTTATTTTAGAGATAAAATTTTGTTTCAACTTTTATATTTTATTATTTTAATTTTTTTTTCTCTTTTTTTGTTTATTTGTGGTTAAAACCAACAAGTATCAGCAAGTGCGTTGGTGGGCGAGTTTAAAATACAAAAAGGAAAAAGCTAAAAAAATATAAACAAATGCAAACATAAGAATTGGAGTAATTTTAAACAAGAAAATGCACTGTGGCAACGAAGAAAAACAGAAACATACATGTCAAACATAAAGTAAAAATGATGAAACAAAAGTGAAACTAACCTGCGGATATTGACTGAGAACATGTAAAAAAAAGTGTGGCACACACGAGAAAAGAAAATGAATATTAAAAATTCCATACATATTGGCATTTAAAATTCCATATATACATATATATACATATGATATTAAAATATCTTATTTTTTTGAGATTTTCAAATATATACATAAATTAAAATAAAATTTGATTATTTGATTTCGCTATTTAAAATAATTTTTCATCTTAATAATACAGTACTCATATATTATTTTAAATATATAACTTCTACTTTATCATATATCTTTTAAATAATTAATTAAATCTATATAACAAGTATTTACTAAGACATTACTTTTTAACTATCTCGTAATAAATTATGTGTAACATCCGAAATAGTTAAATTTATAATTATTTAAATACCACTTTCTCAATTATTACTATGATTGGTAAATACAAATCGTTGTCATAAGTCAACTTTTTAGATAGTGATAGATTACTTAACCATTTATTCTTATCAAAATGTCTGATATATTAGGTCTACGTTTCATAATCTAATATTTAAATTTTAAAGACCCCCCAAATGCCACCATAACATGTAATTCAAGATTGGATTATGTTTAATAAGTAATTTTAATTTATTTATTCAATTTATAAGATTATTTCACACAAATAAATGAATGATACATAGCTTTGTTTTACTTTTTTATGCTATTTTTATTTCACTTAATTAATATTATTATCATTTATTTTTTTTATTTTTCATTCCCATAAAATTTCTTAAATCATGCCAATAAATTGTAAATTTTTTATGATTAATATTAACTACGTGTGTTAACGTGTACCATTGTAATAATAATTTGACGGTGTCACTGAAAAATTAATGTTTGCAATATTACACTGAAAAGATATGTCATATCAATTGTGCAATCGTTAATAATTTGGTTTTTGCAGTGTAAATTATATAATAGAAAAAATATGCAAGTACAATAAGTTATCATAATAATAATAATAAAATAATAATAAGACAATTGCATGTTTCATGAAAAAAATGTCATGTCAGTCATGTCATCACAACGATAATAAACTATAAATAAAAGGATATGGAATCTAATTAAATTTATAAAAAAATTAAAATTATTGGTGCATGTAATTAATTACAATAAATGATGATGAGAGATTAAGTTTTGGAATGGTGGATTCTTAGGGATGGTTATCAAACATTTGTTGAACAAGGCAATGTTAAACAAGACAAGTTTTAATTTAGGTGATGATTTATTGTCTTATACAAGTTGATGATTTATTGAATATGTGGATGGTTGTATAATAAATCTGAGTCTTGGTAGGATGATATGTGTTTTTATATGCTTATATTTGTATTATGAATGATGTGGGAGTATAAGAAACCTTAAAATTATTGGAGAACTTTTAGAAAATGTCGCGTATTTCGTATTTTTGTTGTTTTTGAGTTAAATATGACTTCAGATGAGATTTTATTAAGTGAGGTCCATATAGTATATAATCCTTGTATTCTCTTTTTTAAGTTATATAAATGATGAAATGTTTAGTTTAAATAACGACTTGTAGCTTGAATAAAAAAATGTTAAAGACAATTATATTTTCTTTATAAGAATATAACTTAGGTATTGGAAAGAGTACTCAAGCAATATATTAGTGACTTGAATGTCATTTTATATTGGTTTATTATTATTAATTTTACTAAATTTTGGTATATTATAATATTTTTTATTAATTTAATGATTAATATCCTAATATAGATTTTCTTAAATAAAATATAACACTTTAATTACTTATTGAACATTTTATATATCTTTAATTGGATGGTCCTTTCTAACTATTCATCTGTTTCCAGATGATAAGTTAAGCTAGGATGAAATACACTTCTTAAAGATTAATGTTAACTCCTCCAAAATTTAGAAGTAAACCTAGGAGCCATATCCAATATAATATGATGAAATTCCATGCAATCTTATAATTTTTCTTATATGCAATTTAATCAGTTTCTCTAATAAATTCTTAATGTTTATGGATAAAGCGAGTAGACTTCGCTAACTTATCCATGATAACCCATATGGAATCGGATTTTTGAATTGTTCATGGTAAACCAATTACAAAATCTATTGTTATACTATCCAATTTTCATTCAAGTATATCTAAGGATTGTAGCAATTATGCTAGCTTTTGGTATTCTATCTTAGTTTTCTAAAATACTAAGCATGATGCCACAAATTATGCTATCTCTTTCTTTATTTTGGGCCACCAAAGCATTTTCTTAAGATCCTAATATATTTTTATTGTGCCTAAATGTATGCTTAATTTTCTCTTATGTACTTCTTCTGAAATTATTTTCTTAATCTCTACATCATTAGGAACACATCTTATCATTAAATCTTAAAATTTTTACCTTATATGTATATATATATATATATATATATATATATATATATGTGTGTACCAATATTTTCTCCAATCTTTTGCCCCATCAACCTCTTTTTCTTTTGAATGAATTCATGGCTTGCTTGAGTGTCATGAATTTGCTTTTATATGTAACCAGTAATTTGAATTGAGTTTAATTGTATTATATCATGGCTCACTATAATTGAAAAAAAAAAATATCTTTAAATGTTTCTTCTCTTGAACCATTAATGAGGAGATATATGGGGATTTTCTACATAAAACGTCTCCCACTTCATTTGCTTTTCTTAGGTAATAATGTGATTCAAAATTATAATCTTTCAAAAATTTCATTCATCTTCTCTATATGATATTTAACTCCTTATGATTAAAGAAGTATTTAAGACTTTTGCAATCACAAAAATCCTTGAACTTACCACCATACACATAATGTTTCCATATTTTGAGTGCCAAAACAACGACAACTATAGCTCTAGATCATGAGTTGATTAATTTTTCTAATGTGTTTTTAATTGCTTAGAAGCATATTCTACTACCTTTCTATCTTGCATAAGAACACACCCTATTTTGGAAACATCACAAAATATCACAAAGTACCCAATAAGACTGAGCAATATTAATATAAGGGAAGTGATTAATCTTTTCTTAAGATCTTGAAAATTATTCTCACATTTTTCTGTCTATTGAAAAGCCTCACTTTCTTATTAAGTTGAGTTAAAGGCATAATAAAAGATCATTCAATGGATCTTTTATAATACCCTACTAGACAAAAAAAAAAAAAAATACAAATTTCAACCATTTTTTTGGTAAATTACTTCTACTTTGATTGGGTCTATTAACACTTCTTCTTTGAAAATCACATGTCCTAAGAATTTTTTTCACTAACCAAATTTCACACTTAGACATTTTTTCATATAATTGTTAGTCTATCAAAATTTAAAGAATATTTTGAAGATGTCCCTCACTCTCCTATAGTGTCTTAGAATAAATGAGAATGTAATCTATAAAAGCATCAACAAAATGATCTAAAAATGGATGAAAAATCCTATTTATATAATTCATATAATCTACACACATTCTAAAACTTCCATCTTTCTTTCTAACTAACAAAACACGAGCTTCCCTAGGTAATACACTAGGATGAATGAACTATTTTTCAAGTAATTCTTGGAATTGTTTCTTTAGTTATGCTAATTCAGAGGTTGACATCCTATATGATACTCTTGAAATTGGTCCATTTTCAAGCATTAAATCTATTGAAAAATTAATTTCTCTGTTATGCAGCAAACTAGAAATTATCAATGAAAAAAACTTCAAGAAAAATTTCAACAACTGCTATATTTTTCAAAGCAACTTCCTCTTCTACTTCTATAAAAGATAATAATAAATATTCTTCAACTTCATTTCTCAAGGTTCACATACTCAATTGGTAGATGAATGCAAAAGATCCTTAGAATTAGAAAATATTATATACTCTTTTAAACAATTTAGAAGAACTTCATTGGAAGATAATTAGCCCTTAACTAAGAGTACATGTAATTGCAATAAAGGTAAAAAAATTAAATTTACAAGAAATTTTCTATTTTGAATGAAGAAAAGATAATTTTAGACAAAACTTTATTGGTAACTATAGACTTACTTGTGATGGTCGAAACAATCAATTTTGTGTGTAGAAAGGAGACCAATAATTCAAAATGTTGAACACAATCATTAGAAATAATTGAATGAGTTGCACCTAATATCATGTAGTACATTTAAAATTTTACCTTTAACGAAACACGTACCTTGGATCATATCACGGTTTTGAGTAGCTTCAGCTTCATTCATGGTGTAGACTTTCTCTATTGTTGTAAGTCTTATCTTCAATGCAAAATGATTGACATGTGATTTGTGTTTCCCACAATTAGAGAACACATGACTAGATTTTCAACACTTAATGATTGAAAAATTTTAGCATAATGATCTTAGCCAAACTTAACACACCTAATATGATTATTCAAATGTTTGTTGTAATTTTCGAAGAACATTTGGTGGGTCAAGGTTTCCATAAGGGGAAATTATAGCGTTTTCCTTTAGTATGTTGGAAAATGCTTTGGTTGAGTTCAAGAAGTGGGGTGAGTTGAACTAATTGATATTTTGAAAAAAAAGAAGTTTCTAAGAATGAATACCTTTAATTAAATCAATTTACTACAATCTTCGACGACAAACAACAGAAAATCAATCAATTATAATTCGTAAACAATCAGATAAAATTCTTATTTATAAATTCAGACAAAAATTAAATTAATTAAATTCTCACAAAAATGTATTTAATTTTTATAGCAAGTTAGAGTACCAGAAAAGCAATCAATTGAAATATGCAATTAACGTATTGA
>Ga0209700_109801_pt1 | contig 10664 bp, 4 predicted proteins | sample SiratroredBW_FD_187528 | JGI IMG/M metagenome (GOLD analysis project Ga0209700, IMG submission 187528) | Root nodule microbial communities of legume samples collected from California, USA - Siratro red BW (SPAdes) (version 2) | ecosystem: Host-associated > Plants > Roots > Nodule | place: USA...
TGAGGTTGTAGAGATCAAAGGTGCAGACCATATGCTTATGATTAGCAAGCCACAAGAACTGTGTGATTCTCTCCTCCATATAGCTACTAAATATGCATGAACTCATGAAGGCTTTATTCTGTTGTTGTGTTTTGAATTTACTTCTGGTCTCGTTTGAAACCACAACACAGCATCAATAAAATGATATTCTTCCATCCGCCAGACATATATGAAGTCTTATTCTTGACGAGTTGGTGAATGAATGAAACTTCTCAAATAAATTATGAGTCTTTCTAACGCATTAAAAGGATATTTTTTTTTCATTATTAATTAGATGAAACACATTATAAACTCATCAGAACATTTGTTTACGTATTCAAACAAAAAATTATTTTTAATTGTGTGTAGTGTATTAACGGAGAGCATTTGTCATAATTTACATTCACAAAGGACTAGAAAGTAAGTTGGTTGTGAGAAGACCTATAAACTTATAAACTTTTTGTTTAAATTTTAGGCGTGAGATAGTGTCATCCTTTTTATGTGTTTTGATTAATGTCTTATAAAGATCTAATAGTAATACTAAAGTCAATGAGTTGTTTTAATGACTAATTCGAACAAGTATTGGATGAATAATTTTTATGTATTAAAAGTCTTTTTAATTGAGGTTCTGTGTGTTTCATACTATCACTAGTGAAATAATTATGATTAAAAATGTTTGTGCTGGATGAGAAGTATACCACTATAAAAGGAATCTACGTTTTAGAAATAAATTATTAAGAATTTAAGTATAAATTTGAATCTAATATTAAGTAAAAAATGAGAAAGTTAAGTAAAATATAAAAAATAAAATTCATTACTTAAAATTTAAAAAAAAAAGATAGTGTATCTAATCTTTTATATAGACTTAATTCATGCTTTATTATTGTTAAATTTTTTTATAAATTAATAATGTTAAAAATTCAAATATGAATCTTTATATTATATTAAGTAAAAATAATAAAATTGAACTTTGGATCTTCATATTCTAACTATTTGTATCCACCAAAACTCTATTGAGTAAATTAATAATTACAACATGCATACTCATTCTATGAAACAAACATAAAAATATGATATAAAATGTCATTTTGGTCGTCTTGTGTTTTGTTTAACCCTATTGTTATTTATCATGATATTATTACAAAGAAAATAGATAATTTTACCATTCTTTTGTTTCTCCAAAAGTTACACATCACATGCACACTTCCTGCTCTTTTAATTTTTTTAATGTTTTTTTTTAATTTTTATATAAAACGTATTTTTTATTTGATTTTTAATAACTTAATTAATAAATTTTTAAAATTTTTATGATTTTCTAAGTTTTATGTAAACATGTTTATCTAATTTTGAAATGTTTTCTTAATGCTTTGATAATTAATTAACATTGAATTTCTTTTATTTTTAGTTGTTTACTTTTCAATTGTGCTGTTTTTAGTTTCTCTATAATTTTTATTTGAATTTTTTTAATAATTTTATTATTAAAATTATATATGAGTATTTTAATTGTTAAAAATGTACATGTAAATATTTAAAAAATAATATTTTGATATTTAAATTTTAACTAATTAATCAAATTATAAAAGATTTGAAAAAATGTTTGTTTTAAATAGAAAATCAAATTTAGAAAGTAAAAAAATTTAGAAAAAATAAAAGTGTACGTACGATTTCATTAAAAAAGAGAGAGAGAGAGAGAAAAGTCATGTATTCAAAACATTACTTTTTTTTTTTTTTTAAAAAAAAAAAAGCAACTTAAGTTATATTTTGAAAGGAAGTTATCTTCACATAATATTACTTATCCACAAGTTTTAAAAATTTACCTATTTTAAAATTTGAATCAAAATTAAAAACAAGCTCTTATTTTTTTTATTAGTCAGGTAAGAGACATTCTACAATAAATTAGACATAAATTCAAGTTATACTTAATATTAACCAATAAAATATAAGAATTTATTCTATATATATTTTAATTCAACTTTGGATAAACAAAATAACGCGCGAAAGGTGAAGAAGGATGGAGATTTGGAGACTAATACCAATCAAAACGAGCGTGGGAGTTATATCATGCTCCAATTTGTGATAATGAAACTAATCTAAAGGTTGGAATCCTCTGCACATCAAGAACCAGTGATTTATCAAGGGTTGTTAGGAATGCAAAGGTTGTAAAGTAATGAGAGGGAAGCAAGAAAAATAAAAAGTACTAAAGAAAAAAAAGCATATTATATATCATATATCAGGTGTAAAAATATACATACTATAAGATAATTTTTACAATAAATTAAATTAATTGCATTAACTCATTACATCTGTTAATTTAGATGTAACTTTGAAACAACTCTAAATATTTTTTTTTTAAGTTTAAAAAATCTTTCTATTTTCATAAATTTGGTAAGAATACCAGTTGGTTGCATTATCTATAATAGATCAACTCAATCTTTCTTCTATAAACTTGATATTTAAGATTATGGTATTTCGTATCAATATACTTTTGACCTCTTATAGACTACTACTAGATTATTAACTAGTTCAATTGTTGATTGATTATTAAGAAACAATTGTACATTCTCTTTATCACTCAAACTCAAATCAACTATCAATGATTTCAACAGAATTTCTTGACAAGCATAGTGAGCAACTGCTCTATATCATGCTTCAGAGCTAGATAGAGCCACTATTAGTTGTTTCTTAAAACACCAAGAGATTGGTACACTTTGAAAATTGAAAAATGAACCACTAATGCCTTTAGTATCTTCTTTGTCTCCACACCAATCACTATTACAAAATCCAACCAACTTATCTTTAAAATCTTTAAGAAGAAAATTCCATAACTTGTAATTCTTTTTAAGTATCTCTAAATTCTCTTAACCAAAGGCATATGAGTCACACTCAGATCAGCTATGAATATGCTAGCAACTCCAACAATAAAGCATATATTCATTATGCTATTATACAAACCTCAGAGATCCAACAATTTGTTTATAAAGTATACTATCAAGTTGCTTAGTTGGTTAGAGTTTTTATGTTTAACAACTTTCAAATTCACTTAGTGTGATTACAATATTACAATCAATCGTTCTAAATTTCTTTAGTATTTATTTAATGTTACTTCCTTGATGTAGAAAGATACCAATATGATAATGGCATAAATTCCATACCTAGAAAGTAGGATAAAATTATTAATTATGTTATTTCAAACTTAGAAGTGAACTTGAATCTATCAATCTCAGCAATATTTGAACCAGTTGTTGGCAAGAATCCAAGCTTGAAGATTTGATGAATCAATCTAAGTTTGAAGATTAGTTTGGGTTTGTCTTTTAGTCTTAGAATTAGTGTGTTATTTGTTTGCTTTCATCATTATAAAAGTATGCAAGAACTTCAATGAATCAAGAGAAAATTTATTTTGAAAAACAAGTTTTAATGAAAATCTTTAATAATGTACGAAAAACAATTGATTATTTTTTCAAAATCAATCGATTGAATTGTACTTCAGTAAAATCAATTGATTGAATTGAAAAATGACCAATTGATTTCACTTAAGTGTGGTACTGTCATAAAAGAACAAGTTTTAAAACTTTTGAAAGAACTTTTTTTCAAACTTTAGATTTTGTGAATACTTGAGTTTTACAACTAAGAGAGCATGAGGTGAGCAAGAGAGCTTCTTGGTGGAGAGATTTTTCAAAGATTTCAAAAGATCAACCTTGACTCTTAATCTTGGAGCTATTCTTGTGTGTCTTTGAGTGATTGAAGCATCAATACAATAGTCTTGGTATTCAGGGAAGTGGTTCTTATCTTAATTGATAGGTTGTAGGTTGTGTTTTGATGTGATCATTGATTTGTAATTAGTTTTTCTTTATTGTGGGTGTTGTAATTCATCTAAATAGGGTTTCTAGGTAGTTTTGGTGTTGGTGTTTCATTTATATACAGTTTCTAGGTTGGTTCTACAATGATTTCTACAAATATTCAGCGGGGTGCTGCATAGGGTGTCTTGAGCAATCTTGTAGGGTGAAAGATTGGGTCTTGAACTTGTGTTTCCTTGTAATCTTTGATTGATTAGTGGAATCTTTGTTAGTATGACAAAGAAATTGAATGTAGCTTTTGAAAAAGAATAAACCAGTATAAAATTGATGTGTTCTTTTACTATAATTGAATTCCTTTATAATCATGCACATTTTCTGCAATACATATGAATTTGTTGATAAAAACAATCAATTGAATGTAAAAATCAATCGATTCATTTTATGGAATAGTGAATAAAACTTGACTGTCATGCAAAGACTTGATTGTTGATCTTGTTGGGAATTGATACTCATATAATTGAATCTATTTAAATTTCACATAAAAAATTTTAATAAATTGAAATATAAAATCAACTTACTACTTTTTTTTTGTTGTTTTGAAACTGTCAACAGTGATTTCAAAAATATATATTTCAATAAATTAATTTGTAATTTTAATCTGTTGAATTTTCTTTACTAAAAATTTATAAGGTTCATTTTATTCCTTCTTCAATATAAACAGATTGATTGAATAAATCAATTAGTTTTTCTCATTATTAGAATTTTGTAAAATTGTCATTGGAAAAATTTCAATCAATTGATATGCAGTTTTACTCGATGATTTTTTTACCAAAATACTTTTGAATTTGACTAAGAACTGCTAGATAAATTTCAACCCACTATTTGACAGATCAATCTATTATTATTTTTTTGTTTTCTAACTGTTAAGAAATTTTAATCGATTGTTTTATTGGACAAATTGTGAAAATTTACAAAAACCAAATTTTTTACAAGTTGTTTTCGTTTTTAATTGATTGTTTTGTTTGTATCATGCTAAACCGATAGTATATTGGTTAATAAAGATTTGCATTCTCCAAAAAAATTTATAAAAAAGAATTTATAGTTCAATTCATCTCCTTCTTGAACTTTAGGTTACATTATTTTTCAACACTAGTGACTAACAAATCATCAACATAAAAATAAATTATCAATAAGTTATCATTGCTCCCCTTAGTACTTAAACAACCATACTCCATTCAAGTCTTTTTAAAACCAAGTAGTAAAAATAAGAATTAATTCTTTTATTCCAAGGTCTATGAGTCTGTCTCAATCCAAAAGTGTCTTCTTTAACTTATATATATTCTCCATTTTGCCTTTTAGAATAAAACTAGGTGAATGTTCTATATACCTCATTTTTTAAAACTCCATTGAAAAAAAAAATCATTTCATATTCAACTAGAAGGACTTCCATCTTTTTGAAATAGCAGTTGTAATAACTAATCTTATTGTTTCCAATCTAACTATTAGTAAAAGCACATCATGATAATTAACACCATGCTTTCTCTAGAACGCCTTATGCCATTAACCATGCCTTATAACTTGATTGATCCATCAGGAAGTAGGTAGTTTCACTTTCAACACCCATTAAGTAGTGACCTGTTCCTCCTTCCAACAAGCCCATTATGTTGAGAAGTATATGGTGGTGTAACCTCATATGATACCATTTTCACTACAAAAATCTTCAAATTTAGCAAATGTAAACTCTCCTCCTCAATTAGTTCTTAGGAACTTTATACATTTATCATTGTCTTTCTCTACCTGTGTCTTTCACTTTTGAAACACTATGGAAGCATCATTCTTTATACCAATGCCATTTCCCAAATTTTTCTTGTATACTCATAAACAAAAATATCAAAAGCCAGTGTAGGTACCTCAATTAAGCTACAAATGTCTCAAGTTGATCTCTAATGAAAAATTACTTTATGGAATGTTGTAGAACTAGTGATATTGACCCGTGCAACGCACGAAATATATTTAAAAATTAAAAAATAATATATATTTAAAAGAAAAATAATAAAACAAAAATATAATGATATATCAAAATAAGAGTGCAATTTGAACAAATTAACATTTACAAACAACTAAGCATGTAAATTTACCAAGCAACTATTTGTAAATAAGCAAGTATACATAATTTGTACTAAACCAAACAAATAAGAAAGTTTAAATAAGAATCAAATAATTACAAAATATTATGAATATTTTAAATAATAACTTTAATATTTTTGTTGGATCTCAAGTTGTGCACTTCAAAAGTTGGTATGAATCACTGAAGTAAAGGATTCAACTTATAGAACTGTTTCAGCCTTTGTCAATATTTGTGGATCTCGTAAGTTCGATCTCGTAAGAGATTTTTTTATTTAATATACACATTTTTAATTATTTTTAAGTATAATAACGTATATATATATATATATATATATATATATATATATATATATATATATATATATATATAAGAGATACAATTATTAACTTTTTTAGCGATTTTATTTATTTTTTATTTTTTAATATTTCATATATTGAACAAATGAAAAATCGATTAAAACATAGTTTAATTTTTTTTTTATATTCATAATTCTTTTATTGAATTATTTAATAACAACTCAAAATATTTTTAAAGTTTTAGAAAATAAAATACACCGACCCCAACTGTCCTTTTGCTAGCAATAATAATAATAATAATAATAATAAATAAATAAATAAATAAAGATGCACCTGCACTGTTGAAATTATAATTCAGCTATTTATTGACGAGACAGTGACCTCTACCCATTCAGTGTCTAAATACAGGAGAAGTGATAGAAAGGAAACAGGTCAACCCCAATAACAAAAAATAATGGGTTCAGCTGAAAACTCTATAGATAGGAAGCACTATGTTCTGGTGCATGGGGCTTGTTATGGAGGTTGGCTTTGGTATAAGCTGAAGCCACGCTTGGAATCTGCAGGACACAAGGTGTCGGTGGTGGACCTTGCAGCTTCTGGCACCAACATGCAGAAAATTGAAGATGTTCATACTTTCTCACAGTATTCCGAACCTTTGTTGCAGCTATTGGCCTCAATTCCCCCAGATGAGAAGGTAGTTCTTGTAGGTCACAGTCTTGGAGGACTCAACATAGCACTTGCCATGGACAAGTTCCCAGAAAAGGTAGCAGTTGGTGTTTTCGTAACTGCTATAATTCCAGACACTCATCACAAGCCATCCTATGTCTTGGAAAAGGTTAGTTTCTCAGCCTCTTTCCAATAATTCATGCATCTTTTTCCTCTTTTACTTACCCAAACCAAGTGCAATACTTAGTGCATGGTTCACTTCCATAATGTTTTTGTTAAGGAATTGCTCTGCTTAGTTATTTAGACGGGACACGCTTCTAACTGGTATAAACTAACTCATTTAACCCGCCATTAAACCGGACAAAATCGATTTTAGTTCTGGGTCGGAGTGAGAAGACTCTCTCTCTTGAATGATAATTTATTCAGAATTTTACTCTTTCAAACTTGGCTAGAGTACTGCAGAACTTGTAAAATCACGCATTAAAATGACATTATAAACACAACACGCTGTCACCGACAAGATTCCAGCATGCCAACCTAATCATAGACTCGTCCATCCCTACCAAACCGTACATTAGCTAAAAGCATCAAGAGGGAATTTATGAAAAGGGGAATTTATTTTAAAACAAATATTTATAAAAATAAGTTGAATTTGAAAATATAATTTTATAAGGGTTTATTTGTACTAAGGAATGGATTTTAGGGAGTTAATTTAAAATAGAAGTATTGTGTTTGGATTAAGAAAAAGATAATAAAAAATAAAAAAAATTATGAAAATTTGTAAATAATATATTAGATATAATTGATAAATAAAATTTTTAATAGATGAAATAAGATTAGGTATAATTTACAACTAAAATTAAAATTAAAAATAAATTATTATTGTTAATATTATTATTTTTATTTTATAAATTTATTTTAATTTTATTATTTTTATTATTTTAATTATTTATATACAATTTTATTATTATTTTTAAAATTATCTCTATTTTTATTATTATTTTATAATTTATTATTAATATTTTTCAATTTTTGAGTTTATTAAATTTATTTATTTATTTAAGTATTTAACATGAAATATATAAAAAAATATTTAGTTTATTTTTATTTAACATTCTTATTTTATTATAAATTTAATTATTATATATTTTCCAATTATCTATTATTTTAAAATAAAAAATTAAACACTTTCTTATATTTTATTTAATTTTAATTAAATTAATTAATTTATTTAATTATAAAAATAAAACTTTCTTCGCAAATCATTCATCATGTGCGAAGAAAGTCTAAAGCGAGGATTTTTTTCACTTTTCGTAAACATTCGTTTCGTTTTTCATAATCGTTCCGCCTTTCTTCGTCCATTTTTTCCATCCTTTGAAGCAAACAGCACATCAATAAACTTTTTATTTTTAGTGTTCTCAATAGAACTTTTATTAGTTTTTTATTGACATCTTGAGTGTATAACTACAAGTTCGCTCTTTCTTTTTTTTAAGGGTTTTAAAAATAAGTACGATTATTAATTTTTTTGGAAGTTATATTTATATGCATGCTTTTTTTTACTTTATTTACTTTTTAATTTTATTTATTTTATTTTGTATAAAATTTTTCATTTAATAATGTAAGTCGAATAAACAAGTTACTGATAATTTTTTATATATTTTCTTAAACATGATTTAGTATTTGAAGAAGTTAAATTTGTCAGGGAATTGATGTCTTGCCCACGTATGCACTCTTCTTTGTGTTTTTTTTTTCCAATAAAATATGATTTAGTTCTTTATCTTAACGGCTAAGACATGTTTTTGCTTCAAACCCTAATTCATACATTTGACAAGATTGGTTGTCATGCTCTTATAAAATTTGTCTTCTACATATATGCGCTTGAGTTTTATTTTATCCAATTTTAAAATGACTTTATCAAACTCTAATATCATAGTGGATAATTTAGCTTGAAAAATAAATTGTTTTACTTTATAATAGGTGACAAAATAATAAATGAAATACTTTAACATTTTTTTTTAATTGAAGAGTGGATTTGAGAGAGTAGATTTGAGATGAAAATTTATGAAAAATTAAATTGTTTGGATCAAGGAAAAAATAATAAGAAATATAGAGAAAGTTTATAAAAATTTGTGAGTAATGTGATAAGTGTGATTGATAAAATAATTTTTTAATAAATAAAATTATAGTTAAAATTAATTTAAGAATAAATATAATTAATATCTTTTTTATTATTATTATTTTATAATTTTATTAAATTTATTATTATTTTAATAATTATAATTATTAGTTTATATTATATAATTGTTATATTTATTTAATTCTAATATAAATATAAAATATTAACAAATTATTATATTTATTATAAAATATAATAGAAAGTTTTAACTTTCTACGCAAATCACTAGTCCCATAAGAAGAAAGAATTGGTTGATTTTTATTTCGTTTTCAGTTTTTTTTATTAATTTAATTTTTGATTTTTTAACTTTCATCTCAAATTTTTTCTTCTTGTCTTTCTTCGCAAATAAATCCGTAGAAGCAAACGCACGATAATGTTTTCTAATGATTTAATTATGTACGAAATTTGTAATGAAAATTAAGAAATATTAGTAACAATGTTAATAAGTTGTCTCTTAATCTGAGAATTCACTGATTTTTTCGATTGCCACGTCGTGTATTATTTGCACCATCCTTCTTTTTTTAACTTATTTCTAAGCATGGTTTACTTTAATTTATGAAAATGAGATTAAGTTTAGATTTTTTTATTTGATAAAAAAACTAAATGCAAAATTACAATTATGAATAAAAATTACGCAGTATAGAAATAGTTTTTGACAAAAATAAATTATTATGGTTGGTTATACTTGGGAATAAACATAAATAATGCTGGGTTAGGTTTGAAATTCATATTTCACCATTTGATTTACCAGTCACAAATTAATATAGGTAGGTTACTGGCACTTTATTCATATTGGATTAAGTTTTCTTATAAATAGGAAATTGATTTATTTTTATTTTATATTTTAATAAATGAAGTAAATATATTGTATTTTTATTAAAAAAAATTGTGTATGGTTTTAATAATTATTTTTTATAGTGGACTATGATTATGTGTATTTTATTATTAAATTTTAATAACAATGAATTATTAAAAAATAAATTGAAAACATTAATATATTTTTTAATCGAATTTTAACTAAATTTGTTAAGATGACAATATTTCTTTAAGAGTTGAATACAAAGCCAAGTATTTTACTAACTTTTTTTTTTTTTTAACTTCAGCCAATAAAATATTCATGCACATATAATAAAAAAAGTCATTTACTAATGTTTTGTTTTTTTAGTTAACATGGGTTTTTACAAAGTATATGATATATTGATGATAATATTATAAAATAATTATATAATAAGTCTTATATTGACAACTATTTGTTATATATTATATCATTGAGTAAATGTCAACCTACACTGTTTATTTGATAAAACCTATGTTAAAAGGATAAATCTAATGAAAACAAATAGTAATTTGTGCTGATTTTATGATTATTTTTTTGGAAAAAAAAAAGTGAGATATACTTATTATAGTCATTTATTTTTCCTTCAACAGTTGATTGAGAGTAGCTTGGGAACGAATTGGTTGGACACTGAATTCTCGAAGAGTGGAAATAAAACCACAGTTGTTTTTGGTCCGAAATTCCTGTCCGAGAAAATCTACCAAGCCTCTTCCATTGAGGTAATTTCATATCTTAAAACCTTCTTGTCCAT
>Ga0209700_109803_pt1 | contig 10663 bp, 4 predicted proteins | sample SiratroredBW_FD_187528 | JGI IMG/M metagenome (GOLD analysis project Ga0209700, IMG submission 187528) | Root nodule microbial communities of legume samples collected from California, USA - Siratro red BW (SPAdes) (version 2) | ecosystem: Host-associated > Plants > Roots > Nodule | place: USA...
AACATGCAAAATAAATTTATAAGCAGTAAAAGAGTCTGAAATGATTAGAGAAACACCCTGGGATTGAACTCATCTAATCTTACTCATTTGTAACTTAATCAAATAATGAAACATAACACCGGTAACTATTCAGTTTTGACGCACATGCAAAAATCACCCAGATTGATTCCTCAAATCTGAGATTCATAAGAAAACTTCAAAGATGCGGATTCCTCAGCTATCTAATCGATTATCCAGCATTAAAAGACGATGTTTTGCATACAATAAGTCGGAACCCTATTCCTAGAATCCCAATTTATCGCGTATTTCCTCTAGGTCATAAACTTAAAATCACTTTCCAGTAGTTTTCAAGAATTAAAGGCAAGATTCCATAAAATACACAATCAAGCATGAAGAACAAGAGGGAAATACCAAATCTGAATAGAAACTGAATATTATAAATCAAGATCCAAAGTACAAATGAGTTTCGAAAAGATTACATTCAATCCCAAGATATGAAGACTTAGCTACCCATGGCAGCCATTAAAACTCAACAACGGAAGATAGCTTGAGAAACCGTAAGCTCCCGCTCGGATTTCGTCACTTCTATGCTTTTCTCTTTGCTTCTCCAAATTTCAGATCCCCTTTCTAAAACCCTAAAATCCTCCTTTTAAACTTGGTTTGGGCCTAGGTGAAGTGGCTTTTCTTTTGGGCTTTTTTCTATTTTAAACTTTTTGTTTCTTTTCTTCATGAATCTTCCCATCTATCATTTTCTTCATTCTTTTTCACCTGAAATTTCACAATAATTGAGATTAAATTATTTCCTTTAACTCAGGACTCAAAACATATATTTAAATTCAAAAACTCTAAAATTGGGAGAAATTACTATTTTAAATAATACTAAAACCCATAAGTACTCAATATTTTTCATATATAAAAACACTTAAAATTGGTACTTATCAAGTTGATGTTTGTAAATCAATAATGCTTTGAAAGATAATGTCAATTTTTATTTGGATAATGTATTTGAATCATGACTAATTTATATATGTACATTGATTATAAATTATAATATTTTTTACTTTACCCATGTGATTTTAATTTGATTTTATACTGTAGTTGTACTTGTGACATGATCATGATTAGATGATGTTATAGGTTCTAAACATATTGATATAGTTTGTATTATATATGTGTATATAATATTAATGATGAAAAATAAATATGTATATATTAGTATGGTCTAAACTAATTTTGATGTTGATGAAGAATACAGAAATTAATTATTCATAGGGTAAATATGAGTAAACATTTTAAATATAATACGTGGATAGGTACATACATATTATTGTGTCGCTCTAGTCTTGTTTCTATTTTAAATTACTAATATACTCTTTTAGTTTATTTAGTGTCCTAATTTTATATTTGTGGAGTTATAATTTTCTCATTGTTATTTAAGATGAAGAGAAAAAAAATAAGTGTTCTTTTAATTTTTTTATAATATAATATTTTCTTTATTTTGGTTTTTTACTTTTAAAACAATTATTTAATAAATATTTAGCTAAATATGGATGTTGCTATGAGTATAGTCATTGCTTGACAAGATGAGAATGTGTCAAAAATTGTATACTTATCAAATATTGGAAATAAAGATGAATGTGTTTTTACTTCGTAACCGTAATGAATATAATCACATGCCTAAAGCAAATTAAAAATGTGAGACCTTTTTTAAATTAATAAAATGACTAAAATTGTGATATTTTTATTTAAAATTTCAAGTTTTTTATGTTATAAAATTATCTATTAAATTATCATAATTAATTTTATTTTAAATATTTTTTTCAATAGACAATAAAACTAATTTGTTTAATCTTTGTTGAGACGTTGTTAATTTTAAATAAGATTTTATTAGTTTAAGTTTTGAAAAACTCTTTTCAGCGAATTGATATTGAAATTTTTATTCTATATGTTACATATGTATTTGAAAAAAAATATTTTTTATATAATTAAACATGTCAATTGGTTTATCATTTTCTAATCCTATAATCTTCTTTAAGATATTTAATTATGAAAATAAATCTAAGTCATCAAGATCCAACAAATTATCATGTTTTAAATATTTTTCAATATTTAGGCATTTATCTTTCAACCTAATGACTTTAATTTTTTAATAATAAATAAAAAACCAGAAATATCTTTTTGAAGTTTTGAATAACTCCATTCATATTTTCTAGTTGACGTATTTGTATATTCTAATATAAAATTAAAAATTATAATATATATAACATTGAATATAACTTATAAATATATAAAATGATACTAAGTTAAAAAGATGAAACCTGATTGTTAAAACAATGAACTTCATATTGATCTTAGTATTTTTTTCTTGAAGTCTCAAATCTCCTTATATTTTTGAGTCCTATCCTTTGATAAGCCTTTAAATTTAATTTAATTTATAAATTATAAATTTCTAATGTTTTTCCTTGGATGTGTACTAATTATTTTAAAATTAATTAAACAATAATGAAAAAATAAAATAATTTTGAGATCAATTCATTAATGATATTATTTTTATCTCATATTGATGCACTCAAAAGGAATAAATGTGACACAACTCCAAATAGAGTCACATGCATTAATACACATTTTAGAATGATAAAACAAATTTGGAATTGAAAAATTACCTAATAACAATAATAGTGTAAATTGAAACAATATTATGGAAGATAGATTTAGTTGAAAAGTCAGATAAAAGATGAAAGAGTCCGAAAATGAAAAAATAGATAGAGGAAGGAAATAAGTATAAGAGTGAAGAATAAAAAGACATATGAATATGTGAATGTGATGATGGAATAATAGAAAGAGATAGAAAATTAAAAAACTTTAATAAATAGGATTCCTTAATTGTTTAATTTCTTTTAAAAAAATTATTAACTTATTATAAGAAAGTTTCAAAAATAATACCAATATAAATTTAAAGTTTCGAACTTAAAGTCAGATATTTTAATTTTTTAATTAAAAATAATTTTTAGTATAATTTTAAAATTAAATATTTTTTAATTTTATAATAATATATTGGTATTAAATTTTTTGAAACCCATCCTGAAATTGAAGCGGTTACTTTTCTTACTTAAACCTTGACCACATAGTCACTCATATTCTATGTGTCATCTCCAAATAATATGAAACAATATATAATATATTAATATTTATAAACTAATATATATTTTGAAATTAAACGAGGATATATTTCTTTTAAAAACATTGTATTTTATTATAAATTATTTAACTTTTGAAAGATAACAATATTTTTTCAAAAAATATATCATTTTATTTTATATTATTTAATATAAATATAATAACTTCTTTTAATTTAAAAATATATTATTTGAATATAATTTATCTTTTAAGAGTTTTCTAGTCTTTCCTTTTACATTATATAATTTTATTATGAATGCTTTATTAATCTTTGTAAATATGTAACCTTATATATATTACACATATATGAATAAATAAAAACTGAGAGTTTAAGATTTGAAATCCACAAACATTACTCTTTTCTATATCTTTGTAGTTTATTCTTTATAATTTTCTTATTGATAGTGGTGTTTTTCAACATATTTTTTATCTAAATATATAGATATAGACACATGACTATATAAATCTTAGAAAGTAAACAAATAATTCATACTAGTAGTATGTTCAGAAAAAAATTAACTTAGCATAATCTTTTTTATACTGACTACTAAGTTGAAACTTTCACGTAGTTTTCAGATTGTGGGTAGGTTTTATTAACTAGTTTTTCATAAATAAATAAAAAAATAGCCAACAAGGATTGACTAAAAAAACTATTTAGAAAAAGAAAAAAAAAAATAATTAAGCCCAGACATTGTTTTAGAAATTGTTAGAAAGACGAAGTAAAGTATGAACACTGCGTGCCAATACCACGGATTTGCGTTTCCATTTTCAAATCGGATAAGTAAGCGTTTCTCTTTCGTACTATATATATTCCATTTCCTCAGTTGAAAAGAAAAAATAAACCCTAATAATTTTATTTCATTGCCTCAACATTTTAATCTTATAACTAACTCAAGTAAACCCAAAACCCGAATTTCGCACGCCAAAACGATGTCGTCTTCGGAGTCCCAAGACGCCGCCGCTGCTGCATCGGAGGCGGCCCAGGTTAGCAAAAAGGCCGCCAAGAAGGAGGCCGCCAAGCAGGAGAAGCTCCGCCGCCGCCAGGAAGTCGCCGCCGCGTCTGCCGCCACGGAAAATCTGTCCGTCGACGAGGATGACCCCCTCGCCGCCAACTACGGCGACGTGCCGCTTGTTGAGCTGCAGTCCAAGGCACCCCAAGACGTGGGCGAGTGGACGCTCGTGGAGGCGCTCGGCGGCGCGCTCGAGAACAAGACGGTGCTGATCCGAGGGAGGGCGCAGACGATTCGACCGGTCGGGAAGAAGATGGCGTTCTTGGTCGTAAGAGAGCACGGCTTCACGGTTCAGTGTCTGGTGCAGGCGCAGCCCGACACGGTGAGCCCGCAGATGGTGAAGTTCGCCGCCGCGCTCAACCGCGAATCCATTGTCGATGTAGAAGGTGTTGTGTCGATCCCCGCCGCTCCCATCAAAGGCGCCACGCAGCAGGTTCGTTCCTTTTTAGTTCTAGGGTTTGTGAAGTTTGTGTGCTATGGTTGGTTCCTCTTCGATTCAATGCTCTCTGTAGTATTAGTCGTACACAGATTCTGACGACACGCTTTTTTTTATTAAGAAAATTGAAAAATATTTAGTAGTGTTTTTCGGTATATAATGTTATAATTTGGTTTATTTAAGAAGATTAGTGGTTAGATTTGAAGACTGTGATTGCCTATTGTAAATATTGTTGGTATCTTTTCTCTTCCGTGCAATGGAGTCACGCAGATTTTGATGAAACGTCTTTTGTAATGCATTGCCAATTAGAATAATCTAAAAACTAAGTATTGAATTGTGTTTTATGTAAAGGATATTGTATGGTTTACTTGAAGATGCGTATTTGCATGTTTGCTTTTTTGGTAGGTTTAGAGTCAGTGGTTGAATTTGGAGTTTGTGGTGTTTATGGCTTGGTTTGTTCATGCAGGTGGAAATTCAAGTGAGAAAGGTGTATTGTATCAGTAGGGCTATGCCTACTCTGCCTATTAATCTTGAGGATGCTGCTCGGAGTGAGGTTGAAATTGAGAAGGCTCTTCAGGTTCTCTGTAGTAAAGATTTTTGGCTTGTTTTTGTTTGATGTTTCATGTTAATTTTTTTCTGTTTTTATTTGAGGAGTGCGTTGCCATTGTTTTGATCTTGCTTTATGTGCTTGTTAATGGGTGCAGGCTGGAGAGCAACTTGTTCGTGTTAATCAGGACACACGATTGAACTTCAGAGTGCTCGACGTGCGAACACCTGCTAATCAAGGAATCTTCCGTGTTCAGTCTCACGTTGCCAATGTATTCATTTATTTTTTGTATCTCCGATGATCTTCTGAAGACTTTATTTATTTATTTATTTTAGCTACTATTGGGGGTTACTTCAAACTTTTGTTTATTGAAATAAAAATTGCATACTGATTACCGAGACTCCACTTAAGATATGCTATTGCAGTTGGACTCTGAGCTGAATGGTTTGATTAACTTTTAATTGCTTTATTGTGCAGGCATTTAGACAGTTCTTATTATCTGAAGGTTTTTGTGAAATCCACACTCCAAAGTTGATTGCTGGATCTAGTGAGGGTGGAGCTTCTGTTTTCAGACTGGACTACAAAGGCCAACCTGCATGCCTGGCCCAGTCACCTCAGCTTCACAAGCAAATGTGTATATGTGGAGATTTTGGTCGTGTTTTTGAGATTGGTCCTGTATTTAGAGCAGAAGATTCCTACACTCACAGGCATCTGTGTGAGTTTACAGGTCTTGATGTTGAAATGGAGATTAAGAAGCATTATTTTGAGGTATATTTGGCTTGTTGGCAAATGTGTGCTTGCATTTGAATGCATTGAGGGCATGAATGATTTACTGATGATTTGAAATTTTTGGCAGGTTATGGATGTAGTTGATAGATTATTTGTCGCAATGTTTGACAGTTTGAACGAACATTGTAAGAAAGAGCTGGAAGCTGTGGGGACTCAGTACCCATTTGAACCTTTAAAGGTGGTTATTTTGTATTATCGTAAATATCTTATGCAGTCGATGATTATGTAGTGTGCAATGTGAGATGTAAATAGATATTTGCTACTTGTTTCTGATCTCTGACAATAGTCCTGTGAATGTGCAGTATCTCCGGAATACACTGCGGCTAACATATGAAGAAGGGATTCAGATGCTCAAGGTATGGTTAAAATTTCTAAATTAATTTACTAAAAGTGGTAGATAAAAGAAGTAGATAGGATGATGGTGATGCCTGAATCTTACATCTTTATTCTATTGTCTATTTCGTAACACCAAGAGAAGAAGGGAAGGTATATTTAAAGTGCCAACTGGAGTATTCTTGCGCATTTTAATCTGTAGATTAGCATACAAACAATGCTCAAAAGTCATGCAAGTCAATGTTTGAAAATTAGAAATAATGTTTAATCTCAATTTTCAAATTATACTACAAAAAAAAGTCAAAGAGAAACTATGGTAATGTGAACTGGGCATGGAACTGTGGCTTTAGCCGTCGCAGACAGAAACTATGGTAATGGTATATAATACAAAAAAAGAAAAACCTATATATGCAAAAATCTTTAGAAATAATGTGTGCGTTAAAATTTACAAAATAGGTATGCCGGAAACTAAGGCTGTGTTTGGAAACATGCTCAACACCTATTGAACTGAGATTTGCCATTGTCAAAAAGTATAAGTTGTGCTGGTTAGATTTCAGTCACGTTGAACTTAACTTCAACCCAAACTTGCTCTAAGCTGTAGAATAGTAGGAGTTTTCAGTATGCTTGTTTTGGCATGTGCAGGAAGTGGGAGTAGAGATTGAACCTTTTGGCGACTTGAATACTGAAGCGGAAAGGAAATTGGGTCAACTAGTCTTGGAGAAGTAAGTCCTTTTCTTGCAGTTTTTACCATAAAAATATTATCTTTTAACGTGACCTGTTATTTAAGCTAGTTTGCTGCTGTTGTATTTAGGTATGGCACAGAGTTCTATATCCTTCATCGATATCCTTTGGCTGTAAGGCCATTTTATACAATGCCTTGCTATGACAATCCAGCATACAGCAACTCCTTTGATGTCTTTATTCGAGGTATTTTGTTATAAATTGCATTGGCATGACAATCTTTTCCAACTGACTTTGCATGGCTCGTTTAATTGTCATGCTTCTTTATATGTGTGTGTGGGGTTGTGGTTTCTGTAGCTGTTCTGATTTGAGTTGCCGTGGGTTCCTTGTTCCTTAGGTGAGGAGATAATTTCAGGAGCTCAGCGTGTTCATGTGCCAGAATTTTTGGAACAACGTGCAGCAGCTTGCGGCATTGATGTCAAGACAATATCTACATACATTGATTCTTTCAGGTATTATTTTTTTCCTGTGTTTGTGCCTCCACCTACTTAGTCTGCTATTGTAAAACTAATTTCTTAATTTGATAATTTGCAGATATGGTGCACCGCCACATGGTGGCTTTGGAGTAGGGTTGGAGCGTGTTGTGATGCTCTTCTGTGGCCTCAATAACATTCGCAAAACATCGCTTTTCCCTCGTGACCCACTTAGGATTGCGCCATGATTAAGTTGCTCCACTCTTCAGTCTTTCAGTTTTTTTTTCCTTTCTGTTGAATGCCGAAACATTATTTAAATTCGCAGTTTTGGAGCTGATATTTAAATTTATCATGATAAAATGTTGACTTTATGTAACTGTCATTGTGTATTGAATTGACCCAGTTTTATAAAGCCCATCTTTCTCCACTAAATCATAAATCTCATACCCTTTAGTTTTGGAACTGGGAATGGTGTAATTTACTTCTGTTTATGTTCGAATCAAGATTAAATTTTCGTTTCTCAAAGCAAAAGCATGCAATTTATAAAGTTGACTGCAATTGTGTTCAAAGCATGGTTTATATTTCTGTAGATATTTCTTTATTATCGACAGGTCTCTTAGGCTGTGTTTGTATCCGATGACGGATACAGTGTGAGCAAAGAAACAAAGAAAAAAAAAAAAAGCGTCAAACACGAAACTAACTTTTACGAAAAACGACAAAGTTTTATTTCAAAACTTTTCACTATCCTTGCGAAGAAATCCAAGGAAAGTTGATTTTCTAAATAAAAAATAATTTAATTATAATTAAATAAAATATATTTATTTTTTTAAAATAACAAATAATTAAATTTATAATAGTATATATATATATATAATATGTATATAATATATCTATATATATATTATATAATATAATAATAAATAATATTTAAAAATAAAAATTAAGTATTGTTTAAATTTTAAAATACAAATATTATATAATATATTTAGTAAAATAAATAATAATAATAATATAAATATAATTGTAATTTGATAAAGATATTTAAAATGAAAATAAATTATATGGTAATAATTTTATATTATTATAAAATAATAATTGTATTTAAATTTATTATTAAAGTTATTTTAGAAGATTTAATTTTATATTTTAAAAAATTAATCTTTTCATTAATATATATATATTAGAATAAATTAAATTTATTTTAAAGATAATTACTAATTTGATATTTTCTTAAATTTTTTAAAAATATTATCAATTATATTTTATTTATAAGAATAAATTTATAATTTTATATTAAAATATTATTATATGGATCATATCATTCATAAACCTTCATAAATTTTTCACTCAAATCTTATTTTCTTTCTCTCAATCCAAATAACTAAACTTTTCAATTATTTTCATCTCAATTTCAGATCTCAAATTCACCCTCTAAGTCTCTAATCTAAATGTCTTTCTTAATGTGAATATGAACACATTGTATGTCGCTTTATTTACTTAAACATTTTTAGTTGTCTAAATTTAGTTACTTTATTTTTAATTCCATAAATTTTAAAAATGATTTTTAACCCTCTCTGTAGATGTTATTAGTAAGAATTAGGAAATTACAAAAATTAGAATTTCTGATATTTTTAAAAGTAAAAATAAAAAATTTCAACCTGAAAGACATCGAAAACTTCGTTCTCATGTCTCCTTGTCACTAAACTATATTATACTATATTTTAAACAGACGAACGCGTTTTTATAAATTAAATATTTTCTATTTAGAAATATTTTACCTAAATAAAATGATTAATTTTAAAATATTTAGTAATATTCGAAAATAAGAATACAACCTATGCATAATTTTTGTTTGGTTTGAATAAGTCTTTCCAAAATCGTGTTCGTGGGGGCAGGGGACACATTTTGTCAAACAATCAGTTTCTCAAGTCAAGTCGTTGCAATCCTAATTAATTATATTTTCTTATTTAACACAAAATTTCATTATATTATGAGAGCACAAACTCTAATATCATCAAATACTTCTATGAAATCATGAAAAAATATTTCAGATTAATATTTAATTTGTAAATATGGTATTACATTGATTATTTTTAAAAATAATCTTTTGTAATGATCTTAATCACTGAAAGCATAATTATTTCGAATTAAAAATAACAATTATTTATTTAAAATTCAATATTATCATTATGGTTTTATTTTTAAAAAATTATCTTCAAATTGTAAAAGAATATATATGATACTCTTAATAATGTGAAACTTTTAAGACGCCAGTCACTATAAATACAGCTTCTCTCCATTGCATTCAAGTCATCCATTCTAGCTCACCCCTTCATTTGTCTTGTAATGATGACTACATTTCCATCTCAAAATGCAATTATTTTTTCATGGTTGTTGTTATGCGGAATTATGTTCGACATTGGCCTCTGCAACTTCCACATTCGTTGCAACCAACAAGACATGCATGCTCTCTTCAACTTCAAACGAGGACTCACAGACCCATCAGGTGTCCTTTCTTCATGGTCCACCAAACTAGATTGTTGTGAATGGAAAGGAGTCATCTGTAGCAACATCACAAGTAGAGTCACTGGAATCACTCTCCCATGTTCTACATCTCCTCCATCTTACAGAGACAAAGAAGATAAATCACATTGCCTTACAGGTTCCATTCACCTATCCTTGCTGTTAGTGGAGTTGGAGTTTTTAGATTACTTGGATTTGTCAAACAATGACTTCTTAGCATTACAATTTGATTATCTGCATAATCATAACTGCCATAATCTATCTATGCCTACTTCTCCTCGTCACCGTGTCAACTCTTCAACTCTTCGTCTTCTTGATTTGTCATTTAACTGGAATCTTGCCATCAATAGCCTTCAATGGCTTCCCAACATTTCCTCCTTGGAATATCTCGACCTTCGTGCTATTGATCTTAGTAAGCAAACTAATTGGCTTCAATTAGTGACTATGCTTCCATCACTTTCATCTCTCGATATGGGTGGTTGTCAACTTAAAGACTTGAGTTTGTCTCTTCAGTATGCTAATTTTACTGCACTCAAAGTTCTTAATCTTTATGGAAATGAATTTAACTCAGAGTTACCTAAGTGGCTATTCAATCTTAGTTCCAGTATCTATTCTATAGACCTTAGCTCAAGTTCTTTGATAGGACATCTACCTAAGGCTTTCTTAAATCTTCCGGAACTGGAAGACTTGGTCT
>Ga0209700_109805_pt1 | contig 10657 bp, 11 predicted proteins | sample SiratroredBW_FD_187528 | JGI IMG/M metagenome (GOLD analysis project Ga0209700, IMG submission 187528) | Root nodule microbial communities of legume samples collected from California, USA - Siratro red BW (SPAdes) (version 2) | ecosystem: Host-associated > Plants > Roots > Nodule | place: USA...
GGTATTCCATGCTCGCGGTGCTTGCTTCAACCCGTAAAGTGCCTTCTTTAATTTTAGTACTTTCTTTTCTTCTTTGATTTTCACGTACCCAGGTGGTTGTTCAATGTAGATCTCTTCTTCAAGCACACCATTCAAGAATGCCGACTTGACATCCATTTGAAATATTTGCCATCTGAACTGAGCCGCCTAGGAAACGAGCAATCGGATTGTTTCCATTCTTACAACTGGAGCGAACACCTCATCATAGTCAATTCTCGCCTTTCGCTTGTATCCCTTTGCAACAAGTCGTGCCTTGTACCGCTCTATCTCACCTTGAGCATTCATCTTTTTCTTGAATATCCACTTCACACCAATGGGTTGATTTCCCTTTAACAGTTCTGTTAGCTCTCATGTGTTGTTGCGATTAATCGCTATAATCTCTTCATCCATGGCAGTTTGTCACTTCTTTTCTCGCACCGCCTATTCAAAACTGATATTTTTAGCATTTGCCATAAGACATACAAGGTGTACCTCATTTGTTGAATTATACAAATCTTGCAAACTTCGCATTTTTGGTTCTTGTGGTTCATCTTCATCATCGGCAGTTTCAGAGTTTGTTGGTATACTTGTTTGTGTAATGACTGATGATTCTCTAACCTCTATCGAATTGTTCCAGTCCCACTTACTTGCTTCATCTACTTGCACATCACGACTCACCATTACCTTCATGCTTATTGGTTCAAGTAACATGTACCTTTTGTCTTTTCATCATACCTAATAAAAATATATCTTTTGCTTTTGTCTTCGAGCTTCGTTCTTTGCTTATCTGGTACATGTGCATAAGCCACACTACCGAATACTTTGAGATGTGAAACTGTCAGCTTTTGTCTGCTCCATGCCTCTTGTGGTGTTTGATCATCTAACTTCACATGTGGAGAACGATTTTGCACATAGATGGCTCATTGCACAACTTCTGCCCAAAATTCTTTTGGCATCTTTTTACTCTTTAGCATTGACCGAACCATGTCAAGAATGGTCCCGTTCTTCCTCTCGGCCACACCATTTTGTTGAGGAGAGTACGGTGCAGTTAGAAATCCTTATGCCTTGCTCCTCACAATACTTCATGAAAGCCGTTGAAGTATACTCACCACCTCTATCAGATCGTACAAATTTGATTTGTCTACCGGTCACTTTCTCCACCATCACTTTAAACTTTTTGAACACCTCGAATGCTTCTGATTTTTCCTTCAGTAAATAAACCCAAGTTTTTCGTGAGAAATCATCAATAAAGGAAATTAAATACCACTTACTGCTGAAAGATTGGGGGTAATTGGTCCACATATATCAGTATGGATCAACTCAAGAGGTTGTTTAGTCCAATATTCTGCCTTATTTTGAAACGAGGTTCTCGCATGCTTGTTGAGTACACATTCTTCAAAAAAATTTCCCTCATAGTCTATGTTGGGTAGCCCATGCACCATATTCTTCTTCACTAACTCTTTTAGGCCACCATGATGTAGATGACCAAAATGAAGATGCCACAATGATACCTTGTCTTTTACATCAACTCGCAAACATTTTCCTTGTATACTTTCCAAATTCAATTTGTACATCCGATTTCTTCCCGTCTCGACTCAAGCAACCAACTGCCCTTGATTGTCCTTCAAACGTAGTAGCCGGTCTTTCAAAAAAATCGAGTAACATTTCTGTGTGAGTTGTCCCATACTCAAAATGTTGGTCTTGAAATTTGGTACATAATAAACATCTTGGATTGACCCAATTAAGTCATCCTTTTGTAAGTAAGAAATCGTACCTCGACCTTTGACTTCCACCTTCGATGCATCTCCAAATGCTACATGAATATCTTCAATCTTTTGTATCTCTTTGAATAAGTACTTGTTACCGCTCATATGGTTTCTTGCCCCCGAGTCAAGGTACCACAGAATGTCATCATTAATGTTAACTTCATTTTGAGCCATCAAGAGAATACTTTCATTCATTTCGTCTTCCAAGGCTAGATTGATTGTTTCTTCCACATTTTTATCAGCTTGACAATCTTTTGCAAAATGTGCCACTTTACCACAAATGTCACATTTTTCAGAGTTGCAATCCTTCGCATAGTGACCATATTTGTGACATTTGTAACACTCGATGTTGGAATAATTCGATCGGCCACCTCTCTCTCGACCACGTCCTTTTCCATGCCAATTTGGTTGACTTGACCGTCCCTTCTCCTTATTGTACCCTTCATGACTGCTGCCTTGACCACCACGACCATTTCCACGACTTCCACGACCACACCCTCTACTTCGAAAATTTTCATCTTTGATTGATGCCTTGGTTTGAAGTGCTTGCTCGAGTGTTTCCTCATTCTTCTTCTTCTTACGTTGCTCGTGTGCCTCGAGAGAATGGGCGAGTTCGTCAATTGTGAATGTCGCAAGGTCCTTTGATTCTTCTATGGTACACACAACATTCTCAAAATTGTTGGTTAATGATCTCAAAATCTTTTCCACAACTCGCGTATCAGATAACGTTTCACCATTTCGGTTGAGCTGATTCACCACAGTTTGTACACATGTGATGTACTCAGTACACTTTCTGACTCTTTCATCTTCATACTCTCCAACTCACCACATAGAGTTTGGAGACGCATTTGCTTGACTCGGTCGGCACCTTGGAACACCTTATCTAAAATGTCTCACGCTTTTTTTGAAGTAGTTGCTTTGGCAATCTTCTCAGCCCGATTCGCCAACTGCTCGAAACAATATATATAGTGTCGCTTTATCCTTTGCTCGTGTCTCTTTCAACACCTTTATTTGAGTCGCATTGTATCCTGTGATATTTGCTGGTCCTTCATATCCTTCTTCCACCACCTCCTAGACATCTTGAGATCCAAGAAGAACTTTCATTTGGATGCTCCAATTTTCATAGTTTGTCGTCTTTGTCAGTCGGGGCAACAGTAGGTTATTGTTCACACTTGCCATGACTTTGAAACCAATTTGTAAAATTAATTTAGAGATAGATGGAAAATTGTAATACTCTTAATTTCTTATTTCTTTCCTTCTTCTTGCTTACAAACAGAAAGAACAAACTATTTATAAGCATTAACATGCTTTTCTTTTTTAAACTGTAAATTTTATTATAACCATAAAAATAATTCTTAACCTTCCATCTGCACAATTCTGCACAATTCTGCACAACTCTACATAACGCTTGGCCTTTCACCTACAGGATTCTAAAATTAAAAATCCATTAAATAACATTTAATATTTATTCAACAGAGTGAACTATATAACTATAAAGGACCACATTTTTCCTTTAAGAAAATTCTACGAAAACTTCTGATACTTAAAACGTAGACTTTAAGTGAGAAACCACGTTTTTATCTGGTTTCCGCAACTCATTATGAGAAACCGCCTTTCTATATGGTTTCCGCAACTCATTTTAATAAATACAAAATTTTAAATATTCGTGAAGTGCATGAATTTTGATTTAGGTGTTTAATCATGTAATTTTGTTAATGGTTTTTGGAAGTTCATATTAATATGCGGTCGAAAAATAATTTTAATAACTTTAAAATATGTGAGTCCCAAAATGTTCGTTTGGTTAAGAAACTTCAACGTGATTGGTACATATTTGATTTGGTGACCTTTTTCCCCCTGGCCTCATCTGTTTCTTTGTGTTAATTTCTTGAACATATTCTTCTTGGACATGGGAGCAGGAAAGGGTGGTGGTGGGCACCAAGTGTGGTGCCAAAAAGAAGCAATAACAATGTGCAGAGTGGGGTTATGCAGTGGTGGAGATAGAGGTTGTGTTCGATTTCCACCTATTTTTATGCCAAGATATGTAAAAGGTATGGTGATGAAATTACATTTCGAGATTGCAACAAACCTATCAATCACATCCCTTTTTGTACACCTATACTTCCTAGCTTATGGAAATTTATTTTAAATCCTGAAGCTAGTTCAGAGCATCTAAGGATGCTCTTTATTACCATTATATGTTTTATATCATCCTTGTACATAATAACTGTGTTGTCACTGTCAGCACACTAAATCATGGTGATATTGAAATGTTTGTTTCCCACTTTAATGTCCTCGATGACAACCCCTGCTAATCCCTTTTCTATTATGAGGAAAGAAAGACGCGAGAGGATTCGTTTAAGTCCTTTGGTAGGATGGGTTGAATTGATTTGTTCGGTTTCCATTAACTAAACCCGAAATAGTTCATGAATCTAGGTATCCTCTTATTCATCTTATCAATTCAAAACATAATACTAACTTATCCAACGTATAGTAGAGAAACTCCCAATTCACTATGGTATCTGCCTTTAAGATTATACAACGACCCCTTTTTCTTTTTACATCATGAAAGATTTCATCGACAATCACCACACTGTCACAATCTAAGAAACCTCATCCTTCTATGAATACTAATTGTTTTTCATCAATTATCTTATATGATACCTTTTGTATTGTTCATTACAAAATTTTAGATATAATCTTATAAAGACACCAACTAAGTATATTAGCCTCTTGTAAACTTTGTGGGTTGTCCACATTAGGTATCAAACTGATTAAATATGCATTACACCTTTTCACCCACTTTCCACTACCATAAAACCTATTTACTCCCTTCAGAACATCTTCTTTGACTATGTCTTAGGATTGTATAAAATTAAAATTGAAACCTCTAGGTCCTGGACTTTTACCTCTATCGCAGTCCAAATTGTTGCTTTAACTTCTGAAAATGTGAAAGTAAGGGATTCATTATCCTCTCTGTTATGCATTTAAAGTTAACATTATTCGGTCTTTACTTGAATTTATTTTCTAAAAAAGTCTTTACTTCTGAAAAAGTCCAAATTGTTGCTTTAACTTCTGAAAATGTGAAAGTAAGGGATTCATTATCCTCTCTGTTATGCATTTAAAGTTAACATTATTCGGTCTTTACTTGAATTTATTTTCTAAAAAAGTCTTTACTTCTGAAAAAGTCCAAATTGTTGCTTTAACTTCTGAAAATGTGAAAGTAAGGGATTCATTATCCTCTCTGTTATGCATTTAAAGTTAACATTATTCGGTCTTTACTTGAATTTATTTTCTAAAAAAGTCTTTACTTCCTCTTTAAACTTTCTAGGTTCCTTAGCTCCACTTACTTTCAATCTTTACACCCTTGGTTATATTTTTCAATCTCCTCCATTGGATTTGCTTATGGAGATAATATTTTGTATTTAAATCCCCTGACTCCAACCATTTAGACGTTTATTTTTGGTTTAGCAATACCTCCTGTCTACACATAATTTTCTTTAGTTTCGCAAACAATTGTTTTCTGTCTAATCTATCCTCTTCTTCTATTTTGTTTTGGTCATCACTTTTATCTATTACACTAATTTTTGACACTGTTTCTTTCTTGCATTTATTATTGTGTCTAAATATGTCCTTGTTCCAAATGCTGAAATCTTGTTTTAGCCTTGAGTTTTTCCTTTATGATCTATATATATATATATGATTAGCAAAATAACAGCCGGACTTGTTTGATCACTAAATTGATCATTGTTTTAATCAATTATTTTTATTATTGATTGATTTTTTTATTACTATTAATGATTTTTTTAATAATGATTGTCATTAATATCATATTTTCTAAAATCCTCTCACAGTTTCTAAGAGCCCAGGATTCATATGCCACACATCAATATACCTAAAGGGTTTAGGTACTTAGTTTATTAGGCAATGTTTTAAGTATGACGGGGCAATAACTTGAAATGGATATAGGTAACACATTGTTTTATACCAGGCTATAGGTTCAACCATTATTTAGGCACTAGGATTCTGTCTAATCTACTTTTCGTTGTCCAATCAATTTTATACAATTGAATTTCCTCCCGATCATCGGAATGTCTAACATCTTTGTTCTCTATGAATTCATCAAAATCCTATATTTCCTTTCTATGTAATCCTATTTGGGATAATTTGTTCATCTCCTCTATTTTCTTGACTCAATTAAAGTCACCTGGCTTGCACCAGACCTTATTTTCATTTGATATTTTATTTCTAGTTATCTCTTCCTACACAATTTTCTTTTCACTTAGAGCACAAGGAAACTAGACATTTGCTATAATGATTGGTTGTTTTCTAATCCCCAATTTCCCTCTAATATTATATAACCTTTATTGTTTTTTTGTTATCAGGACAGACATAATTCTTACATTCTAGATACACAACATACCTCCTACCTCATTTCTCCTCCATAATGTACCCAGTCAATGTTATCATTTCCCGAGAGTTGAATGCACTTTTCCTTAGTTATGTAACTCATTTTTGTCTTTTGAATGCACATTTGGAAATTACTTCTCTTAGATATCTTTTGTTTGCTGCCACCTAGCCCTCTTATATTGAAGCTAAAATTCCTCATTGACCTTATTGCTATCCCCCTCTCACTGTCTCTATCTTCCATATCTATTATTTTTATTATATGTTCGTCCCTCTCCTCATAGGTGAATCCTACTTTCTTTCCTATTTTCCATAATTTATTTGCTTATCAAATATTTAACCTGATCCAAAGCTAACCTATTACAGTGGCTTATATTCACATTAGACAATGAATTAGTAGGAGAATGGAGAGCTAACCTTAGTGATCTTCCTGAAGAAGTATCAGTGCCTTGTAGGGGCATGTTTTCTGATCTCCTTCCACCGAAAGCAACACAACATTGTCTCTCAAAGATTTCGTGTTTGCATCGCTTATCAACCTTTCGATATAGCTGCCCTACAGCCGCTTCTTCTCTTCCTCTTTAACACTTAACTCCATGTCATGATATATTTTTGTACTATTATATTCTTTCAATCCTGCCTTCATTACCTATGCATATGATATGTTTCTGTACAATTATAATCGTTCACTTTGTACCTACTATTGCCTTACATTCCAGAAGACATTCAGTTCTTGGTTTAGTCACGTTTTTCCTGTATTTTAGCTTGTTAACATGAACCTTCATGTTCCCAATCCAAACATGATCAAGTTGTGATTCAAGAACATCAAGATTTGATATCCCTTGTTACTTTAAAAATCCAAACCTTTATCCCGTTTGGTCGAGTCTCTTTGGTATGACTAAGTCAGTAACCTTCCCACTTTCTAAAGATTCTCCACATTCACACTCGCCATAGTTGGAAAGGAAATGAAAGAAGAAGAATGATGTAATCCCTTGCATTTCAGTCCTAAGTTTTTGTTGTGTCTATACAATCAGAGTAGACGGGGAACAGACGGGGAACAATGTTAGATGATGAACAATAATGCAAAAGTATTAAATACTGAACATTATAAGTATCATTTAATGAATTGAAGCTTAGCAAGAACAATAACAAAATGTATCACACAAATGAACAATGTTAGATGATGAACAATAATAGAATTAAACTTTCGATAATCTTTTCAGTGTGGTTTTAGAATTTGATAGATAATTTTGGTTAAGATTATGTATTAATTCTGAAATATGATATCGTGTAACTATTTTAGAATATAATAACAAGTCCTTGTATCACATAGCTCACCACAAAATAAAACATCATATAAACGAAGTGAAACATTATAGACAACCAAGTGTTTATAATAATAAGATGGATGCAAATAAGTACTATTGTGCATCATGGAATATTATATACTTTACCAACAAAGTAGTTTCAACATTGAATATATCTAGTTAGAGTTGATTGTTTCATCCTCTGTCATTGTTTCTTCTGGATATAGAATAGGTTTTGGAGGTATTTCCAAGTTTTCAATATTTCCTTCAAGCATTTCCACTACTATATTCATTAAGGGTCGATCATTTGGTTTCAGTTGTATACACCATAATGCAACTATGATCATCTTCTTTGCTATTATCTTTTCTTCCTTAGTCAAATTTTCTATATCTACATCTTCCTCTTCCTTAATATAATCATAGATCTAAAGGAGAAAGTAAAGTTGACTGGAACGCTCTGCATGGGGATTTAGATTCTTCCTCTTGCTTACCATCTCCATCAAAAGCATTCCAAAACTATAAACGTCAGCCTTATGGGATATTCCTCCAATATTATTATAAAAGAGTTCTAGAGCCATATATCCAATTGTTCCTCTTGCCGCAGTCATTGTGACAATGCTATTATCTATTGGATATAACTTTGTCAATCCAAAGTCAGAAACCTTAGGGATGAAGTTTTGATCTAATAAGATGTTATGAGGTTTGATGTCAAAATGTAAAATCTGCATCTCACATCCATGGTGGAGATAAGCAATCCCACGAGCCACTCCTATTGAGATATTATATATTTTTTCATAGCTTAAATGTATATTTCTCTCTTTGGAGAAAATAAATTTATCAAGAGATCCATTGGACATGAATTCATAGACAAGAGTACGCTTTGATCCACTAACACAAAATCCAATTAACTATACCACATTTTGATGATGTATTCTTCCAATGGTTGCAACTTCATTGATAAAATCTTGTCCATTTTCTCTGGATTTGCTCAACATTTTGATGGCCACATTAGGTCCGCTGCGCAACTTTGCCTTAAAGACAAAAGCAAATCCTCCCTCACCTAACTTTTCTTCAAAACCTCGAGCCATCTTCTTGATTTCCTTGTATGAATATCTAATGGGCACCAAGTTATTTTCTTCAAGGTAATTTTCAATATTTTCATATTGATGCATGTCTTTTCCTCCACTTACATATAAAAATCACAATTAAGAACGGTAATCCAAACAAAACTTTGTAAGCCCATGCCATAGAGATATATAGGAGAATAGCTGCAAGAAATTTTTACTTTAGTGATTATACTAATACTGTAAAATGCATCAAGGTATATGTTAAAGAATTTTCGTTAATGAAAGTCCATGCGATAAAGTCACATAAGATAGTAACGGCAGAAAAAATTTAGTTGAGTGAATAGATGTTATGGTAAAGAATAATTTGATTTACACCGTAAATATAATAAGTATATGTTAAAGTAGACATTAAATTTGGTTCTTAAAAATTGATGCTATACACATCTATATTAACGTAGAAATGAAAAAGTAAATTTAATATCTAAAATTAAACAAATATCAATATATTTGCTTGTTGAAAGTTACTAAATATAAGAAAGTTGTGTTTTTTTAGGCAACAAGAAAGTTTTATACATCTCTAGACCAAATTGACTAATGGTTAGCTAAATTGAAAAATAATTTTTTGGTAAAATATGTTTTTCGTCACTCTAAATGTTTTTACTTATATTTTCATATCTCTGTTTAGGATTTGACTTTTGGTTCAGGAGGTAACATTTAATTATATTAATTGACTTTTGGTTCAGGAGGTAACATTTAATTATATTAAACACTGTTCAAATGACTCGAAGATAAAAATGGCATATTTTAAAATTAATGAATAAATAATGTGAAAAGTATAAAAATATAATTTTGAGAAATGTAAATAAAAAATATAATTTTTTCTGCGTTTCCAAAACTAGGTATACATCGAATAAGGTCGTCATAAATCATCAAAAGTAATTCTTGTTACTATTATGAGTACACAATTCAACCATAGCTAAATTAAGATGATAAAGTACCTACTTGTTAGATCGGAACTTAGTGCTTCCAGTATTCCTATACCACACAACAACGAAGGAAAATATCAATTTCAGAACTAACAACTATACCAACAAGGCTATATATACTTGATATTTGTTTTACAATCCACTTACCGAAGTTGCAATGAAGCTTCTGTTCAGAAGAGTCGAAATAGCAATCTCCACGTTCAAGAGTACAACCCTTCTGACAGACGAGATTTATCCATGAAATCTCAAATCCAAAGGCGAGAGTGCCCTGTGCATGGCAGTGTAGGAATGGTTATCCAAAGTCCGGAAAGAAGTGGGAGCAACAAGCTTTACCTCACACCCAACTTCTAACTCCTCAGCTTTTAGGTCACCAACTATAGCATATGCATAGTCCTCGGAATCCCACTTCACGCACTCACCTGTATCCACATACTTCCTACTCTCTCTCCCTGAATGCTTACAGTTCACAAACACTATATGCTCGAATGTGAGAGATTCCCAATTTTCAACGGCTTTTAGACCGGCTTGGTATGGATCCGTGTAATAAGCGTATGTATCGGAGAAATTGGAGCGAGAGAGTGAATGGAGAGGAAGAGAGGAACAATTATGGGGCTGAAGTGAAGGATCAACAACTCTCACTGTGTAGTTGTTGTAGTTGATTGCCTCAACATGATATTGCGCAGAGTAGAGATACAACACGGTAACATTATTCTGACAATCAAGCTCATACCTTTTCTCACCACACTTTTCTGGGTCGCCTTTCAATCGAAATGGATTATGGATGTCGGTGATTTTGCCACAGGAAGAAGGGGGACAACCACCATGAACTTTGTGGAGTAGAAGTAGCAGTACCACCAATAATTCTCTCTCTCTCCCCATCGTTCTCCCCATCGTGTCCAAACTGTTTGTCATTTAATTGAAGTGCAAATAAGTCCAAAATTCTACGAAGACTTATAATACTTAAAACGTAGACTTTGAGTGAGAAACCGCGTTTTTATGTGGTTTCCCCAACTCATTTTTCTGAGAAACCTTCCGCAACTCATTTAATAAATACAAAATATTAAATATTCGTGAAGTACATGAATTTTGATTTAGGTGTTTATTCGTAATTA
>Ga0209700_109806_pt1 | contig 10654 bp, 9 predicted proteins | sample SiratroredBW_FD_187528 | JGI IMG/M metagenome (GOLD analysis project Ga0209700, IMG submission 187528) | Root nodule microbial communities of legume samples collected from California, USA - Siratro red BW (SPAdes) (version 2) | ecosystem: Host-associated > Plants > Roots > Nodule | place: USA...
TTTTTTTTTCATACAAGGACGGTGACAAAAGTTTATCCATTTCAGACATTTTCTGTTTGACATATAGGAACAGCTATGATCAGCGTACGACTGTGAAATAGTTGTTTTTAGTTTTTTTTTTATTTGTTGAACGCGGAAAAGTTGAAAAGTTACCGCAAGTTGCAGCTGCAAGATCCCTAACAACTCGGCCTTCATCTAATCAGTGCCTCGTCAAGGATGAGTCAGCTTAATCTAGAAAAAAAGCTAGATATATTTTTAATATGTTAAATAATATAGTGGATTGATTCGAGAAAACTCTTTAGGTAGAAATTAAAAAGTAAATATTAAAAATAAGTACTGAAAATCATATAAGTAACTAAACTTTATAATTCTTTTTCAAATGTGATTAAGTTAAATTTTTTATTCTCCATAAATTTAATTTTTTTATAACTTCTATCACCTTAATTATGATTAGTGAAAAAATATTTAATGTCTTTATATTTTTTTTCAAAAATAAAATTAATAAGGATAATTATTGAAAGATTCAATGATTTACTGTGCGTGTAATTATTTTTAATATTTGTATTTTTAATTTTAAATATAATTAAATATATTATAAAATATGAATTTTGAATACGAATTGACAGACTAAAGGATAGATAGTTAAAGCCGCTGCATCATGAGATAGGGAAATTACTTCATACCATAGGAAGGTATTTTCACGGGGCTATTGTGGCATAAGATTTTTTTTATATCCGAAATTGTGATTTTTATTATTTTTATAAATAATAAAATTTATTATTTGAATATATTTATAAAAATATTTATATGCATTTATCCTCATTGAATGTTAAAATTGAATCAAGATCTATCTTCTTTTTATTATAGATAAAATTAATCATCAGAAAAAGAGTTCAGCCAAAAATTAAAATACATTATGGGAAAATAAAACTTCCATAAAAAGGAAGCTAATTTCTAATAAAAAAGGGATTTTCTATATTTGTATCTATCTCTCTTAGAGATTATTCATTATCAACTAAAATTAGTTGGTAATGTTATTAATAATAGATAACTACTGAACTTAATATAGATTGAAACATTATTTTGTGTTTATATTAATCTTTATATTTCAATTCTCCATATTCTAAATAATATTATTTCTACTCAGAAAAATAATATAATAATCTTGTTATTGTTTTTATATTTGTTTTGAAAGTTCTTATATCTTTTATTGACATGAGAGTTAAACAATTTTTTACGGGTACACTTTCATTCTCTTATTAAATGTTATTTTCTAGAGTTCATTATTATCTGGACATAAGGGTTTCTCTTTTTTATTAACTATTTATCTGGAGATGCATCACATATAATTAAGACTATTTGATGTGCATTATTTTCTATAAGATCCATGGAGACCATAATGCATAACCATGGTAATTAAAATCAAGAAATTTTATAATTTTATAAATTTTGTTTCATTTAAATTTTACACAAGCTCGTTGTACAACAAGATTGTACAGTCAAATAAAATCCTAAAAACTTTATTTGTGGTATATCAAACTGTTCACCTTCTTGTCCAGTCAAAATTAGTGTAATTAAATTCTGACATGGTGATATTATCTAACAGCATCCATTAAAATTAATGCATTAATGCAATTAAAATTAAAAAAAAAAATTCTCTTCACCTTTACTCCTCATTAGCTTCTTCACCTTTACTCCTCATTAGCTTCACCCCTTTCAAATAAAGAGTCTCATTTCATTTCAAATAAAGAGTCTCATCTCATTTCAAATGTCTTTTGCAGGTTCACTTCTTTCAAATTCAATTAAAATAAAACTAAATTAATTTAATTAAGACAAATGAAGAGTCTCTAGAGTTTACTCCTTTCTATTGCTTGACTGGGTTTTATTTGAAATCCAATTAAAATAAATAAATTAATTTAATTAAGGCAAATGAAGAGTCTCTGTTCACTCTTTCTTGTTGATTGGGTTTCATTTCAATTTTAATTAAAATAAAACTAAATTAATTTAATTAAGGCATTTCAACCATCTCTTAATTTTAAAACCTCACACATCCAAAGTAGTCATTATATCATACACTAACAAGATTTTCTGGACTTCTCCTTATTAGCCAGAAAAAAAAAATCACACTCTACAACTCAAGCACTTGGGCAATATAGATTTAAATGATATTCTTAATTCAAATGGAGATGATGAACACTTGGTTGAAGGTTAAGTCCAAGGTGGTGTGAAAGATGATGATGTTCTTGTCATCCCAACTTTTGAGGAGAAAAATTTTCTTATTGATGTGCTTCATGAAGGAAATAAAACTAATGAATTTATATTAAGTAATGTGAGTGATTTATATTAGATGAACTTAAGTTTTATTAAGTATTGTCAAAGTAGTTGATTTTGTAGACTTAACTTTGATGAAGTATTAACAAATGAATTGATTAGTTATGTGTATATTTGGTTTGTGTTTATAGGGTTGGTAACTATAATTTGGATCTCATTTGGGCACTAAATGTTTTTACATAGATTTTACATGTTATTACTCCTTCATAATATATCCAACACATTAATTAATCTTTTTAATTACTTAATTATTTTTTATGTAATACATTAAGTAAAATAGAAAAAATATGACTATATAAACTTAAATAGTTTTGTATCAAGATTGAATCATCCCTCAAATACATTTTTCAATTTTTCTTATTTATTTATTTTTTAACAAAAATATTATATATATATATATATATATATATTTAAAAAAAAGTAAAACAAAATTTACGATTCGTGTTACAATTTCATGATTTACGATCTTATAAACTCTCCAGGAATCAAAATCTCAATTTTAATTTTTTTGCATATAACCATATCTTTAATGTAGTCTTTTTGCAATAGCACATCTTCCAATGTGAATGTATTCACAAGCATGTGATCAAACCTCTCAAGCAATTTTTTACAAGAGTACATCTTTTACACATACATGCACACAACCATAACTTTGTGGTTTAAATTTGATGAAATTTTTTACAATAGCACATCTCTCGTACCTATATGGATGTAACTATAGTCTTGTATTCAAACCTTTGATACGATTTTTTACAAGACCATGTCCTCCCACACCCATGTGGGTAAAGTAATAAGCATGTGGCTAAACTTTATTGGAGTTTTCCAATAACACATATTTCACACATACGTGAACCCGACTATAGTCCTGGAGTTAAATCTGTGGTGTTTCAGTGTTTCTCACACTTATGTTAATGAAGTCACAACTTTGTAGATAAACCTTTATCATTACAAGAACATGTCTCTCACACTCATGTGAAATAAGTCACAGACATGTGGCTGAACATCATTTTCTATAAGAATGCATTCTGGCACATATGTACATGCCATTAAAGCCTTGTGATAAAATCTTTAGTGTAATTTTTTATAGGAGTAACTCTCTTATATCCAAGGACATGCATCTACCAAGGACATGCATCTACAGAGCTTAAGGCCTAAACAGTTACGATAATCGTTTTAGACTTCAAGATTTAATAAAAATTTAATACTCATATATTATTATAAAATAAAATAAAATATTTAATTTTAAAATTATATTAAAAAAATTTAATTAAAAATTTAAAATATCTTGACTAATTTTAAATTTATATTGATATTATAAATATTTTTTTAATTATTTTAAATTTATATTAATATTATAAATATTATTTAATAAATAATATTATTGAAACATTGTGATTCTGTATATAGCCATCTTAGTATACAAATTCTATATCCTTTAAATTGCCTTCACCATCAAGCTTAAACGTCAATAATCCATCTTCAGTGTTGTAGGAGAACTCCTGCTCCTTCATGTCCACTACACAACGCTTTGGTCTAACGTTGGAGTAGGCTCCAAAACGGCCACAACCCCTGCCTTTGACTTTTATTATGCACTGTGCAACATCCATGTTGCAGTCCAAGGCTTCTACTGCTCCTCCCGAATTGTACATGTCAAGCAATCCTATTGGTGCAAAGTGCACATCACGACCAAACACCTGTTTAGACACATGAACACTCTTGCCCGTTAGAGACTTGGTAAAGATGCTTTTTCACAAAATGTACATTGCAAAGTAGGCCTATTGAGTACTGACCCTTATTGGAGATACTGTATATATTTCACATTCGAGTGTCTCCAAGGACACTTCAAGTTTTCCTCTGAGAGGAACCATGGAAAGCAAGCCTGCAGTATTGTACACTAGTTAGTTTTGGCCTTTCTAGAGGAACGGATGTGTTTTAGGTTCTAAAATGAAGTGAAATGTGATTAGTTGATGCAGGAGTTTTCACCTGCATTGAAGGCATATACTATGCAACTTCCGTTCCAATTTTCTCCTGCAACTTCTTCAAGAAATTCAACATCAAGCGGTCTCACTTTCCCTGAAATGGTTATGCTCAAAGGTACGGATTCCAACGATTTCAGTTGCCAGCTTCCTGCTCCTTGGCAATTGAAGATGCCTACCACCCCGGTCAGTGCATTCAAATTCCAAATTTTCAGCAAACTGCAAAATAGTCAGTACTGTATTCACTGTTCGGTAAAGAATGAAACCGAAGCAGAAAATTCTGGCCATTCTTAGAGATAGATTGTAACATGTTACATACCTTTTACCATCCATCACGGGGTCTTCAAATAAACAATCTCGAGTAGGGCGACCAGCAAATCTTGCTCTCAAGACTGATCCATTAGGTAGCACTAGCTTCTTGAGGATTTTAAAATCATGATTGCCAGGCTTGTCACTGTAATGTATCAAATCAGGTAAATAATTTTTTTTTCAAACTTTCATATGATTAAGAAATTGTTTTCAAAAGGGGACCAACACTTCAATCTGATTTGGTGCCTTACCTTACATATACTGCACAACCACCAATTGCTCTTGCTGCAGCATGGAACTCCGCTGTCTCGTGCTTGCTCTGAAATAGAATCATTAATTAATCATATCAAGCGACTCATTAGTACTTTCATAAATGAAATATTTGGGCAAGAAATGAGACAGGAATAATACATCGAACATGTCCCAGTCTGGCACAAATATCTCTCCCAGAAGAAGGCTGTTAAATGCGACAGAGGCAACATGTAAGGTTTGAAATGTTGGTTCTCTTGGCATGAAATCCTCAGATGCTCTTGCTGTTGCACTCTTCTTTTAACTGAAAATTAAGAACGTAAAATAAACTAGTCAGAAAAGGGATTCAAACAAGATTTTGGATTGTACTTGCCTCTATTTAGATAGACAGCAAACCTGTAAATTGAATCAGAGTTGTGAGACATGCAGCAAATGAGGTTATTGTCCTTAAAGTTCCTTGTTACAGATTGCTCTAATGCTTCTTGATACCGTTTGGTCAATGAAACACGACCACCGTACCCAGAACCCAACGTTTCTATCAAATTTTGGACATCTACTTTGACTCCATCCACACCACAGCTGGCAAGGTAACTGTGATAGTCATTGTAAAAGTCATATATCTTTTCTGGGTCAATGATCCCCACTCCATATTTTTCAAGGCTGTCTATGGCTATACATCTATGGTTCCATGTGGCACCAGGTGACTGAATTGGATATGCAAGCTTTGGATTATATTTCTTCATTGTATCTGACGATGGGAGTACACCTCCCCAATAACCAGCTAAAGCGTGCCACATGTAAACGTATCTAAAGAGTTCACCATTATATTCATGGTCAGTTCTTAAGTTTCAATGTGGTAATGGCATGGTAGCTTTATGGGATTAGACAACTTACTTTACATTCATATTATGTTTGATAGAGTCAACAAAATTGTGGAGATTGCTGCAAGAATTGTCAGAGCCTGCATTGATGAACTTTTTGTTTTCTTTGATGTCTGCTAGTCTGGTTGCAAACCTAACAGTTCAAAAAGATGTGAGCAGATGACTAAAAAAATGGAGGAAAAAATATGTGGCCTCGACTGAAAAGTGACTTACCGGGTTCCCCCGATCACTGGTTCACCTTCTTTGTGAAAGGTATTGAGGATCTCTTGCCATCCATCATCAATGATGATAAACTTTGGCGAACAACCTCCATTTGAGAAACTGTTTGATAAAAGACAAAATCGTTATTGTCATGGATATCTACAAAAGTTGCCGGCCATTTATCAAAAGATGTACTTAGTTAAAATAGTAGTATGTATGTGTAGTATACCTTTCAAGGCCCTCTTTTATTCCTTGCGGACTCACTTCAGTGTAAAAAGCATCCCAAGTGCACCATCCAAACCAGTCAAGATGTGCAGGGATCCTCTTGTTTTCAAGATGACAGAAAGTCCCTTTGTGTTTCTCCAGTATCCTATGTCATTGTAAATTGAAAATTAACATTTCCTGACTTCTAAGCGAATAAGTAGTTAGAGACTAAGGACATTATATAACGAGAAGCATACTTGATTGAATCCCTGATTAACTCAAATGGATTGTCCCCTGAATTTACAAATACTGCTTCCAGTGATCGGGAAGTTTGAACATGGGCATCTCCTGCAGCATCAAAAATCTAAAGTCATACTCATATTACTATCAAATAGCTGAGCTGAGGACGATATTAACGGGAAGGAAATGAAATAGTGAAAACTGAAGTAGCAACCGCTTTCAATGCAAAACTGAAGCTGATTTGATTGAGTTCCTTGTAAAGTTGCGCGAAACTGTCCATCCAAAACAGGCAAGAAGAGAAAGTAGCATGTGTTATCTGTTTCTGGCTCTTCAGAATCAGAAGAAAGCTCATCCTCAAGTGCAGATTCTTCTTTTGCTTCCAGGAGCAGCAATTGTGTTTCCATTGGAACATCACTGGCAGATCTCCCAACACGTGGTATTATCCACCAGATTTTGACTCTGAACAAAGATAGAAACTTATATCCCCTGCATTATTTTGTTTTGCTTTCCACAATAAGTTCAGTGAACAACTCTCAAGAGTTTGGTGCAGATTTTTCATGTAGCTAGATATAAAGTAAACTAATAATAGACACAACCAGAATTAATTAATATACAATCATAATCTATCAACAAACAATCAGAACAAATATTTTCTGAATTACCAAAAAGAAAAGAAAAGCCAATAAATTTAATACAATAACATAATTTTAAAAATTTTAAACACTAATGTTATATGCTCCTCCCCTCTGATAACACTTAACATAACAAGGTGTATAACACGTGAACATGATCATAGAAGTTTGATACGAATGTAGAAGCTGCTGCTGAACTTGAGAGAGCCAAGCAAAGAAAAAGGCGAATAGTATGAGAGACTCACTGAAGAATTCCAAGATCGAAAACATGACGAGAACTTGAAACGGTTGAAGTGGCTCCCAAGAACGCGGACTCGGTTCCAACCGGAGAAACAAGAACGTTTCCGGGGACATGGGACAAAACCTTCTTGCCCCTCACCGTAAGACATCCGTCCTTCACCGTTGGCGCAGCCCTGACATTCATATTGACACACAAAGGTTAAAGAGTAGTGATAAGAACATAACGAAGAAGTTTGAGAGTGCGTGATAGAATGAGTTGAATGAATGAGGATGGAATTTGGAGTAGCAAGGTCTGCAACAATTTATAGTAACAAGTTTTGTTCTTTTCTAACTATTCATTCAGAGATGCATCACATGTCATTAATACCATTTGATGTCCACTATTTTATATGAGATCCAACACATTCATGTGACCATATTTCTAATGTAGTTTTTTTTGCAAGAGCACATCTTTCACATTCATGTGAATGTATCCACCAGCATGTGATCAAATCTTTGAAGCAATTTCTTTTACAAGAGTGCATCCTTGACACATACATGGATGCAAAAGTTGAAATCTGATGAAATTTTTTACAAGAACACATCTCCTACACTTATATGGACGCAACTATAGTTTTGCGTTCGAACCTTTGAATGTTTTACAAGAGCATGTCTTTCCCACTCCCATGTGGGTAACGTCAGAGGCCTGGCTAAGCCTTTTGGTGGAGTTTTCCTCTTATGATTGAATCCCTCATGCAATATTTTATATCAAAAATCATGAAAGATTGTTACTTTATCAAAAGATGTAAATGAATGCACTCAATTTGTACTAAAGTTGTACCCTTATTTAGATGAAGGGTTTAATTGTTATGAGTTGCTCTAAGTTGTCTAAAAACTTGTAAAAAAAATATATCAACACTTAATCCTTTTTAAGTTGTATTAAAAGTTGTACAATAATTTACATTAAGAGTTTATTCATAAAAGTTTTGCACAGATCTTACAAGAGTTTAACAGCTCACTATTAAAAGTTGTAAACCAAAATTATATTAAGAGTTTAATTGCCTTTTAAGTTATACAAAATATATATACATAGAGAGAGTTTATAAGTTCTAAGTTATTTCTTAGACTAAAAGTTATAATAATTTATATCAACAATTTAATTACTCTAAGTTGTAATAAAATTTGTACTTAAGAGTTGTGCAATGATTTATATTAAAATTTTAAGTGTTCTTTGTTATACTAAAAATTATAGAACAATCTAAATTAAGAATGTAATAGTTCTAGGTTCTACTGACTATTTTACAACAATCTAAAGTTATATAACAATTTATATAAGAATTTAATTACTTTAAATTGTACTAAAAGCTATATATATTATATATATGCAAAATTTTAATGCCTAACTCCAGATTAGTACTACCTGATATTCACAGAATTGCATTAGAAGTTTAATAAGTCTAAAAAACTATTCATATTAAGAATTTAATAAAGTTTAACTTCTACAAGTTATACTTAAAACTTATAATGTTTTATATTAATATTAAATTATTATAATTTAATTATGACTCAGGTGATTGATAAAATGACTTTAATATATGATGTGATGATTATTAGATTATAAATGTATTAAATTCATGAGAATTATACTAGAGATATTAAAATTAATTCTCTCTCTTCTCATCACTCTATTAAGAACATAATAAATTTTAAATAGTTGAAGAGATATCATAAAAGATAATTGATAAAAAAAAAGAAAAGCTTTAAGAAGAAACATCTTATAGAAAATTCTTTATCATCACGATAGACATAAAATAAAATAAAAAAAAAGTAAAAGAACAGAAAACCATTTTATTGATTATAAGGAATATTCTTCGATCATTCTATAAAAATGAAAGATAGAGAAGAGAAATACATCATAGTGAGAAATACATTATCTAAAATCTCATAATATAGTTTTCTTGTATGTCCAACCCTAAAAAATTACATATAGTAGTAATTTATCTTACAATTGGTATTAGAGGCAGGTTAAAATATTTGAACATAAATTTTTCATTTACAAAAAGTTTGAATACGAAAAAAAATATCTCAATAGAAAAAATAGAGAAAGTAGAAAATAAATTTGAACAAGCATAGAGTAATTGTCCAAATAATAGTCATATGTAATATTTGGAGAAAACAGGTAGAAACATTGAATTTGCCTACAAAGTTACACAGGTGAAAGTCATATGTAATAGTGTTGGGAGAAAACCTGTAGAAACTTGGGATAAAATATTTAGAGAAAAATATAAAATAGTTTGTGTGCCTGTGATAGGAACTTGTAATCATATAGACTTGTTTTAATGATATGATAGTTAATGTCATTTTGCTCGCCAATGACATCATAGGAAAAAAAAACATGAGTATATCTTCTAAATTGATGATAACATAAAGAAGTTTTATTATTACAAAAGTTTTCATCCTATTCAGAATTTAGATAGTGAGATGTTTATGCATGTTATAATTTGGATGAGATATTTCTTATTTGTGTTTTCTCATTGTATATTTAATTGTGTTTACATAGATAAAAATTAGCTCAAATCTAAATACGAGTAAATGATTAAAAAGAATTTTCATTCTAAAGCCTCGTATGTCACAAATGTTCATACAAATATAAAAAAAATTAAAAAAGAATAACTTGGATATTTGATGACAAATGGAATTCTTTGTTATCTAAGTAGAATTATGTTATCTACCGTGCAAAGTATTCACAAGTCTAACAAAATCAGATATCTAAAATAGTGTCTAAGAAATATTAAAATAATACTTTCACTAAAAAAACTCAAATTATTTACGGAAATTACATATAGATGAAAATCCGTATGTAAAATTTGTATTATGTACGGAATTTTATCTACGGATTTATATTCATATGTAAAATCAGCATTACATACAAAATTATCTAAAGATTCAAATCCTTATATAAAATCAACATTACATACGAAATTTTAGATACGGATTTAATTTGTATGTAAATCCATATGTAATATAATATATATTAAAAATCAACATTACATACAGAATTACATACAGAATTTTTGTCCAAGTTATTATATATGGATTTAATCCGTACTTCATATATAATATAATCTATATTAAAAATCAATATTATACGAAATTATACATGATTTTGTATTCAGAATTATTACATAAAAATTAAATTTGTATATAAATTCATATACAAATATTTATATTATTATTTTTAATATATTATTATTATAATATTATTATTATTATTAACATTAATAATAATATTATTAATATTATTGATATTATTATTAATGTTATTATTGTTGTCATAAATATTAATTATATTAATTATTATTGTCATAATAATAATAATAATAATAATAATAATAATTATTATTATTATTAT
>Ga0209700_109807_pt1 | contig 10650 bp, 7 predicted proteins | sample SiratroredBW_FD_187528 | JGI IMG/M metagenome (GOLD analysis project Ga0209700, IMG submission 187528) | Root nodule microbial communities of legume samples collected from California, USA - Siratro red BW (SPAdes) (version 2) | ecosystem: Host-associated > Plants > Roots > Nodule | place: USA...
AAAAAAAAAAACCATAGCAAGTTTTATAGCAACATTTTTAACTGTGTTTGGAAAACCTTAATATCTAAACAAAATTTATTTGCTGAGACATGTTGTTTAATTTGTGAATAACAGAAGACATATCGACAACATCATATTTTAATAAACTATAATCTCAACCAAATTAAATCCTAATAAAATTGAATTTGATAAAAAAAAAGTACAAGTATTAATAATCTTTTCTTCTCTACTAAAATGATTAAATGCTGCTATAATAAGTATGAGTAGTCCGTCGACAAGTATATAATGAGTTGATATTTGACTATGTTTGTGATATGGTAATAATCGAATCTATGACATTAAAGACGATCATATAAGTGAATTAAAGATAAAGATTGTGAAATCAAATGGAAAATTACTAAGACTTTAAGCATTTGAAATTGACATGTTATAAGATTATATATTTGAAAAGCATAAAAAAGTTGGAATAATACTTTCTGGCTTTTGTATATTATCAGTTTAGGAATATATATATGTGTGTTTATTTTTTAAAATACAAGTCGAGGTTATTTGAGATTTTTAAGATTTGGAAAATTGTGGCTAAATTTAAATATGATTAAGGATAAAAAAAAAAAAAAAAAAAAAAAAAAAAAAAAAAAAAAAAAAAAAAAAACTCACAACATATTTAAGAATAGTTATGCTATGAGCAATGATGAAAATGGAGTGCAGTGTATCAGATACTCTTTAAACATAATGACCTAGTTGAATGAATGAATATAAGAGTTAAAAGCATGTGTGTATAGTTAGGCCTGAAAATTAATTTTGAGCAAAAAGTCAACAACTTACTTGATCAATTGTGATTCATCAATATTAGTGGAACAAAGAGTACCATAAAGATGTTGAGTGAAAAAGAGTAAAACTTCTACATCTTAAAGTTTTTGACTATGTAGCCTTTGTGCATATTGGTGATCAAGATATTAATAAACTTATCCTAAATGAAAGAAGTGAACCTTATCAACAAGGTATCAAGAATTTATTTATTTATTTCTTTTATAATTGTTGGATTTCTATGTTAATGGCATTATATGAAGTAAAAAAAAATTCAGTGGTTATTGGTTGAAGATTTTTAAATGAAATACTTTAGATTGGTCTGAGTGTATTTAGTGTAAATGTGTAACAGCTATGTGATTCAGTAGTAAGAATTAATTTTGTGATATTTTGGAGAATAGCTGTTTTTTTTATAAAATTATCAAATTAATTATTCTAAAAAAGAATATAATTACCCACTACAACTCTTATACTATCACTCAAAAGCTTTCGCTAATTATAAGACCGGTTAGCCCAAATGATTGTGGAGTATTCATTTAGTTCTGACTATTTTTAAATTCTTATTACTTTTGGATATATTTTCAGTCTCGGAAAGAATTTTTATAAGTATTCCGACATTCAAGTCAGTTAACAATCTAAGTATTAGAAGGTAAATATGATCAGAATAATAATATTTTATGTCTTGAGATCATATTCTTATTTATAGATTTTCAAATGAGCCTTAGGTGCTTGAGTCAGAGACTAATTTATTAAGGACCCTCACCTTACTTTTTTGCATGTTCTGGGTGATAACACATTTTTTGTTAGTGATACGTCAAAAAGAAAATCATGATGAAGATACAAAGATCTGGTTGGCCTGTAAAGAAATATAACAATCGATCAAAAATATTTTAAGATCCAAAAATATAGTTTGGATAGATTCATCTAGTGAACCCTATAGTTAGCATGAACCAAACATTCTGAAGCCTGTTTATTTTAAAAATGATCCTTAGAACTTAAAACTAAAGTTTATGTTCTTGAAACGAATATTAGGAAATATATCATGTTTATAAGTCAGACTTCTTTCTAATGCTTAAGATATGGTACATTTGACAAATTGCAATGAAACATTGTGAAATATGATTGTTACAGGCAAAAAAACCAAGTTCATGCATTTTATTCTCAAAAAATATAGTATTGCTGCCATTTAAGGAAATTTAGGTGTAAAATGTAAATTTGGATTTTCAAGTTTTCAGCATGTATAAATAAAAAAAAAAAAAAAAAAAAAAAAAAAAAAAAAAAAAAAAAAAAAAAAACCTCATGGTTGAAAAAGTTATCTTTAAAAAGCACAAATTAATTGAGATAAAAGTTGGAAGTAAATAAAAATATTTTCTTCACAACTTTATATATTTTTTTATTTTTATGTTTTTTCATTATGGAGTTGAAGATTATTTGGAGAAGAGAATTTATCAAATATAGAAATAAATTAAATAATTTTATTAATTATAAGTTATAGTTTGGTTTAATTATAAAAGTATACTGGGTAATATTAAATATTATGTTTTCAATTGCACAATTATATTTTTAAATATACATTATGCTAGTTCTACATTTATTTTATATTTTTAAATATTATAAGTTTTATTTATATCATCGTTGATTATAATAATTTATAAATATTAATTTAATTGTTTTTAAGAAATTTATTTATCTATTTCATTATTTCATAAAAATTAAATAAATAATTTTAAATAATTTATATGACTTATTATATTTGTATATAATAATACTACTGTCCAAAATAAATTAACGAGTAATTGATCTAACTCGTTGTTATGTCTTATATCTCTTTTTCACTCTCTCAAAATTTCTTTCTTCTTTTTAACTATTTTACCTCTATGTTATACCTATTTTAAAATCTGATTGTACCTCATCATAACTGAGGAGCTACTCAACAATATCTTATTAAAATTTCAAAACAAAGTAAGTTTATATTTATTTTATAAATTTTTTTGTTTTTTTTTAAGTTTTTATCATCAATATTGCTAGAGAGACGTGAGAAAAGTATTTTTCTCAACTTAATTAAGATCATCCTGAAATTTAGTTGTATTTGGATAACCTTTTCTAAACGTTTAGAGACTTAGATTAGTCTCTTTGTATGGTTTTGAATGAATTGTTTTGGAGATCATCATATTAGCTAAGGAAAACTAGTTTTAATACTTTCAATATAATCTTAGATTAAAAGACATGATTGTGAATAGAATTGATACTAAGTTTCAATTTTTATTACAGAGATTTTTTTTGATGAAATTGGTTGATTTTATATTTAGTATAAACTCTGATATTGATAGCATGATAGACAATAATTATTTTTGAATGTTGAGAATTGTGAATTGTTGGATATATATATGGTTCTGCATGGTTGAATTGATATGATGATTGAATTATATGTTCATATGCAACTATTTTAGTTGAAATGAAACTAGTATACTGGAGATTTAAAAGAAAATAAAGGTACCGTGGTTACATATGCATCTATATTTTTCAATATGACTTAATTGATATGATGTGTGATGATTGTATTATATGTTCATACGTAACCATTTGGGTTGAAGTAGAACTAGTATACTGCAGATTGAAAGAAAATCAAAATACCATGATTACATATATGTATATATGCCTAAATATGGTTGAAATGAGATGATATATGTTATATGATTGAATAATGAGTTCATTTGTTATCATTTGGTTATGAACCTAGAGTATTGGTTTTGAAATGAAATTAAGGTACCAAGGTTGCAAACAAATTTAGGCAAAATCAATAAGTTTGAAATAAAGTATAAAGGATTAAGATTATAAGATAGAGTTAATAGTATTCTATATAATGATTTATAGTTAATTTCTTAATCTTTATAATAAGACATTAATTGTTACTTCATTTACTTTTTTTTATTCATTTTAATACATTAAAATATTATTTCACTAACTTACTCTTATTTATCTTGGATGTATTTTTTCTAGAAGTGTGTAGCTACCGTGAGAGAAAGAGAAAACATATAGTGTTAGAAGCTTATACCCGTGAGAGAAAGAGAAAACATAAAGTTTCTCTTGAACCTTGTACTCATCACAAAAAGAGAGAGAAAACACAATGTTCATTTGAAGGCATGAGTTGTGAAAGAAAATGATTTAAGGTTCTATAAACCCATTGAGTTCAAGATGAAGAAGATGAAGATTCTAGTGCAGCCAGAGAAAGCAATTGGAGAAAGAAGAAGAAGAAATCAGCGTGAGAAGAGAGGTAAGCAAACACTAAAACTTTTATTTCTAATAGTTATGATTCACAAAATGACAAAACTTCTTTTTAGATTTTCTATTCACAGAATATCTTAATGTTTTTGAATTGTAATGATGAGTAATATGTACTTGAGCATATAGTAGGACGTGCAGAATAATCTTGAAAATGATGCATTCACTCTTTGATCATAACTTTTAGTTTTTTTTTCCTTTTTGAGTTTTTGAGTCAGTGAGAAATCAATGCAATTTTGAAGTGTTATTATCTCCATATTCCTTGCTAGCTTAAGTTTTGAATGTTATGTAAAGTTTTGAACTCTCAAGTAAATGATGGCAAAAAGATAATATTTAATGAAAGATTTAAAAGTAGTTGATTTTGTAAAATTATTTTTTGATATTTTTGTTTAAGCGAAAAAATTTTGGTTCAAGTAAATTATATTAAAAAACAAAAAAAATTTACTTTAAAAATCTCATCCAAGCGAAATACAATTTGCTTGAATGAACTATTTAAAAAAAATAGAAATCTTTTGGTTTCAAGCGAAGGTCACTCTCATATAAATTAAAAATTCTCGCTCAAGTTAAAAAAATAATTTATTTTTCTTCTTTGTTTTTTGATTTTATTAATTGGTTTACAATTTGAAATTCAATTTATTTTATCTATAATATTTTATATTAAAATTGAATGAAAAATATTATGATTTTTTTTACTGTTACATAATGTATTAATAAATTTTTAAAAATATTATAAATGTGACTAAAATATAATTCACACTATTATAAATATTATTTAAAATATAACTTTAAAAAAATAAGCCATATTTGTAAAAATATTATTAAAAGTTGTCTAATATAACTACAATAATTTAAATATAAATATGATAATTAAAAAATATTATCTGAAAAAATAATAACTAAAGTATATTACTTAAAATTATGAATTAAAATGTTACCTAAATATCGATCAAATACTAATTATTGTATCAATTCAAAACATCAGTTTTGAAAAAACATGTGGTTTTAAAGAAAAAGTCATTGTTTTTGAACAAAGGCCATACACTGCTAAATAATAGTGTTCATACCATTAGCTGAAACTATGGTCAATGTTTTTTACTTTCCTCCTTTGATTTTAACTTTGAGGGATTGATATTAGGTTGGATTTGAATAGACTACGCACACCTTGGTGGGATAGTACATAAACCATTAATTACTTTGACATAAATTTTTTAACTCATGCACTTTTTCATCTTTCTTTTAATTAACTTGAACAAATGGACTTGTCTTCAATAATAAGTTTGGACTCAGATTTTCTTAAAATAGAATTAGACTCAACTTTTAAGAGACCAGCATGAACTCAACTTATTTTTAAATTTTATTCTATTTTTAATTTAACTTCATTTAAATCTTAAATAATATAATAATATATTCTTTTTAATAACTATTTTCAACCTAAATATGTTTAATATTTAATTTTAGCCAAATCTTAAATAAAACATATGAATAATGGTAATGATAATAATAATAACATTAAATATTCTATTAGTGTCATTTTTAAATTAGTTACTTCAAAATATATTTTGAAAAAAATAATAATTTGAAAATGGTTTTATAAATATGTGGTTAATTTAAAATAATTGATAGTATTTTTATTCAACCAGTAATTAAAAATATAACTGTTATTCTGATAATAATTTAAATCAATTATATTAACCGTAGTATAATATTATAATTGTAAATTAACGATGATAATAAAGATAATAATATATAAATCTTAATAATAACTATTATTATTACGATAAGATTATATTTTTCTTAACAATAAAGAGATTATAATTTTTTCTTGTAAATTTATACTTTTTAAAATGATCAAAGTCTAAATAGATTGCAATAAATATGACATAAGTTTAACACCATACATATTATACTAATAGTATTTTTTTTTTAATTGCGTAAAATGGGTATAAAACACCTTCAGATATAGATTGGAAAACAAAGACAAGATCCTTTCAAAAATAATTTCAAAATAATTTTAAAAGCTTTTCAAGATGAAGATTTAAAAATTAAATAAAATAAATCCTATTTACTTATTTTTAGATAAAATTTTTGAAAAAAATATATTAGAAGTGGAGATTTGGAACTTCTTGAAATATTTCAAACATATAAAGGGTATAGAAAGAAAATACGGGATGCAGGACAATTGCCCACTTAAAATTGAGATGAGCCCAATAACAACATGTAAGAAAAATACACTCTTTCCAGTTTAGACTTATCTGGGATCATGATATGGCTTGTTTTTGGAGACTATGTCTCTGCATCTCTGTATTTTCATGACATTTCTATAATTTCTTGCTATTTATGTAATTTAAAATATAAATAAACTAATAATATTGAGGAAGTAACAATCCATTATACAGGTAAAACCTAACAATACAAAACAAATTGATAAAATAAAATATCGTGAAAGAAGAACTAAAAAAAAAAAAAAAAAAAAAAAAAAAAAAAAAAAAAAAAAAAAAAAAAAAAAAAAAAAAAAAAAAAAAAAAAAAAAAAAAAAAAGAGTATAACATAAAATTTATTTTTTCCTTGTATACGGGATATTGAAAAGGTTTAAATTGTTTATACTTTAAATTTTGGATTTTAAAATCCAAAGACATGTTTTTAATTGTACAACTTAGATTTAGAAATATATTTTAAATTTTAAATTAATTTGAAATATATTTATAAATTGTGTAATATGAGAATTATATATATTCTATTATATAATTCAGAATACATTTTATACAATATATATATATATATATATATATATATATATATATTAAATTCAAAAATATATTTTAAATTTATATCTCAATATATATTATAAATTATAAAATTTCAAATATTTTTAAATTATACAATACAGACCTTGAATGATTTAAAATTTCTTATAAATAGAATGTCTCCTTCTTCAGACTTGTTTCTTTCACATTTTTTAAGGTGTGGCTCAACCATCTAGACTGTGAAAAATTATCCAGCAGCCTTGGTAAGAACTATGGTTGGTTAGTTGTCTGTGCTGATTCTGCAAAAAAAAATACAAAAGTTAAAATACACCCTTAAATATTGAATAAAGAGTATTCGACAATGTTTACTCAAGGTTATGAAACAGTAACAACTTCACGATGTTGTGCATCATGTTAATAATAATAATAAAAATAATATTTTTAAATAATAATAATTATAACATAATATAAAAACATAATAATAAGGAAAAATCCAACTTATTAATTTTGTCATTGTTATTTTTGTCGTGTAGTTTTTATAGTGTTTAGATATATCAGTTATTGATAGATAGATCACAATTTTTATTTGGATTGTTAATATTAGAAAATAAGGTTTGGTGATTGTTAAGTAGAATCATTTATGTAAAATAAAACAAGAAGATGATATTTAGGTGGTTAATATCCTTGTTGAAAATAAAGTCTATATTTTTAGGTTAGCTTGAGACTTTCATTTGACTTGGTTTCTTTGATGAGAGCTTGATTTTTAAAGTTTAATTATAAGAATATATAAAATTTTATTTATTTGGCTTGACACTATCTTAATCCATACTTACTTTTTGAATTGAATTATGGATAACGATCATCAAATAAAATTTTTGGAATGACTTTGGTGTTTTAAACTTGTTTTTCTCATCTTATTGGCAGTCCTCTAAAGATAATTAATCTTTTTGTTATAATTTTTTTGGCGTTAAATGACATTTCTTAGTTTATTCATCATTTTTTTTCACCATATTCCTAGTTTGGATGGTATGAAACATCTTTCTCTTTTAGAATTACCTACCATTCTTAATTTATCTTTAGATGATTTGGTCATCTTAGCCAGAAGATTTTCAAGAACTTTTTTTGACCTCCTATAATCCTTTAGAAGTCTTTTCATAATAAATTTTCTATAGACAAATAGATGAAATTAAAAGGTTTTTCTTTGTCATCTATGTGTTCTATCCGTGTAGTCGACAGGAGGAGGAGAGAGATTTTCATATATTTTTTGAATGTGATGTTGCTATCTGAATTTGGTCTTGTTTGTAGCAGGTGTTCTCGTATATGTATTTCTTTTTATCTAATGACTTAATTCAATTTCTTAAAATTGGAAGCAGTCCCTTTGGTTAAGGATAGGGAATCATTGTAGCTATTGAGATATCATGTAACAAAGGATATAGAAGTATGTGCCAGGAATGTGATTCTGTTTTGTTGGGTAGGTTTTCTCTTCTTTTTCGATTATTTTAGAGGAAGATGGAGAAAATGCATGTAACTTTGTATTTCTAAGGTGATCATAACTTCTCACGTCTTTTGGGAGGTTAAATGTACGTTGACATTGCTAATTTTGGGATTGACAACAAAATTGATTTCAAATGTTTTGTGTATCTTCCTACTTTTATTAGTTTGAATTTTTCCTATTAGGTTTCAACTTCCTATGTCGTTATGTTTAGTTTTGTAGTAGGGAGTTTTCAATTTTTTACATGCATTTAGTTTGGTATGCATGCCCTTGCTTTGTTTTTCTTTCTATATTATCTTTCATATCATGACATATAATAGATAAACTCTAGAGTTTTAACTGAGCTAAAATGTTAAAGTTTATAGTGATACTTGACATAACTTTAAAAAATATAAGATGTTATAGTGATACCGTATTAATTTTGTCTATCTTCAAAGATTTGGAAGGATATGTGTTCTAAAATTAGACATAGTGTATACATCTTAAGAATGTGTTGGAGATATCATTAGTAGAAAAAACACTTCCTACATCAATTCTGGAGGACATATTACATCGGTTAGAACTGATGTAGATGCAGGTGATGTAGAAAGTTTGGACTTTCTCCGTCGATTTCAAAACCAATGTAGTATATTGATAAACTACATCAGTTGGTAAACCACCAACATTAAATACCCACCAAAAGTGGTCTCGTGAAGCTCATTTACATCAATTGGAAGCCACAATTAATGTAGTATCTCAATTGTTTTTAACATAGGGCCTATATTACATCGGTTAAATGTTCAACCGATGTAATAGAGAGATACTATCGGTTCTCGCAACAACCGATGTAGTATCACCTACACTGGGTTCAGTTTTTGGGCCACATACTACACCGATTTTGAACTTAATTAATGTAGTATGTGACATATTTCATCAGTTAAGGTGTTAACTAATGTAATATTTGCATTAAAGAAAAATTGTTAGTTGATAAATCTCTAATATATATAATGAAACACCACAAAAAATCTCATATTTTTGACAAGTATAAATATGTGAAATAGAAAAAAATAGCTCAAAAATACTAAAAAAGTTAAAAACAAATAGTAAATGATGAAATTTTGAAACAATTTTGGATCCGTAATCTCTTACGAGATTGCCTACTGAATTCCTTACCCCATTTTGAGCAATTTTCATTTTTGGAGCATCTCAATCTAAGCTCCCTATCGAAAGTTATGGTCATTTGAAGTTCTTTTGTCTTCAATTTTGACAACTCAAATTCTACGGTAAATTCATGCAATGTAAGAGCTCTATGATTAAAAATACATTAAAAGAAGTTGTTGTTAAACAAATTTGGGACAAAAATAAATTTTTAACTATTTTTAATGAATTTTACAAAAATGTTAACCTATTACAAAGAGAATCAACAAGGGGTGTAAATGTGGAACCAAACAATCATACTCACGCATCAAGTAAGGTTGCTGCTATAACATCCTTAACGATCTACAACGTCAACGTAAAAACAAGTTAAACAACACAAATCACACACGACGAAAATGTGAAACAAAGCAACGGAGAATGCAAGCAAAGAATTAGAAAGACTCAAGCGACACGAGAAAAAGACAAATAGCAAGAACAGTAAAAATACTAGGTTAAAAAACACATCTATTACATCGATTGTTTAAAGCAACTGATGTAATAAGTCTGCATAAAAAGGTAGACCATACAACGTCACTTTCTACATCGGTTAGAGCTTACAAGCAATGTAGAAAGTCACTTTATTACATCAATTGGAGTAGCAACCGATATAATAAGTGGCGTGCTTAATTGCGTTTTCAATTTTTTTTGTAAGACTTTTTTGGGTTATTTTCTATATTGGTTGTATGTAGTAACCAATGTAGAATGATCCCTATTACATTGACTATCCCTTAATTGATGTAATATATTCTCATTTATTTATAAAATTGGCACTCCATTTTTTATTTACAAATGTTATCTTTTAACTGAATTATATCCTGTTGTAAAATGGTATTTTTTTTTCTATTAATGTATGTTTCAAATTATTTCAACCCAATTTAATATTAAATTTTATTCCAAAATTTTTTGAATAATAAATTGTGCTTATTAGAAAAGTTAGTCCTCAAGGGTTATGTGTGTTTTACTCTTGTATTATATATCTTTTAAACATCCATAGTTTCTTTGGCTGTAGTTTTTTTTTTTTTAAGTACTCAAACTCATATTTAATCCCTTGCCTTATAAAATCATAATCATCAACCATAAAACAGAGTCCAGGATCACACATCAAAACAGTGCAAGACCAAACATCACCAGAAGGACATATATACACAC
>Ga0209700_109809_pt1 | contig 10645 bp, 7 predicted proteins | sample SiratroredBW_FD_187528 | JGI IMG/M metagenome (GOLD analysis project Ga0209700, IMG submission 187528) | Root nodule microbial communities of legume samples collected from California, USA - Siratro red BW (SPAdes) (version 2) | ecosystem: Host-associated > Plants > Roots > Nodule | place: USA...
TGCCAGCAAAATAAATCGATTTATTCGTGCCTGAAATCGATTTATTTCACCACTGCACCTTAAATCTTTTATCATTGAGATTCAGAAAAGGTTTTCTATTAACTAAACTGTTTTCAGTGTTTTAAATCAGAAAAATCTTTTAAAGTTCAATTCACCCCCCCTTTTGAACTCAGCCAAATATATTTTCAATAACAACATTGTTAGCACTAGTGGGCTGCTATGATGATTTGATGAAGGCAACCATGTGAAGAAGTTTAAGACCCTAAGAGCATATGTGGAATGCATGAAGACTTCATGAAGATTGAAGACTTGGTCTAGAACTTAGGAGTGTGTGTTGTGGGGGTAAGTTTGAAGGTCTAATCAGTGAAACATGCAATCTTAATCAATGATAAGCTCCACAAGTATTTTCTGAATTAACAAAAGTTTTGAAAAATCATTAAAATAAAAAATAGTGTTTTAAACAACTGTTTTAACTAACTGGAGAAAAACAGTCGACTATTTGGAAATTCAATTGACTGAATTTTTAAATGACAGTTATGTTTAGATACGAAAATCATTTTACACATTTTCTGAGCACGAAAATTTGAGATTTCAAAGAGAGCGTATGCGCCCGTGAGTCTTATGATCAAAGATCAATAGAAGTTTTTCATCAAGAACTGTTTTCTTGAACTGCTGCTGGAGCTATCATTTGACTGAGACAGTTCTTCGCTGATTTGATCAACAAGACTAAGCCTTCTATACCCTTTCTTGTTACTTTTGTATTCGTTTGTATAGAAGTGCTTATATTGCAGTAACTGTGTTCATCCTTCATCTGTATTGACATTTCTACTGCATTCTTGAATTACCTGGGTTGGTAATTCTGTTCTATACAGTGGGCTCTGTACAGGGTGAAACTTGCTGTAGGTTTCAGCAAGGGTCTTCGTGAAACACACAGTGGGTTTCTGTGTGGTTTCCTGTTCTGCTGTGGGATCAGCAGTGGTCTACTGCGAGTTGCAGTGAGACGTTTCTGAGTTATACAGTGGACTCTGTATAACGTTACTTGCTGTGGGTTTCAGCAAGGGTGTTCTTGAAACACACAATGAGTTTCTGTGTGGTTTCTTGTTCTGCTGTGAGTTCAGCAGTGGTCTACTGCGGGTTGCAGTGAGACGTTTCTGGGTTATACAGTGGGCTCTGTATAACGTTACTTGTTGTGGGTTTCAGCAAGGGAGTTCTTGAAGCACACAGTTGATTCTGTGGTGTTTCTTGTTCTGCTGTAGGTTCAGCAGGGGTTGGCTGCAGAGTGCAATGTCATCTTGCTGTAGGCAAGTGTTGTAAACTGGACCAGGTTGATCAGTTTAGTGAAATCCTTACTGCGTGTGAGGGATTGGACGTAGCCTGGTTGTTGGGTGAACCAGTATAAAAATCTACTGTGTCCTGATTTTCTCTTGCTCTTTCTCTTTACTGTTCTTGCTGATTTTCTTGAATTTTTCATAATTAAGTGAATATTGTTAATTGAATAACTTCATCATTTTCTGAAAGCATTTTCAGTAATAACCTAAAATCATTTATTCCATTTTAACACAGTCTAATCCAAACTGCTCTGAATTTGCTAATAACCAGTATATCAGTTTTTCTGCAAATCAGCAGTTTCGCAATTTCCTGGGTTTACGGTTTATCAGTTTGCTTTTCCATAAAACTAAATCTCTCACTGTTGTTGATGAAAGACTGTTTTCATACATTTAACAAAGTTTATATTGTTTAACAAAAATTTTTTTTTAATCAGTCAACTTTAATAAACTTGAAGTTGATCAGTTCTTCCTGTGTGATTAAGTTCTATTCTGTTTTTGTGCAGTTAACTAAATCGCTTCCTCACTTACATTCAAATTCTGATAAAATTGTTTGACTTGCTGCATTGTACTGTGACTAGATTATATTCTGTTTACTAGTTCATTCTACTGTCTTGCTTAGTAAAGTCAATAAAGATCCAGTTTATTAAACGAATTTGAATTTCTTAAAAGGTCAACTAATTTTTGGAAAAAGATTTTGAAATCTAATTCACCCCCCTTTTGTATTTCAGCCAAAACAGTTTCTTTCAAACATCATAAAACCAAATAAACAGAATTGATGTAATTTGATTTTTTCATAAAGACAAAATCACATAATTGATATTAGTTTCCTTCTAGAAGCCTTGTATGCATATCATCTAAAAAAATTTGAAGAATCTACAATGGTACTCCCAGTGCTCACACACAAAGTCAGGATAACATGAATAGAAATAGTAGCATAATAGGGAAGAAATAGATGAATAAGAGGAAATGAAATGAGGGATGTGACTGTAGAGGAAGGATATATCAATGTAGTGTGATAAACCTTCAAATCTACAAAAGTGTAAATTTTGTGTATAAAAAAAGTTTGAACGGGTAAGGAAAAATACAATAGAAAGATATTTGGCATTTGAGAGGCCAAAACTCTCCTCCAATTTCTCACTTCACCCTTTTTTGTTCTATCCCTAGCCTCCTATGCAAAGATCCAAACAATTCAATCATTACCTGTGTGATGATGAAGTTAAATTGCACTTTCTTCCTATTCTTCTTTTCTCTCGAATTCCTTGCAAGAGAATTTCACGTTGATCCTTAGTTCTTTTCTTCCTATCCTTTTTTTCTTTCATTCCTCTCTTTTTTCGTCCCTTTCTCTCTTCGTTTTTTCCAGTTCCCATCTCCATAGACACAGAGGTCTATATAAAATGAATTCCTTTCTCCCTTTTTTCTCCGTCTAATTGGTTATTTCTATATTATCTTTCAATCAATTTGAAAACTGAATGTTATATGGATGGAATGGATTCTGCTTTTTGTTTCCAAACAACTTAAATTCATTTCTAATTATTCCCAAAAACAGAAAGGTGGATTCAAATCAACTTATTTCAACATATTTTCTATAAATAAAGCGGTAAATTTAGGTCAATTTGTTTCCAATAAATTCTAAAAAGGAATAGTGAATTGTTTAAAAATAGAACAATGGATTATTTTTAAAACTACAAGAAAAAGGTTATTTAGAGATCAATTTTTAGTTACCAAATAAAATGATTACTAATTATGACCAAAATAGTCACCAAATTAGATTTTAGTTGCTAAATAACTACAAAATAGAAGTAATGATTGAATTTAGTGGCCAATTAAGTCAAATAATTGGTATCTAACATTAGCTACCAAGATTTTATGACCTATGTCATTAGATTCTAAATTAGTCTCTAACTTAATTAGTTACCAATTTAGAATCTAGTGGCATAGGTCACTAAAACTTTGGAAGCTAATGTTAGATACCAATTATTTGACTTAATTGGTCACTATATTCAATCATTACTTCTATTTTGTAGTTATTTAGCAACCAAAATTTAATCTGATGACTATTTTGGTCACAATTAGCAACCATTTTATTTGATAGCTAAATATTGGTCTTTGAATAACTTTTTTCTTGTAGTGTAAAATCAGGATGGAGAACTCAAATTAATTTATTTCCAAAACAAAACAGTTGATTATTTTCAGTTATTTTCAAAATAAATTTATTTCTAATTATTTTAATTTATTTCTAATTATTTTTGAGAATAGAACAATGAATTATTTTCAGTTAGTTTCAAAATCAAATGGTAAACTTAAATCCATTTGTTTCCAATTATTTTCAAAAAATAGAATAGTGAATTATTTCTAGCTAATTTCAAAATCAATTTATTCCAATTATTCCCAAAGGCAGAACAATAAATTATTTCTAGCTATTTTGAAAATCAGAACGGTAAACTCAAATCAATTTGTTTACCATTATTTCTAAAAATAGAACAATGAATTATCTTAAATAAAAAGTATGAAACTGGACAACACGGTTATGAATATGGATTAGTATGTGAGAGGGTTGGGTGAAAGGTAAAGGAGTGGTGTAACGAGAAGATATCATTTTTCTACGAAGCCTTGTCGGGTTGGACTTTAATAACAAAGAGCATCAAATTTTCTTTTTCAGTTCTTTTCTTGTTATATATATATATATATATAGTTTTTATTTATAAAAATGAAATGGAACAATTTTTTTAAAATAAAAATGATAAAGTCAATATATATATAAAATAAAACCTAAACCATATTTCTTTGCATGTTTTTATAAAAAATTATGTTTTTTAGATTTTTAAACAAAAGAATAATAAATTTTAAACTTAAATTAGTTAGGTGAATTTATTTATATATAAAAAATTTTAAAAAGTAATTTTATTTGTTCGGATAAAATTTGAAAATTATATAACATATAATATTTTTTAATTGTTTACTTATAATAATTGGCTTTATCATTTGAAAATATATTATGTCTTACCATTGAGAATTATATTATTTGTCATAAGAATTAATCTACTTTGACACCACATTAGCAAAATGATACCATCTCACTCCTTATTTTTATAATAAAATGTTATATTTTAATAAAAAAATATTATTTTTGGTGTCAAATGAAGGTAAATTCGTGTGTTCAGTGTCAATGTATCATCCCTTTTGTCATAAACTTAGGTGAAGTTGTTCGTTTGAAGACAACTTTATGAGCCTGGCTAATTTGAACTAAATTTATGGTATAATTTTGTGTTCAATATGTTCTAGTTTATGTTTTATTTTGTCATGGTTGAGTACAATTTGTTGCTTAATGGGTCTGTCTTGTATAAATCTTTTGGTTATTATACAACTTCTAAAATCTTTGATCTGACTGATGACGAATATATAATTTGAAAAAGGTGGTTTGACATAATTTTGATATGGCTTCTGGTTATTATTCTAACTTTATGTAAAATAGAAACTGCATTAAATTTATCTCCAAAGGTTTCAATTTGTGCCATATTTAATATAAAGAACATTCAAATTGGATTAAATCACTTGTGCTACAATTGCTTTTAAGCGATGTATTATAAAATTAAGGGGTATGAACTTTACTACATGTACCATAACTTTACCATATATAAAGGACAATGTTGTGAAGATGGAAAATAAGTTTGTAACTCCCAAAATACAAAATACTACTGACTTTCATTGCTTCTAGACATAACGTTGTGCTGGTGGTTATGGTACATGCGTATGTTAATGAGATATGAAAATACAACACTTATTAGAAATATTGATAAATAATTTCAAATAATTTAACATTCAAATTATAATAGTTGAAAATCACGTACTATATTCCAAAACTTATTAGAATAACAATATTAAAAATGTCTTGTGAATAGTAGTGTATAAATACAACACTATTTAAATAAAATTATTTTTTAATTAAAAATGTTATAACAATTTTAATTGACATTATTTATGACTAAAAGTTGTAAGAAATACCAGGAACGATTCAAGTAAGAATATTATCTCATACTTATACTTTAATTATGGTAAAATCTATGACAATACGATGAAATACAACGTACGTATATAATAGTATTTGTAAACGACAAACTATTTATATACTATTCAATCCAACTTAATTCAATAATACTATTTATTATTATAATAGATGATTTTATATTTTATTATTCCAATATTGTTTATATATAATAAATGTTATTGTAAGATTAAGTGGTAAAATATTCTGGTATTGTAAGATATTTTGTTTTGGAAAAAAAGGAAGCACAGGTTATTCATTCACTCAGCAGGAAGCGAGGGAAGCGGAATCAACAGTCGAGGCACCAGAGTGGAGAGGGGAAACCTTACTCCTCTTACGCTTTGGCACCATTTTCGTCGCTTTCAGGCTTCTCCCGAAATCTTTAGGGATTAGGTCATGGATTTCGTTCATCCTCTTCGACTGCTTCTCCACTCCGAAGCTCTGATCGGAGGAAGCAGGCAACACGCTCTTGCCTTCGGAGAGACTGATTCTCTCGACGGAGGTTACGCAGCACTCTTGCCATTTCAGCTCTGCCAGATCTGCCACCACGTCCTCCAGTGTCATCGCCGCAAACGCCGACACGCTGTCACGCAGAGTCGAACGCGGCACATCTACAAGGTCCAGCAACTCCACCGCCTCCACCAGCACCTTCTGCGCACGTAATCCAGATATGGTTTTGCAATTTCTCAAAACGAAACCTATTTATCTATTGTTGTTCGAAGATTACAGCAATCTAGAACTTCTAATCTTAACGCGCGTTGAATTTAAAAGAAATTGAAGAATAAAAAACTAAGAAGAAAACGGTGAAAATAGGCAACGTTTTTCCGCGAAATTTTGGTTAGTAACGAAACAGAACTTAAGATTAGCGTGATGGAGAATAGAACCTTGGGAGCGTGGTGAATTTTCTTGAAGCCGTGAATGCGGATGACCTGTGGCAGTGTGTTGAGAGAATGAGATGCAGAGTGTTGAGAGAGAATTTGAGAATAAAAATGAGAATTGAAAAGTGCATAGAATGGATGGAACCTGATTGAGCTGATTGATTGTTAGGTGAAGCGTTTGGCGAGAATGAAGGAGGTGCAGATACTCTTCCACCCACACTTTCTCCCTCGAACCCCGCTTTTTCGTCGAGCTTCCTTGCAATTGCGGGATCGCTGTTGCTATTTCTTCTTCCATTGTTTCTCAACAGAATGAGGGAGGAAAGCCTCGCCTTTTATACGACTATTGCACGCGCGTTAGATATTCGTTACGTGTACTTTTTAAATTAAATAAATAGATAAAGCATATATAAATAATGCATCACCATAAAACTATTACATATTTAATAACAACACTAATTTTCATTTCATCTCCTCAGTGAACTATTCATTACATTAGAGAATACAGTGTTATACAGAAGTGTAGCATAGTTTCTAAACAGTGGTGTACAAATTTTATAATCATGCAGTAGGATAAGATGCCATCATAGCTATGCCACAGAGTCCTTCTTTAGCACTTACACCTCTTTGCATCCTAATGTATCCTTCTTCACCCCATTCTGTTTCCCATGAGTTCTTTACCAACCAATACTTTCTCCCATCATCACTAACACCATATCCCACAGCAGTCACACCGTGATCCAACTCGGTTCCACACGAACCAGTAAAGACACCACTCTTATAAAACTGCAAGTCAGACCCACTCGCATCAATGACTACAGAATCTGGTTGATTCGCAACAGCTTTCTCAAGAGCATTCTCGTTGTTAACAGGGACGTCTTCGTAGCCCGTAATGGTTGCAGCATCCACGGCTTCTGCCTTTGCATTGCATTTTCCATCAACACCCTTCTAAATTGGCTTCAGTGTTGAGTCCGTGATTTTGGATGATGAATTTGAAAGCATTATCCATAAAACCACCTTCACAACCTTGGTCCACACCCTTTGTGTCACAATCAACAAGGTCTTGTTCAGACAGAGAGATCAATTTTCCAGAAGTCAGTGCATGAATTCCTTCAGTTGCTACAACCGCGGAAAATGCCCAAAAACATCCTACACGATAAATTAATAGTTAGATAATCATTGAGTTTATAATTTGACATGAAAATGTCAATGAAGAATGAAGCATTTGCTTACCACATTGACCTTGCTTCTTCACGGATGTAACTGCACCCTTTTGCCTGCAAAGTCACATTTTCAAACTTAAAAGTTTTTCCTTGTGATAGAGGAACACATGTGCCCCTTGAACCTGTTTCTGCTTGCTATGAACTCCTCGTTTGTGAGGTCTGCAAATTGATTAATGGCTAGCTTGTAAGGTTTATTGGCAGCATTGTTGAAGACTTCAATGTAATTCACATTTTCCTTCAATGTCCTGAAACGCTTTTCCCTTTCTTGAGGGTCCTTGTACACTTTTCCATAACGAGCCATCCATTCCTGATGCCTCTCATATATGGAGGCATCTTGCAGAGTGCGAGATGTGACTTGTAATGCCATGCAGAAAAGCAACGCCAATGAAATATATATATATGATAGTATTCATTTCATAAATATTAATAGATTCTATTTATTAATTTTCAAATATAAATTATACACATTTGGATATAGTGATTGAACGAACTCAAAAGAGATTTTTTGATGTTAATATTTTTTCGGGCTATCAAGAGGAAATTCTTAAAGAAGAAAATAAATATTTTCTTTGACTATGGATATCATATTAATCGATAACTTATTTATTATATTTTTATTTGGAAAATGATAATTTGACACAACTGTAACTTCCATTTGACACTCCGTATACGTAAACAATTATCATTTTCCTTTTGAGTTTCTACACCTTGTGCTTTATAATAACTAAATGTTGAATGCTCATTGAAAAGGGAACTATTAAGTCTGGGTAATGAGTTTGAGTTCTATCACAAAATTAAAACTTTGAGCATGATAGATTGAACGAGGAAGGTTTTTCATAAATTATTGTATTTGTATTTGACAGTCTTACTATACTCTACAGTTAATTTTAAGCTTAATTACAAGTATTTTCTTTTGTAATGGGTCTTTGAAAGTAAAAGATGTATTTGTTCTTTCTATACGAAAGTTAAGAATTATTGCTACATGTTAATTAATATATTAATTTGATAAATTATTACCAATTTAGCTTTCAACCTCGAGGGTGATACACAAACTGTCTTCTAACTTTTGTTAAAAATTAATATTTGATAGTTAAATTAGAGAATTCAATGTGATTAATTCTAAATGTAATATTATCATATTATTTACTAACACATATGCTGATATATATATATATATATATATATATATATATATATATATATATAATATTGTTATTTTTCACTGTATTATGAATACCTATTATATTGTTCCTTCACCCTGTACAACACTATATATCTTCAACAAATCCTAGGAGGATAAGGGCAGAAAACCTTGTTGTGATACAATAAGGATACTGATGCATTATGAAGACAAAAAATAGATCAAAGACGACTTATGCGTGCATTGTTGGTTCGACCTTCAATACTTGCAACGCTAATATATAAGCAGTTACCCCTCCGCAGTCATGCCAGATCATAACGATTATAGATTGTTTGCTTATCTGCCAACATAATTCTCAATCGATGTAGATAATGACTAAAAAGCTAAACCAGTATGTGATCTATGGAAAGCCTCCGGAGCCTGAGAATGCTTGAATCATGTGTGCATACTTACTTCCGCTACTACCAATTACCATCCATAGGTGGTTACACCCCTCCATGGCGGCTTATTCTTTTGCATCTACATTATCTCTTCATTCTTTCTCCTCCACTCTTGCAGTCTTCTTAATAAACCTTCATGACCTGCAACATTTTAATAACTACAAATGTAACAACAGAAAAGCAACATCTCTTATAACAACAAACTTATGCAGTGTTTTTCCCTCCTTTGAAATTATTCTCAACATGCATGTATTCAATGTCCTTCCTATTTGCTTTTTGTTTTCTATTATCAGTAACAACTCCTGATATCAAGTAGAAAAATCTTTTATATGTTACTTGTGTTTAAATATACAGACATGCTCCGTAAAATATATAAATCAACATTTCTCAGATGGACACATGCAACTTTTGTCTTGGAAGTTATTTTCTCAAAACAGCCTAAATTGAACGATGTGAGCCACGTAAATTATTTAAAAATCTGGGAACCAGTGGCTGAAACTGTTTTAGTGGTTCCTGGTTTTGCTGTAGGATGAATATTGAAATGCAATATAGTCTAGCGATAACATATATTACCAATGTTTGTCACTATTTCTAACAAAATTACCGAACTTAATTACTTATAATTAGCTGGTAGCGGGATACATGTCAATTTAAATTTGTTGATAATGTTATATTAAAAACTGGCCGAAGCAATAGGTGTTTAAAACATGTCTTGTGCTGCATTCACATTCCTGTGACAATTTGAATTTTCCAAAAGAATATACCAAGAAACAAACAGAAAATCTTCAAAACAAAAGAAAATTCGTTCTGTACAATTTTTTCTCACCTCTGATAACATATGCATTCCTCAAACCTCAGAAACAAAATGATCTATGATATTTTGCTATCCCTTGCTTTAATTCATCACCCGCAAAATACATTCCAGCTGTAATCCATCACAAAGTGAGAAAACATGTTTACAGCATGTCTATAAAATTATGGAATATCGATTAGTGAATGAACAATAGTTAGGATTCACTTAGGCACGTCTATTTTTCTTACATGTGGAGACTTTATGTTGGTCATTATTTAATATGGTGGGTTGCACACGTCCATTCAACCTTATACTTGATAGAGGCACTGAAGACAACACCATGTGATATCTCATGTCTATGCCCTCTATCCTTTAACACTAATCTTCTCAGGGATTTGGCTTTCCTTCTATATATACTCTATCCCTTGTCTTCACAAACAACACATTCCATTGCAACCCTCAAGCTTCAACACTTACATTCCCCCTTTCAAGATTTGAGATTTGCTACTTCATTCAATCAAGCACAAAAATGGGTTTCCGATTACCGGCTATTCGACGAGCATCATTCTCAGCTAGCCAAGCAGCTTCAAAATCCGCATAAGTCCCAAAGGGCTATCTTGCAGTGTATGTTGGAGAGAAACAAAAGCGGTTTGTGATTCCCATATCATGCTTGAATCAACCTTCATTTCAAGGGTTGTTGAGTGAAGCTGAAGAAGAGTTTGGATATGATCATCCCATGGGTGGCCTCACAATTCCTTGCAGCGAAGACGACTTCCAACGTATAACTTCTTCCTTGAATTGAC